>WNFZ01001733.1_pt1 | contig 20930 bp, 19 predicted proteins | sample 5400081 | NCBI WGS metagenome assembly WNFZ01 (sample SAMN13153365, study PRJNA577476) | soil metagenome | isolation source: 80 cm soil or saprolite under grassland replicate 1 | place: USA:California | collected 2016-06-15
AATCATGTGATCCCTCGCCCGGCGCAACCCAGGCAACGTGAAGCGGCGTACCAATGCCGAGCGAAAGCACAGCTTTCGCTCGGGTTAGTAGCGCAGCAGAGCTCCGATTCCCCCGACCGGCGCAAGATCCTCGTGGTGGCGGATCGCCCAGACAGCACCGCCGTGCGCGAGCGTCTGGTGCACGGCGAGGTCGACTCCACCGTCGACCGGCTCGAGGCGCGTCCCATCAAGCGGGCAGGCGCCCTCGGCAGCCGCAGCCCGGCCGCAGGCGGGACACCGGAAGGCAGGTCGATCGGAGCTTTCCTGGAAGAGCAGCAGGTCGACCCGGCCGTCGGAGGCTGCTTCGAGGGTTTGCTCCCAGCCGGAGGCGGCGCGCCCGTTGCGTCCCGCTTCCTCGCGCCAGCGCTCGATCGCCTCTGCCTCGTGCTTCGCATCCGCCTTGGCAAGGACCGGGATGATCGCGTCGAGGAGCTCGGCAGGCCCCGCATGGGCTTCGGCCTGCGTCCAGCCGACGAGCGCTTCGCGGGCCGCAGCCGGCAACTCGTCCATGAATTCGGATCGCATCTCCTCCGAGCAAACGAGAACGATCTTCGGAGCGTGCAACCGGCGTCGGCTTCGATCTAGCTCCTCCGCCACACCTTTCAGGTGCTCCTGGACGAGCTTCTCGATGTGGCGCTTGTACCGACTTTGTGACCAGCCACCCTGATCGTGTTGTCCCGGTTGCTCGTCGAAGTGCTCCGCAATTTCTTCCAGGCGCCCGGCTCGGAGGCGAAACAGCTGTCCCTGCTCGCGACCGACGACAGCGACGATCGTCCCGTCGGCGTGTGCGACGGCCGGGATCAGCGGGACGAGGTAGAGCTCACGCGCGACGTTGACGCGGTCGGGCACCGGCTCGGGCAGCGACAGCGTCGACCAGAAGTTGTCGAGGCCGGCCGCGAAGACGGCCACGCCCTGCGAGCGGTCGCGCTCGAAGTCGTCGTCGAACCAGCGCTCGATCCGCTCGAGATCTGCCTTCAGCGCTCCACGCTGATCGTGCGTGAGGTCGCTCCGGTCGGTCTTCTCGGCCGAGGTGAGCAGCGCGTTCACGCGGGACTGCGCGTCCGCCGAGGTCGGCACTTCGGACGGGTCGAGGTTTACGTACAGGCTGATCGCGCAGCCGTTCACGGCCCGGAAGCTCGCCAGCTCCCGCAGCAGCGGCCAGGTCACCGTTTCAGCCATCGCCGCCCCTACGTACCATGCGAGCCGCGATTGTATGCATCAGGCCTTCACGATCGGTCTCGGAGTGCACGCACTCGAGGAGCTGGTCGAGAGGCTCCGTAAGGCGCGTCGAGACTCAGTCGAGGTCCGCCGCGCTCCCGCCGGAGTCCGCAGTTCAACTAGCGACCCCCCAAAAGCAGGGTCTGACCCTGGTGGTACCGCGGTGTAACGAGAGTGCACCAAGACGCGCCGGACCCCTCCGGGGATGCGTCCTCGGCCCCGGCCGTCGGGAGCCCCATCGTCTCTACGATAACTCTGAGGGCCGCGACGGGAAGCTCCACCTCGGCGGGCGGCTCGGCCGCCTGGGGCCCTTGTTCGCTGGAAGTCATAGCCGACGCTCATCGTTTAATACAAAGAGAGGAAAACGGGCAAGACACTTGGAGGACCATGACTGAAAGAGACGTCCGCGACATGATCATCATCGGGGGTGGGCCGGCCGGCTACACGGCCGCCCTCTACGCTGCGCGCGCCAACCTGAGCCCGCTCGTGATCGAGGGGTTCAACTGGGGCGGCCAGCTGATGATCACGAGCGACGTGGAGAATTACCCGGGCTATACCGATGGCGTCATGGGCCCGGAGATGATGCAGGACTTCCGCCGCCAGGCCGAGCGGTTCGGCGCCGAGTTCGTCACCGACGACGTGACGAAGGTCGACTTCTCCGAGCGGCCGCTGCGGGTCTGGATGGGCGACGAGGAGCACCGGGCTCAGACGGTGGTCGTCGCCACGGGTGCGACCGCGCGCCAGCTCGGGCTCGAGTCCGAGCAGAAGCTTCAGGGCCGGGGCGTCTCGTACTGCGCCACCTGCGACGCAGCCTTCTTCCCCGACAAGCACGTGGTGGTCGTCGGCGGCGGAGACTCCGCGATGGAGGAGGCGACCTTCCTGACCCGATTCGCTGCGAGGGTCACGATCGTGCACCGGCGCGACGAGTTCCGCGCCTCGCAGATCATGCTCGACCGAGCGCGCGCGAGCGACAAGATCGAATGGATTACGAACGCCGTCGTCGACGAGGTGCTCGGCGAGGATCGGGTCACGGGAGTGCGGCTGCGCGATCTGGTCACCGGCGAGACCTGGGAGATCGAGGCGGACGGAGTCTTCGCAGCGATCGGCCACGATCCGAACACGAGCCTCTTCCTTGACCAGCTCGACCACGATGCCGCCGGATACCTGATTGCGAAGCCGGGCTCGACCGAGACAAACGTCCCCGGTGTCTTCGCCGTGGGTGACGTCCAGGATCACGTCTACCGCCAGGCCGTGACCGCGGCCGGCTCCGGCTGCATGGGCGCGCTCGACGCAGAGCGCTATCTCGCGGCGCTCGAAGGCCACGAACATGCGGCGCTGACCGCTCCGCGCCCCGAGGCCGAGACAGCTGAGGTCTAGCCGACCCCGACAGTAGCCTCGGCCGGGATGGCCGAGTGGATCGACCTCCTCGATCCGGACGAGGATGAACTGCGGGAGCATGCGGGCAGCGTCGAGCCGCGCGTGCTCGATGAATTGCTGCGTCCAGCGGATCCCGACGGTGGTGGAGCGCGGCCGACCCTGCAAGGACACGGCGACTATGTTTTCGGGATCCTGCTCCTGGCCGTGCTCGACGCCGACCGCGATCTGCTCTTCTACCAGGAGGTCGACCTCGTGATCAGGCGGGAGTCGATCCTGACAGTCCGGAAGACGCCACAGGGAGCGAAACCCTTCGCCCTGGCGAAGGTCCAGGAAGTCTGTGATGCCCGGGAACACGTCCCTCCCGGCATGGTTGCGTATCACCTCATCGACGAGATCGCGGAGGGTTACCTCGACCTCCTCGACGACCTCGACGGTGAGATCGACGAGCTCGAGGAGAACATCGACGCCTGGCCAGGCGAGCGCACCCGGAAACGCCTCTCCGAAATCCGCCACGACCTCCTCCGCATTCGGCTGACCCTCGCCCCTACTCGTGACGCCGTACGCGGTGTCATCGATGGCCGCGTCGACATCGACCGCGGCCTGTTCCGCCACGAGATCTTTCCCGAGGAGGTCGAGCGCGCATTCGCCGGCGTGCTCGACAAGCTCCTGCGCGCGACGGAGTCGCTCGAGTTCTCACGGGATCTGCTCGCGGCCGTCCGCGACTACCACACGACCCAGATCGCCAACGATCAGAACGAGGTCGTGAAGCGCCTGACCGTGATCGCGTCGCTGGTCCTGTTTCCAACCTTCATCGTGGGCGTCTATGGCCAGAACTTCGACCACATGCCCGAGCTGCGCTGGTACCTCGGCTACGCCTACTCCTGGGGCCTGATCCTGGTCATCACGCTGGCCCAGCTCGTCTTCTTCCGCTGGAAGCGCTGGATCTAGGCCCGGCGCTACGCTGAGTTAGTGCCCTTCTTCATCTGCCCGAACTGCAAGCAGCGCTCCATCGACCACGACGGGCTCCAGGAGCTCGACAACATCCCGGTCGCCTGTGAGCGCTGCGGCTTCGCCTTCCTTTTCGAACTGATGGACGACTACTACCCCGCGCCGAATGCCGGCCTGGTCGTCTGCGACCGGGAAGCGCGGATCATCGCGAGTGGGCGCGGCGTCTTCGAGCTCTCCGGCTTCCGGGAACAGGATCTGATCGGCGCGAACGTCGTCGACCGCCTCGGCCTGAGCGGCTTCCAGGCCGAACAGAACCCAGCAAACATTGCGCTCGAATGGGGCGTGCGCCGGCTCGGCGAAAAGCTCGCAATGCGCACTCGCGCAGGCCAGGAGAAGCCGGTCACGGCCGACTTCTTCCCCGCCTACGACGAGGACGGCGGCCTCCTCGTCGCGTTGACACCCAGGTAGCGGCTATCCGGTCAGCGTGTGCGTCGCCTCCACGTTGCCGTTCACGTCGACGGCTCGAAAGGTCACGGTCGTTCCCGCTGACACGGTGAAGGTCCCGGCATACCGCTGATAGGCCCCGCCATTCAGCGCGTACTCGATTCCGGCAACTCCAGCGCCGTCGATCGCGGAGAGCGTCACGTCCGTGCCTCCGGCACTTGGTGAGGTGGTTGCGCTGGAGGTGGGCGCAGTCTGATCTGAGAAGTCGAAGGTCGCGGCCCAGGTAGCGGCCGCGGCCTTGGCCTGGCCAGAGATCGACGGATGGAAATAGTCGCGCGTCGAGACGTCCGACGGGACGAACTGGAGATTGAACGCGGCGTTGTCGTCGAACCGGCAGTGGATGAACTTCGCGCAGACGCCTTCGATCGCGGCGTTGTCAGCAACGTTCCGGTTGTACACCTGCTGCCGCCGGGCGACGTCGGCCGACGCGTTCGACAGAGGATTCGCGAGCAGTGACTGGCAGATGCCTCCGAAGGTCCAGGTGAGAACAGCGCCGAAATTCGTGTGGAGGATCTGCCACAGGCGGTACACGTTCGGGATGCTGACGACGAAGATCCGGGCATTCGGCAGCCCCGAGCTCAGCGATTGCAAAGCTCCCTGCAACTGAGCCTCCAGCGTCGCTGTCGGTGTCATCGTCGAGACGCTGGACGTGCAGACGTCATTGGCGCCCATCAGGACCGTGACGTATTCGACGCCCTGCGAGACGACCGTGGTGACCTGGCCCGCGAGCGCGTTCATGCGCGCACCGGTCTTTGCGTCGTTGAAATTCCGGCCGGCGATCGCTGAGTTCGCCGCGAGGATCCGGCGGTAGTGGCTGTTGACGGCGCTGCTCGATCCTGTGGACCATGAGTTCGGCGGGCAGTCGATGAACGGGAAGGCGCATGTGTTGAACGCACGGGTGATCGAGTCCCCGGTCGACGCCATCGAGCTGGGATATCCGACATGCGCGACATCGGCCGCCGCAGCCGGCGCGAGTGCGACGGCAAGCACGGCGACGAGTAGGAGCAGACCCTTCCTCATCAGACCCTCCTCGGTTGACGGCGGGAGAATGATCCCATTCCCCGCCGTCTACCGCATCACACCGCGCGGCTGACGTACACGACGGTCACATACGGGAAGTCGACGGTGCCACCGTTGTCCGCCACGATCTCCCGCAACCGCTGCTCCAGCGCCAACCGCTCCTCGAGCGGCGAGGCCGCGACGAAGCTGATCGACGCGATCCGGTCGACGAGCCGATCGGCGTCGAGTGGCTGGACGAAGCGGAAGCGCCGTTCGTCGAGGGCCTCGAACAGATCACTTTCAGCCAGCGGCTGAGCCCAGAATCCGCCGCCCGGCCCGCCCGGACGGCCCGGCGGGAAGAAGGGCGCGATCAGGTCGGTCAGGTCGCGTTGAAGTGGAGCTTCCTGGTCGCGGCTGTTCCACACCAGCGAGATCCCGCCCTGCGGCCGTAACACACGATGCAGCTCAGGCAGCGCCTCGTCGTGCCTGAACCAGTGGAAGGCCTGGCCGACCGTGACCGCATCCACGCTCGTGTCCGGGAGAGGGATGTTCTCCGCAGCGCCATGCACGGCTTCCGCCTCCGGAACCGCGCGAACGAGCTCGGCCAGCATCGCCTCGCCGGGCTCGACGGCGATGACATGCGCTCCGGTCGCGACGAGGGCGCGCGTCAACTTCCCTGTCCCTGCCCCGAGGTCGAGCACGGTCCGTCCGGCCTGCAGATCCAGGCGATCCGCCAGCCACGCAACGGCTTCAGGTGGGTACTCGGGGCGAGCCCGCTCGTAGATATCCGCGACGAGCTCGAACGCGCGGGAATGGGGATGTTGCAGCTCAGACACGAGACGAAGGGCACAGGTCGTTGATCACGCACTGGTCACACAGCGGCATGCGCGCCATGCAGATCCGTCGCCCGTGCCAGATGAGGAGATGCGGGAAGCGGCCCCAGTCCTCGCGGGGAACGAGCCGGATCAGGTCTCGCTCGATCTTCACGGGATCCTCGTGTCGCGTGAGCCGGAGGCGTTGCGACAGCCGGCGGACGTGTGTGTCGACGACGATTCCCTGGGGGCTGCCGAGCTCGGCCGCGACGACGTTCGCAGTTTTGCGTGCGACGCCGGGAAGCCGCACGAGCTCTTCGAGCTCCCGCGGCACGCGCCCGTCGAACTCCTCCAGCAGCATCTTCATCGTCCCGCGCAACGACTTCGCTTTCTGCCGGAAGAACCCGGTGGCGAAGATGTCGCGCTCGAGCTCTTCCAGCGGCACGGCAAGATAGTCCTCCGGCCGCCGGTATTTTACGAACAGCCTCTCCGTCACACGGTTTACGTTCGCGTCGGTCGTCTGGGCCGAGAGCATCACGGCGACGAGCAGCTCGAGATCCGAGCGCGACCTCAGCACGATCGTTGCATCGGGATGGGCGGCGGCGAGGCGCTCGATGATCGGCCGGATGCGGGCGCGCTTGGGGCCGACGCGCTTGCGCGCCTCATGGAGATAGCTGCGGGCCACGTTCGAACTAGACGGTAGCGAGCGCTTGCTCGGCGTACTCGCGCGACCGGAGGCGCGGCCCTGCGCAGACCACGTCGAGGGCCGGGCATCCAGCGCAAATGAATTCGTCGGGCTTCGGACGGAACTCGCCCGCATTGATTCGCGCGATCGCGGCGCTCAATTCGGCCTCGAGCTCCGCGACCTGCTCGAGCCGGAAGACGGTCGCCACGACCGCATCCGAACGTTCGAGGAAGTGGTAAACGACCTCGACCTCATGTGCGCCCGCTCGGAAGCAGACCAGGGCGTAGACCAGGCGCTGCAGCCGGTAATCCCCCTCGACGATGTCTTCCGGCGTTCCTTCCTCGAGCGAGTTCGTCTTGTAGTCGATCACCACCGCGCGCTCGCCGTCGAGCTGGAGCACATCGAGGCGGCCGCGCAAGAGCACCCCGTCGTGCTCGAACGCAAACGGCCGTTCGGGACGGGCACCTTCGAGCGCCGCCACGCGCCGAGCAAGCTCCGACTCGCAATACGAGCGCACGAACCCACCGATGCGCTCGAGCTCGTCGTCGGTGACCCCCGGGTACCAGCCCTGCACTCGCGCGACGAGGTCTTCGGGAGGGAGCGGCTCTCGCAGGTTCACGAGCTCGAGCAGACGGTGCACTGCGTCGCCAATCTCGGTCGCCGCGAGACCTGGCGTGCCGGGAACCGCCGCGCGCACGTCGGTCGGGCGCATCCCGATGACGCGCTCTGCGTAATAGCGGTAGGAGCACCGCTCGAAGAGCGCGAGGGCGCTGAAGGAGAGACGGCGGACCCGGTGCAAAGGCGGGCCCGGCACCTCCGCCAGAGGCGGCAGTGCGGGCACGAGCGGCGGCAGCGCACCGCCGCCGCCGCTCTCGAAGAGCGCGAGCTGCCCGTCCTCGGCGGCCGCCTCGGCGGCCGGGGCGGCTTCGTCAACGGCATAACGGTCGACGCGGAGGATCACGCGGGCCCCCTCGCGCTCCAGCTCGACTGCCTCGCGCCCGGCGCCTTCGATCTCGCTCCCTGCTTCGAGGCGCCCGAGCACCCAGGCGATCGGCGTCGTCTCGTCCGCTGCGCGGGTCGGATCGATGGAGCCGGACACGATCAGGCGGTCGATCGCACGGGTCATGGCCACGTAGTAGAGGCGCAGGCGCTCTGCACGTTCTTCTGCCTTGCGCGCCTCTTTGACCGCTTCATAGGCGTACGCACCGCGCCGCTCGCTGGTGATCGGATCTGCGACCCGGAAGCCGAAACGTCCGTCCGAGAGGGCGAGGATCTCGTCGCCGGCAGGCGGCGCGCGGTCGCGTCCCGCGTCCGCGACGACGACCACCTTGAACTCGAGCCCCTTTGCAGCGTGGATCGTCAGCAGGCGGACGGCGTCGCCGCCCTCCTCCTCCGCGACGGCCTCGAGCTCGCGCGCGCCGACAGCCTCCTGGTCGCGCACGAAGCGCACAAAGCCCTCGACGTCCGGTCCGCGCAGCTCCTCGTACGAGCGAGCGAGCCGCGCCAGCTTGCGCAGGTTCGCGTACCGGCGCCGCCCGTCCCACTGCGCGAGCACGGCGAGGTCGTAGTCGTGCTCCGCGACGATTCGCTCGCAGAGGCGCTCGAGCGAGAGCCGCGCGACTGCTGCGGTCAGCCGGTCGTAGCGTTGACGGAATGCGCGGAGCAACTGGCCGTCCCGCTCCGGCAAGGCCTCCGGGAACTCACGCTCGAGCGCGACGAAGAGCGGACGCTTCGGCGCCGCACGCCGAAGCAGGACGAGGGCGTCGTTCGAGATCCCGACGAGCGGCGACGCCAGGACGCTGACGAGCGCCTCATCGTCGTACCTGTTGCGGAGCAGGCGGAGGTAGCTGAGGAGATCGACGACCTGCTGCTGTCCGAAGTACCCCCTGCCCGTGCCGCGATAGGTTGGCACGCCCAGGGCGCGGAGCTCTTCCTCGTACCATTCGGCGTCCGTCCCGGCGGCGAACAGCAGCACGATCTCAGCCGGGCTCGCAACACCCTCGTCGATCAGCTCGCGAATGCGCCGAGCGATTGCACGGGCCTCCCCGCGCCGCCAGTGGACGTCGGTCCCTGAATACGAAGACTTCTCCGTGACGAGCAGCTCCACCGGCGGGCCGAAGACCGGATCGGGAAACTCGCCCGACGCGGTCAGCGGTTGGAACTCGTCACCGAAATCCCCTCGAAAGAGATGGTTCACGACGGCGAGCACCTCGGGGCGCGAGCGGTAGTTCATCGTCAGAGGCAGGACGCCTTCGCCCGCCGCGGCACGGCGCTCGCGGAACACCTGCACGTCCGCGTGCCGGAAGCCGTAGATCGACTGGAACTCGTCTCCGACGAAGAACCGCTCACAGTCACCACGCCCCGAGAGCAGGTCGATCAGCTCGCACTGGAGCCGGTTCGTATCCTGGAACTCGTCGACCATGATCGAGCGGAATCGCAGCTGTTCTCGTTCGCGGATCGCCTCGTCATCTCGCAACAGGTCTCGCGCGCGAAGCTGGAGATCTTCGAAGTCGAGCGCGGACTCGCGGTCCTTGCCTTCCTGGTACGCGGCCGCGAACGCGCTCAGAAGCTCCTGCAAGAGATCGCGGTCGGCCGCGGCGAGCTCGTCCAGCGCCGCCTGCTCGACGCGACGCCGCGCCTCCTCGTAGCTCGCGGCGCGCTCTCCGCGCACGCGAAGGTCTGGAAGATCGAAGAGCCGATCCGCGCGCGTGTCCGTGTCGAGGAGAGCGACCGCCTGCCTCGCTGTTTCGCGGACGAGATCACCGGCGCCGTCGTCCCCCGCAAGACAGCGCGCCGCTTCGCGGAGCTCCTCGACGCGCCCGGAAAGACTCGGGCGCTCGCCGAGCTCGAGCACGAGCTCTCTGCCTGCCGAACGCAGCGTCTCGTAGACGCCCGTCAGCATCCGCCGCAGCCCGTTCGCTCCGTAGACCGCGAGCAGCCGCAGCCGCACGGGATCGTCGTTGGCGCAGAAAGCCGTGAGCGCAGCCTCGAACGCCTCGCCGCGGAGAACGCGCCCCTGACTCTCGTCGAGCACGCGGAAACGTGGATCCACGCCGGCCGCGAACGGATGCGACCTCAGCAGGCGATGGCAGAAGCCGTGGATCGTCGAGATCCAGGCGCCGTCGAGGGCCCGGGCGAGATCGGGGCGTCCACGCTCGACGAGGCGCGCACGGATCCGGCCCCGCAGCTCGCCCGCCGCCTTCTCCGTGTACGTGATGACGAGAATCGACTCGACGTCCACGCCCTCGTCGCAGACGGCGCGCGCAAAGCGCTCGACGAGCACCTTCGTCTTCCCGGTACCCGCGCCGGCAGAGACGAATACGAGCCCGCCCGCGTCGACCGCTGCCTCTTGCTCTGAATTCATGTAGCCGCCCTTCATGTCGATCTCCCGAGCGAAGCGAAGGGAGTAACCACCACCCGCGAACAATGCGCAGCATTTTTCCCGGACGTCATGCGCGTTTCACCCGGCACATCGGCCAGAGCTCGCACCAGGTCGGGCAGTCGCCGCTCTTCGGGTCGTGGCGAACGTCGCCCTCACGAATGCGGTCGACGATTCCGACGGCGAGCTCACGCGCGCGCTCGACCTGACTCCAGAACGCCTCCTCGTCGAGGTAGTCGTTCCTGGCAAACCCGGGAACACCGTCCTCGCGCGCCTCGGCCCGCAGGAGCCCGCGCGCCTTGCGCTCGCCCGACAACGGTCGATAGAGGCCACCCAGGGGCTCGATCCCGACGAGGTCGCGCAGTACGAGCATGTAGAGCGGGATCTGCAGTCGCTTCTCCGACTCGATCTGCGACGCAGAGTGCGCGTGCTTGCCGGCCTTGTAGTCCTGAACGATTCCGCGCGTGCTGAACGGGTCGACGTCGATGCGGTCGATCTTCCCGGACAGCGTGAGGCCCGGAGCGAGCTCCAGCCCGCGCTGCAACTCCGCTGCGGAACGCTCCGAACCGAACGAGACCTCGAAGCGGCGCGGGACGAGCGGCATCCCCGCAGCAGCGTCCTCGCGAACGAACGCCTCGAGGTCGCGCCAGAGACCGTGGCGTAGCTCTCGTTGCTGGAGCTCGGTCAGCTCCATCCGGACGGCCTCGACGGCGTCGTCGAGGCAGCGCCGCAGGTAGGAGACGGCATCTTCGACGCGGTCCCCATCGATGCGCTCGATCCCGAGCTCCTTCGGCAGGCGGGAGTAGAACCGGAACAGCACCTGGTGTGCGATCGAGCCGCGAAGGCGGGCATCGACCTCGGGGTCGATCGTCTTCGGGTCGATGATGCGTTCGAAGAACCAGATCGACGAGCAGTCCGCGAATCGCTCGAGCTCGGTGACCCCGAACGTCGAACGCGATCGCAGTTCGGCAAGCACCTGCGGGTGCGTCAGTCGAGTCGGCCGCTCGAAGGCATGGAGAGCGCGGGTCAGGCGGCGGTCCCAGCCGTTGGCGGAGGCGATCGAATCAGCAGCGGAGCGGTCGCCTGCTGCCCGAAGCGAGACCGCCCGCAGGCGCTCGCGTTCTGTCGGCGCGGCCTCGAGGGGCCAGGTGAGCTCCGAGAGCGGGCGGCGCCGAGTCCAGCGCACGACGTCGTCGCGCGGGAAGAGTCTCTGCACTTCGTCCAAGAAGGGACTGGGCTCCCGGGGGCTGCCCTCGTCGTTCGCCGCCTCTCGTACGAGGTAGACACGCCGGGTCGCCCGCGTGCACGCTGTGTAGAAGAGGTAGCGGTCGCGTGCGACCCGGTCGGGCCTCGAGAGCCGCGCACGCGAACGCTCGTCGAGCTCCCGCCGCGCGTCGTCTCCCAGGAAGGGGGACTCGTGACCCCGCCGGGGCAGGCTCCCCTCCTCCAGCCCGAGCAGAAAGACGATCTCGAACCGCCGCGTCCGTGCGCGCAAGAGGTCGAGCACCGCCACCCGCCCGGTCTCCCCGACCGATGACCGGCGCACCTCCGCCCGTTCGAGGGCCGCGATGAGCTCCTCGGCGGACACAGGTCCGTCGAGCTCGCTCCAGCCGCGCAGCTCGGCGAGCAGACGCATCACGGCCTCGTGCGCCCGGATGTCCTGACGCGAGAGCTGGCCGACGGGCGGAGACTCCAGCCCATAGGCCGCACGCAGCATCGACATCGCCAGCCCGGCGACCGCTTCGAGCGGCGTCGGTGCGGAGCGAAGTGCCTCGAGCATGCGCAGCGGCTGGCCGTCGCGGAGCCTCACGGTCTCTTCCTCCACGCGCTCGGCCGAATTGACGGCGCGGCCACGGAGCCGCCCTTCGAGGAAGTCGACGTTCTGACGCGCGAAGCCGGAGTAGGGCGAGCGCAAGAACGCGTAGAGATCACCCCGACTTCCACCGAGCCAGGCGAAGCGAATCAGGCTCAGCAGCGCCTGGCCGTAGGGCGTCTTGTCGAGTCGCATGTACGACTCGAGCCCATACGGGACGCCCAGTGTCCCGAGCGCGGTCTCGGTCGGCGCCTGCCAGCGCTCGAGTGACGGACAGACGATCCCGATCTGCTCCGGCGCTACGCCGCCCCTGATCAGCGTCAGCAGCTCCTCGCCGACCAGCTCGAGCGCTCCGCGTGTCCCGGCGCCTTCGAAGAAGCGAATGGCGGCGTCGATCGGCGGAGCCGGCGAAACCGTCTCGCTGAAGAGCGAACGCTCGAGATGCGCGAGCGCAGGCTCGGCGACCTCCTCGAAGCGCGGCGGCAGCTCCTCGATCCGGCCGTCGGCAAGCGAGCTCAGGTCGTCCATCGTGCGCCGGAGCGAATCGAACGCGACCCGGCCCGGCTCATAGGGAATGGAGACCGTGACCTCGCTGCGACCGGCAAGCGCCTGCAGGAGGGCCCACTCCGCGCCCGTCAGGTCCTCGAAGCCGTACGCGAAGACCGGCTCGCCGCTCCAGGCGTCGAGCTCCCCGGCCACGCGCTCGGCCGCGCGCCGGCGGATCAGGTCGCGGTCCCAGAGCTCCAGCCGGTCGAGCTCGGCCCGGTACGCGGCATAGAGAGCGGCGAGCTCGCCGTCGAGGTCGGTCGGATCGAGGAGACCCGACTCGAGCTCAGCGACGGCGCCGAGGAGGGCGTCTGCGAAGCCGCCGAAGCGGGCCGAGCGGCCGAGGCCGTTCAGGGAGCGGCCCGACAGCGCGCGGCGCACGACCAGGGCGCGTTGCGCCTCGGTCGCGACCCGCCGCGCCTCGGGCCCGCCTCGGGCAATCTGTTTGAAAAGGTCGTCGAACGTGCCGATGGAGCCGCCCAGCAGCGCGGGCTGGAGGGCGAGGAGCTCGCGCTCGACCGCCTCGACGTCCGACCGGTTCGGCACGATCAGGTACGGCTCTGCCGGGAGAACATCGAGATACCGGCGCAGCAGGAGCGCCACCTTCCCGGCGTTAGCCGGGCCGGTGATGAGGTTCAGACCCAACCTACGCATGCTACTGCGGGGGTCTGACGATGAACCCCACCGCTCCCGGTGGGCAGCGCAGCTAGTGCGGCACCAGAATCTCGGACGACGGTGGCTCGCTCGCGGGCCGAGGCGGCAGAGGTCGAAGCGTCACCGCAAGGCCCGCAACGACGGGGAGGGCGAGCGAGAACGTCGACGGGACGAGCAGGGGGACGGTCATCACGATCCAGCCGATCCAGCGGAGGCGGAGGGCAAGTCGCCCGTGCCCGAGGAGTGTGCCGCCCAAGTAAACCGTGGCACCCAGGCCAATTGCCGCAGTCAGCACATACGCGGGCGCGTAACGGTCCGGTTCTGTCGTGAGGTGATTCAACCAGAAGGCGGCGCCCGCCGCGATCGCCGCAGCGACCGCCGCCGTAATCGCCCGAACGATGCCCGTCTGCTCCTGGATCAGTCCGCCACCGTCCTTGTCGTTACGGACCGCGATCAGAACGAAGACGAACAGGGCTAAGGCCGCGAGGAGAATTAGTAGTCGTACTCCTTACGCGACCGCTGACTTCGGCCGGCGGCCACGCCTCGCGACGGCCTGGCCCGGCATCTTGCCGGCACAGGTGTCGCAGAGATCCGCTTGCTTCGAACCCCGTCGCGCGTCTGTGAAATTGATGCGCATCACGGCCCCTTTAGCCTCGTCCACTTCCTTGCCGCATTCGTCGCAGACCAGCCTCGTCACTCGTGCCACCGAATTACCTCCTCGAAATGCCGATTTCCTGCGAATGAGCTTAGCCTAAAGGACCCCGAAATCTAGGCCGCCGCGCGCGATTGTCGAATTCGCCACGAACGCAACAAGCTGAGCAGGGCCTGCTCTTCCAAGTCGAGCTCGATGTCGCGAGCGCCGACGACCCGCAAATGGCGCGGCCGGAAATCCTCGATCGTTCTTCCGTCGAGGTATTGCTCGATGACTGCCGGACTGACATAGGAGCTGCGCGCGACCGCCGGCGTATTGCCGAGTTGCTCTCCGACTCGCCGCATGACCGACGTGATCACACGCTTTGCTTCGCCCTCCGTCTCCGAGGGTCCGCGCTCGGCGAAACCGATGGCCGCGATCAACGTCCCGCCCCACGTCCGAAAATCCTTGGTCGTGAACTCCTCGCCGAGATGGCGACGGACGTACTCGTTGAGCTTCGCCCCCGTCAAGGTACACAAGCTCCCTTCCCACTCGTAGCGGAATAACCCGCCCCCGCCCGGGAGCGCGAGGAGCTCCTTCATGGCCGCCGCCAGCTCCGGGTCCACGACGGCGGTCCGCACCTCTGAGCGATGCTTCCCGCGGAACTCGAACGTGATTCGCTGGCCGCGAACTCGCACGTGACCCTTGCGCAGGGTTGTGATCCCGAACGTTCGCGACTCCTTCGCGTAGCGCTCCGAGCCGACTCGGAACCAGGCTCGGTTGATCAAGCGAATGGCGATCGCCGAGACGCGGTCTCGGTCGAGCGCTTCGTTGTCCATGTGCTCGGACATCGCGGCACGTAGCTCGGGCAAACGCTCGGCGAACCGAACCAGCTTGTCGTACTTCGCCTGCTCCTGCTGGGCGCGGAAGGCCGGGTGGTAGAGGTACTGCCTCCTGCCGGCGGCGTCGATCCCGGTGGCCTGAAGCTTCGCCGTCGCGCTGGGCGAGATCCAGACCTCTTTCCACGCAGGCGGGATGACGAGTGAGCCGATCCGTTCCAGCTTCTCCTCGTCCGTGATCTGGTTCCCGCGTGCGTCGAAGTAGCGAAATCGCCCGCGTGAGCCTTCACGCCTCCATCCACCCTTCCTGGCCATAGCCCCCCGGTACTCTCCGGCCTCGTGGACGCCAAAACGATCGTCGTGCTGGACGGGGACGAAACGGGGCAGGAGCTGCTCGAGGAGGCGCTCCGCGTTCTCTCGCCCGAGGTCATTGGCATCGAGTTCGAGTTCCCGCACTTCGATCTCTCACTCGAATCGCGCCGGCGGAGCAAGAACCGGGTCGTCTACGACGCAGCACGGGCAATTCGCGAGCACGGTCTGGGCCTGAAGGCGGCCACCATCACCCCCGAAGGACGCGAAGACGTCGGCTCTCCGAATCGCATCCTGCGTGAGGAGATCGGCGGACGCGTGATCGTTCGCACCGGTCGTCGGATCCCTGGCGTCGTTCCTTTAGGCGGCGTGCACGCGCCGATCTCGATCGTGCGGATGGCCGTGGGTGACGCCTACGGCGCGAAGGAATGGCGCGAAGGTGAGGGCGAGGATGAGGTCGCGTATCGCACCGAACGGATCGAGCGGCGCATCTGCCGCGCGGTCTCCGAATTCTCGTTTCGCCACGCGGAGCAGGTCGGTGCAAAGGTCTTCGGCGGGCCGAAGTACACAGTCAGCCCCACCTACGAGGGCATGCTGAAGGAAGAGATGGATGCAGCCGCGGAGCGGCATCCGGACATCCCGTACGAGCCGCAGCTGATCGACGCGACCTTCGCGCTCCTCATCGCCTCGGCCGGGGATCCGCTCGTCATTCCCGCGCTCAATCGTGACGGCGACATCCTCTCCGACCTCGTCCTTCCCCTGTTCGGGTCGATCGCAGGGTCCGAATCCCTGCTTGTTGCGTTCGACGACGACTATGAGACGCGTGCGCTGATGGCCGAGGCTGCCCACGGGACGGCCCCGTCGCTGCAAGGGAAGAATGTCGCGAACCCGATGGCGATGATCCTCGCCGGCGCCGCCCTGCTCGGACATGCCGGCGAAGAGGCACGGCAGGTCGGGCGCGCGATCCGCGAAGCGTGCCTCGAGGCGGTCTCCCAGGGCATTCGCACGGCCGATCTCGGTGGGCACGCAGGTACGACCGAGTTCACCGACGAGGTCATTTCCCGTACGCGCTCGAAGCTCGAAGTCTGGGCGGCGCTCTAGTCGGGCCGGTCACCTGGGCGAAAGCTGCGCTTTCGCCCAGGTGACTAGGTACGCCGCTTCGCGGGAGACGTGCGCGGGCTAAGCCCGCGCACTCTCATTGGGGCTCGGTTGGCGTCCGGGTGTGGTGCGCGCGCAGCGGCGCTTCGCGTCGCCGCACGCGAAAGTTCGGTCTCCGGTTAAGCGGCTTCGCACGCTTAACCTCCGGCCCTCGGCGCGTCCGCAATTCGGAGCGGCTCAACACCCTTGAGGCAGGTGTCTGACACTAGGACGGGTCCGGGTCGGCGATGCCCGGCTCAGACGACGGCAGCGGTGCGGAGGGCGCCTGACTCCCACGCTTCGAGAAAGGCGGAAGCGAACATGGGATCGAACTGCGAGGCCGCAGACGCCGCATGGAAGTCATCGCGTCGAACGCATCGGCGACCGCGAGCAATCGCGCGCCTTTGGGTATCTCGCCCCCCGCACGGCCGATCGGACGTGCAGTGCGCGGCAGTCGACGGATCGCGCGCCGCGAGCGTGGAGGCGAGAGCAGCCAGCATCGGCCGAGAGACTTCCAGCGCGAAGGCCCATTTCCTTTAGGTCTAACGCCAGATCCCGGTGATCGGCCGGACCCGTGCCGAGGCGCCGAGCAGCGGCAGACCCCAGGCCTCCTCGATCGTCCGGAGCACCTCGTAGTGGCCGCTGAGCGCTCGGAAGCGAGATCCCGAGCGAACTGCGGTCCCGAGCACGAGCCCAGGCGTGTGTCCGCCGCCGCGCTCGTGCGTCCTCCCCTCGTCGAAGACGACGAAGATCGCGGTCTTCGGCAGCTTCAGCAGCGGCGGCACGATCCGCCGCAGCCACGCGTCTCCGACCGGGATGCCGCAATCGTGCATCGAGTTGCAGAGGTCCGGAACAAGGAGCGCGAAGTCCGGCAACGCCTGCGCACGGAGATCGACCGCGAGTTGCGCCAGGGGGACGACACGCGTCCGGCGCGTGGCGTCATCCACGATGCCACGGAAGTAGAGGAACGGGTTGTGCTTCTTCACATAACGGCCGGTCGCGGCGCCGGTGAACCCTGGAAAAGGAAGTCCTTCGGCGTAGGTCTTCCAGGTTCGGCCGGCGGCCTCGAGCGAGTCGGCGAGGTTCGGAGCGTCGACGATGCATTGGGTGCAGTTGGAGCTGATTCGCTGCCTCGAGCCCGAAACGAGCGCGATGTAGTTCGGGAGACTCGGATGCGTGACCGCGTAATACGCGGTGAGGTTCGCGAATCGCTTCGCGTAGCGGTTGAACGTCTGCGCCGACCGGTTGCCGAGGACGCCCTCCCGTTCCTTGTTCTCGAAGACGATCACGACGACGTGATCGAACGAAGGAACCTGAGGAACCGCGGCCGCAGCCGGAACCGTGCAGACGAGCGCAAGAGACAGGATCAGGAGCGCTCCGACTCTCACGTCTCGGCCTCTTCGACTCGACGGCGCAGGAAGTGGAAACCAACCAGGCCGGCGACGACGATCACGACGACCCCGATCCCGCCGTAGAGGCCGTACTCCTCGATCACGTCGGCAGCCGCATGGCCTCCGTAGAAGGCGATCAGTCCGACGCCGATCGCCCAGACGATTCCCCCTGCCGCGTTCCAGAAAAGGAACTTCCACCAGGTCATCCGCGTGATTCCCGCCATCCACGCGCCCGTCACGCGCACGCCGCCGAAGAAGCGTGCGAAGAAAACCGCCTTACCGCCGTGCCGCTCGAAGAAGCGCTCCGCGGGCGGAAGCACCCTGTCCGCGAACCGACCCAACAGGGCGTAGCGGTACAACAGTCGCCGGCCTCCCTCGCGGCCGAGCCAGTAGCCGATGTTGTCGCCGATGATCGCGCCGGCCGCCGCGATCGCGATCACGCCCGTGATCGACAGGTGTCCGTTGGACGCGTAGATCGCGGCGGCGATCAGCGCCGTCTCGCCGGGAAGCCACGCGCCCGCGGACTCGAGACAGACGATGCCGAACAGGAACCACAGCCCGTAGTCCTGGATGAAGTGGGTCACGCCGGGATCAGGCTACGTAAGATCGGCGGGTGCGAATCGGGGTTCCGCGCGAGCTCGAGCCAGGCGAGCGCCGAGTGGCACTCGTCCCCGATGCGGTTTCGCGCCTGGCCGGAAGCGGGTTCGAAGTGGTCGTCGAGCCCGGCGCCGGCGCGGCTGCGTCCTTCCCGGACGACGCGTACGCGGAGGCAGGAGCCTCGCTCGACGGCTCCGCGTGGGCCGCGGAGGGCATCGCCAAAGTGCGCAAGCCTACGGTTGACGAGGTGGAGCGACTGAGCGACGGGCAGATCCTCGTCGGCTTTCTCGAGCCCTTAACGGACCCCGCCGGAGTCGAGCGCCTGGCCGACCGCGGGGTTCACGCGTTTGCGATGGAATCGATCCCGCGCATCACGCGGGCGCAGCCGATGGACGCGCTCTCCTCGCAGGCGACGGTCTCTGGCTACAAGGCCGTAGTCATCGCCGCAGAACGCCTCCCCCGCTTCTTCCCGATGTTGATGACCGCCGCAGGAACTGTCGCGCCCGCCAAGGTGCTCATCCTCGGAGCCGGCGTGGCCGGCCTGCAGGCGATCGCTACCGCACACAGGCTCGGTGCGGTCGTGTCGGGCTTCGACGTGCGTCCGGTCGTGAAGGAGCAGGTCGAGAGCCTCGGGGCGACCTTCCTCGACCTCGGAATCTTGGGCGAAGAGACGGCGGAGGGCTATGCGCGCGAGTTGACGGAAGACGAGCAGAGCCGCCAGCAGCAAGAGTTGGCCGCGCGGATCCCCGACTACGACGTCGTGATCACAACGGCGCTCGTTCCAGGACGTCCCGCGCCGCGGCTGATCCCGGCCGACGCCGTCAGACAGATGCGGCCCGGCTCGGTCATCGTCGACCTCGGCGCAGAGGCCGGCGGTAACTGCGAGCTCACGGAACCCGGCGAGATCGTTGAGCGCGAAGGCGTCACCCTCGTCGGGCTGACGAACGTCCCATCCACGATGCCGTTCCATGCGAGCCAGCTGTACGCGCGCAACGTCTCGGCGTTGCTCCAGCACCTCGCACCGGACGGCGAGCTCACGCTCGACTGGAGCGACGAGATCACCGCGGGTGCGTGCGTGACGCGCGAGAAGGTGGCAGCCGCGTGAGGACTTCTCTGATCATCGTCGAGCTCACGGTGCTCGTGCTCGCCATCTTCGTCGGCTTCGAGGTGATCTCGAAGGTGCCGACGATGCTGCACACACCGCTCATGTCCGGGACGAACGCGATCCACGGCATCGTCCTGGTCGGCGCGATCATCGTCGCGGGGCTCCCGGACCAGGCCACGTGGATTCGCATCGTCGCTCTCGCAGCGGTCGCGCTCGGGACGATGAACGTCGTCGGCGGCTTCGTCGTCACCGACCGGATGCTCGGGATGTTCAAAGGGGCGCGACGAGGGCCGGATGAGTAGAGCTGACGCGATCGCTTTGGCGTACCTCGTCACGATCGTCGCCTTCATCCTCGCCCTCCGCTTCCTCTCCTCCCCGAAGACCGCGCCGCTCGGAAACCGGATCGGCGCGGCGGGGATGGGGATCGCCATCGCTGCCACCTTCGCCCAGCGCGGCGTCCACAACGACTGGTCGATCCTGATCGTGATGCTCGCATCCGCACCGATCGGTGCGTACGCGGCGCGCGCCGTGAAGATGACCGCGATGCCGCAGATGGTGGCGCTCTTCAACGGCGTCGGCGGCGGCGCGGCCGCGCTCGTCGCGCTGGCGGACTTCCACGAGGTCGCGCCGGAGCCGGGGCGGATCAAGGCCGACATCGGGATCGCGATCATGCTCTCCGCGCTGATCGGCGCAGTGTCGTTCGCCGGCAGCCTGGTCGCCTTCGGGAAGCTCCAGGAACTCGTCAGCGGCCGGCCAATCGTCTATCCAGGGCAGAAGCTCGTGAACGGCGCGTTGATGGCCACTCTCCTCGCGCTCGCCATCGCGGCGCTAGTCGGACCCCAGCGAGAAGCGCTTGTGATCGCGCTGCTGGCCGGGGCGCTGCTGTTCGGCATCCTGTTCGTGCTCCCGATCGGCGGCGCGGACATGCCGGTCGTCATCTCGCTGCTCAACGCATTCACCGGTCTCGCCGCCGCCGCGACGGGGTTCGTTCTGCACGAGAACGTGCTCATCGTCAGCGGGATGCTCGTCGGCGCGTCCGGCACGCTACTGACGATGCTCATGGGTCGGGCGATGAACCGCTCGCTCGCGAACGTCCTCTTCGGTGCCTTCGGGCAGATCGTTACGGGCCCGGCGGCTGCTGCCGTCACGGACGGGGCGGGCGTTCGCGCGACGACGGCCGACGACGTCGCCGTCATGCTCGCCTACGCGAAGAGGGTCGTGATCGTTCCGGGCTACGGCCTCGCCGTCGCTCAGGCGCAGCACGACGTGCGTAACCTCGCGGACATCCTGGAGGCGCGCGGTGTCGACGTCACGTACGCCATTCACCCGGTCGCGGGGCGCATGCCCGGCCACATGAACGTCCTGCTCGCCGAGGCAAACGTCCCCTACCCGCAACTGAAGGAGATGGACGAGGCGAATCCCGATTTTCCGCGCACCGACGTCGCTCTCGTCATCGGCGCGAACGACGTCGTCAATCCCGATGCTCGCAGCAACCACGGCAGCCCCATCTACGGCATGCCGATCCTGAACGTCGACCAGGCAGCCCAGGTCGTCGTGCTGAAGCGCAGCATGAACCCCGGCTTCGCCGGGATCGAAAACCCGCTCTTCCTGAACCCGAAGACCGTGATGCTGTTCGGCGACGCCAAGGACTCGGTCGAGAAGCTCGCGTCCTCGGTCAAAGGCCTCTAACGAAGTGATTCCCTTCTTTACCGGCTCGCAGGTGCGCGAGGCGGTATCGCCCGAGCGAGCGCTCGAAGCGGTGCGCGCTGCCTTCATTGCGTACGCGCGCGGCGAGTGGACGATGCCGCCGAAGGTCTACGTGCCTGCGTACCCCGCAGGTGACTTCCGCGCGATGCCTGCGCTTGGCGGGGGACATGCGCTACTGAAGTGGGTGACGTCGTTTCCGGGCAATCCGGCGAAGAGCCTCCCTACCGTCACCGGTCTCGT
>WNFZ01004155.1_pt1 | contig 20919 bp, 21 predicted proteins | sample 5400081 | NCBI WGS metagenome assembly WNFZ01 (sample SAMN13153365, study PRJNA577476) | soil metagenome | isolation source: 80 cm soil or saprolite under grassland replicate 1 | place: USA:California | collected 2016-06-15
CCCTGCCAATGATTCCGGCGCCGAAGTAGTATTAGCACTCCGCAATCCGCCAGATGGTTTGGCATTGGCGAAGCAAATCAAGGAGTTGGATTTCAATGCCAACGAGTACGTGTTCATCCGCGCCGCGGATCCCCCTACCTGGGGAGAAAATTTGGGAGCTGATGGCAATGGCTTCATGCTCATGCCCGGTTGGAACAGGGCAGTCAAATTCCCAGGCGCGGCTGATATGGCAACACGCTATCAGGCAAAATTCAATGCGCCCGCCGCGGCGACAACCGGTCCCGCGTACGCAGCCGTGCAAATTCTTGCCGATGCAATCCACCGCGCCGGAAGCCTCGACCGTGACGCGATCCGCGATGCGATCTCCGCGACCGACATGGACACCGTGGTCGGTCGCGTCACGTTCAACCCAGATGGCACCGGCAACGTGATCACGGTGATCAATCAATGGCAGGATGGCAAGCAAGCTCTTGTTTGGCCTCCAGATCAGGCCGCCGCGCAGATACAGTATCCAGTTCCGCCATGGAAAGACCGGTAATTGAAATGGATTTCCGTGGGGCGGAATGGTATTCCGCCATACTCTCGTTTTGGCGGGTTACCAACCCGCCCCACAATACGTAAAGGAATTGAATTTGCTCCTACAACTTGAACGTGTCTCCAAATCGTTCAAAGGATTAATGGCGATCAATTTCATCTCAATGAATGTTGACGAAGGCGAAATTATCGGGTTGATCGGACCGAATGGCGCCGGGAAAACCACTCTGTTCAATCTCATTACAGGAGTCTACCCTCCCAACACTGGCCAGATCGTCTTTGACGGAAAAGACATCACTTCCACAGCCCGCCACAAGCGCTGTTGGTTGGGCATCGCCCGGACCTTTCAACTGGCGCGTCCATTCCCACAATTGACGGTGCTAAACAATGTGACGATTGGCAGATTGTATGGCCATGACTCGACCAAGAACAGAGGTCAGGCTGAGTCAGAAGCGCTTGAGATTCTGGAACAAGTAGGGCTAGCCGCGCGATCTTCGGAGAAGGCTCAAAACCTCACGTTGGTAGATCGCAAGAAACTGGAACTTGCCCGCGCATTGGCGGCGAAGCCTAAATTGCTTTTGTTGGATGAATTGCTGGCCGGGCTGAATCCCTCTGAAGTATTGGCATCCATGAAATTGCTCCAAAGCATTCGTGACATGGGCATCACTGTGATTGTAGTTGAGCACCTGGTGAAAGCACTGTTTCGGATTGCCGATCGAATCGTGGTTCTCAACGCGGGAGATCTGATCGCGGAAGGCACTCCCAAAAGAATCGCACAAGATCAAAAGGTTATTGATGCGTATTTAGGAAAATCCTTCCATGACTAAATTTCTCGAGGTGCACGGCATCAATGCCTCCTATGGGGATATCCAAATATTAAGAGACGTGTCCCTCAAAGTAAATCAGGGTGAAATCGTCGCGCTGATTGGGCCAAATGGGGCCGGGAAGACAACTCTTATGCGGGTGATCGCCGGTCTTCATCAGCCGTTGACTGGTACCGTTAAGTTAGAGGATGTGGTTCTGAATGCTCTTCCCGCTTATCGGATCGTTGAAGAAGGGGCGATCCTCGTCCCCGAGGGAAGAAGACTTTTTGGTGGACTGTCCGTACTGGACAATCTGGAATTGGGTGCCTATACCGGGCGCGCTAGAGCCTCACGTTTTAGAACACTAAAACATGTCTTTGAGCTTTTTCCTTTATTGGCGGAACGGCAGAAGCAATATGCAAATACATTGAGCGGTGGTCAACAACAAATGCTGGCGATTGGTCGCGCGCTGATGGGATTGCCAAATCTCTTGATGCTTGATGAGCCTTCACTCGGATTGGCTCCCCTCATCGTTGAAAATATTTTTGAAATTGTAAAACTAATGAATGATCAAGGGGTAACCATATTTCTAGTCGAGCAAAATGCCCGTCAGGCACTGGAATTGGCAAGTCGCGCTTATATCCTTGAGCAGGGCAAGATCGTTGGAAAAGGCACGGGCAGAGAACTCCTGCACAACAATGAAGTTCGTCAGGCTTATCTTGGGTATGCTCCGAGGGCAATATAGTGGAATAAGATGAGCATCCAATCATTTGCCCAAACTCTTGTTTTCGGTCTGTTCGTAGGTGGCATCTATGGCATCGCCGCTATGGGCTTGGCTTTGGTTTTCGGCGTTCTGAAAATGCTGAACATCGCGCATGGCGAACTGTTGATGCTTGGTGGATATGCAACGTTCTGGGCTTTCAGCACCTTTGGGATGGATCCATTTGTCTCCCTCGCCATCGGCATCCCTGTGTTGTTTGCGATTGGTTTGTTGCTAGATCGGACAATCTATCATCGCATCGTCCGCTTATTAGGGGAGGAAAAAATCAAGAACTCACTGTTGGTGAGTTTCGGTTTAACCCTTGTCATCCAAAACTTGGCAACATGGCTCTTTACCGCAGATGAACGCACGGTTCAAGTATCCTATGCGGGGGTGGGCTTGAATCTTTTCGGGGTCGCATTGCCCTATACACGCTTGGTCAGTCTGCTCATTGCACTGATTGTGACCCTGGTGTTAAATTATTTTCTTCATCGAACGTATCCTGGCAAGGCGATCCTTGGGACCGCCCAAGATTTCGAAGCCGCCGAACTCGCTGGAATTAATATCCACCGCGTGTACATGATGACGTTTGCACTGGGTTCTTCTCTCGCTGCGATCGCAGGGACACTTGTCACCGTTACCTATGGCATCTCACCCAGTATCGGCATCATCTGGACGCTTAAAGCCCTCATTGTGATCGTGCTGGCTGGGACGGGTAGTATCTTGGGTGCCTTCCCTGCTGGGATTCTTTTAGGTGTCGTTGAAGCAGTCAGCGGAGCATTCATTGGTTCGACCTATCGCGAAGTGATTGGTTTGGTGATTTTCTTGTTGGTATTGATCCTGCGTCCGCAAGGTTTGTTTGGAAGGAATTGATGCAAGAGATGACCCTTTCACAACACACAAGGATATCTGTCCAACGTTGGCTCCCACAGGCAGGGATCGTTGTCTTGATTTTGTTTGCAATATTCTTTCCTCAGCTGATGGATAAACAAAATACTTGGAATTTATTTTTTCTGATTTGCCTGGGTATCGCTATGGGCCAAAGCTGGAATATTCTTGCAGGCTTTGCGGGGCAAACCAGTCTCGGTCACGCAGCCTTTTTTGGAATTGGGGCACTAGTGACGCGCATCTTATGGTTTAAGGGGACGCCATTTGCTCTGGCATTTATTACTGGCGGACTAGGGGCAGTTGCATTTGCCATATTGATCGGCGCGCCAACTTTTCGTCTGCGCGGCGCGTACTTTGCCATTGGCACGCTTGGTGTAGCAGAAGTGCTACGGATTACCGTTAGCCAGAATATTCCGCTTATCTCGACCATGTCAGGGAGGCTGATTGCTGGGTACAATCTTCCCGCGCGATATTATCTCGCGTTGGGATTAGCCATTGCAACGACTGGCGCAGCATATTTTTTACTTCGTTCGCCATGGAGCCTGGGAATTCTCGCGGTACGCGAAGACGAAGGCGCAGCTCAAGCGACCGGAGTCCATGTGCTCCGTCATAAGTTGTTGGCTCTAACACTAAGCAGTTTCTTCGCAGGTCTGGCAGGAGGAGTGTTCGCCTTCCAACAAATTAGTTACTATCCTTCTGCGCCATTCAGCCCATTATGGACATTCGATGCATTGCTCATCACATTTATCGGCGGGCTCGGCACATTGGCTGGACCTGTCATCGGCGCGATTTTTTTCATCGTGGTGCGCGAACAACTTGCTATAAATTTGGTCGAGATTCATCAAGTCATTTTTGGCATTCTTTTCATTTTGATTGTCCTCATCTTCCCTGGTGGATTGGTGGAAGCATGGGAACGATTGAAAAAATTCTCTTTAACCACGAAGTACACGAAGGTAACGAAGGAATAACCTGTCATTGCGAGCGATGGTCGAGTAGCGTTCTTTGCGTATCGAGACCTGAGCGAAGCAAACTCGACTTCGATGCGAGGAGATTGCTTCCCGTAGGCTTGCAATGACATTGGAAACGAAAGGAGAAATAAAATGACAGCCTATCGAAGTGACGTTGTTGGAAGTCTGTTGCGTCCTGCCTATTTGAAAGAGGCGCGTAAGAAGCGTACCTTAGGTGAATTAAGTCATGCGGAATTCAAAAAGATAGAAGACCGCGCTGTAGACGAAGCGATTGCTCTTCAAATCGAATCGGGCTTGGATGTAATTAGCGATGGCGAGATGCGACGTTACGCCTTCTTTGGTCATCTGATCGATGCCGTAGAAGGCTATGATAAATTTGGCGGTTGGGCGATTCCTTTCCATGATGATGAGGGCAATGAGTTGGTCTTCAAGCGACCGGTCGTTGTCTCGAAATTAAGAAGAGTACGACCTCTTTGTGAAGAGGAGTTCACCTATCTACGGGCGCGGACAGATCATCCATCCAAGGTTACGCTGATTAGCGCACAACAAGCCGCGGCGTATTATGACGCAGAGAAGTCCATGGGTGCGTACGCGACCATTGATGCCTATCTCGCGGACGTGGTGGATATCTTGAAAACTGAAGTCGAAGAATTGATTCGCCTGGGATGCACCTACATCCAAATTGACGCGCCTCAATATGCGGCGCTCCTCGATCCATCTATCCGCGAAGGGTACCGCAAGCGTGGGAATGATCCAGATCGTCTTTTAGATCGTTGTGTTGAATTAGATAATGCGGTGATTGGGAATCATCCGGGCATCACATTTGGCATTCATCTTTGCCGAGGCAACAATCAAAGTAAATATTATGCGAGCGGAGGCTATGACCCAATTAGCTCGGTATTCAGCCGCACGAGATTTAATCGGTTTCTGCTTGAATATGATGATGAACGCTCAGGAGGTTTTGAGCCTTTGAGCCATGTCCCTGAGGATCGAACCGTTGTATTGGGATTGATCACTTCCAAAAAGCCAAAGCTCGAGAGTAAAGATGAATTGAAACAACGCATTGAAGATGCCTCGAAATACGTACCTCTTGAGCGGCTGGCACTCAGCTCACAATGCGGCTTCGCCTCAACCGAAGAAGGCAACTTGCTCACACCAGAGCAACAAGCCGCGAAACTTCGCCTCGTCTCTGAAACTGCGCGGGAGGTGTGGGGATGATTATCACAGTGTCACTGCGAGCGATAGCGAAGCAGTCTCCCATTAAATGGGAATCGCCTAGCGAAAGATTTATCCGTTTAAACGGAGATTGCTTCGTCCCTCACCGCAAAGCGGCTCGCTCCTCGCAATGACAGATGAACTCAGAAAGGATAGAGTTTCAATGCGATTGGTTACATATGAGTCAAATAGGAAATGGTGTGCAGGAATTGTCATCAAAGACAAGCGAAGTGGCGCCCCTGGCGCCTTGGATAAAGTGGTAGATTCCTTAGCTGCTGCAAAAGCCGCCCATATCATTGCAGATACTAACTTTATTTCAAATCGCGACATCATTCAATTGACTCCTCATCAGCAATCGCAACTCGAAGAAGGTGCACACACCTTGGTGAACTCGCATCCATCTTCCTCTGATGTATTTTTCATCGAAGATATTCAACTCGGTCCTCCCATCCCTGACCCAGACAAAATTATTTGTCTCGGGTTGAACTATCGAAGTCACGCTGAAGAAGCGGGGCTAGCCATCCCAATAGTTCCCATCCTCTTTGCAAAATATCGTAATGCACTCAACGGACCAACCAGTCCAATCATCCTGCCAAGCATGAGTCAGGAAATAGATTATGAAGGGGAACTGGCTGTAGTCATTGGAAAACAATGCAAGAATGTTACAGCCACAGAGGCATTGAGTTATGTTGCCGGATACATGGCGTTCAACGATGTCAGCGCGCGTGATCTTCAATTCCGTACCGGTCAATGGCTTTCTGGAAAGGCATTAGATACCTTTGCCCCTTGCGGCCCGAATCTAGTGATCAATGAAATTCATAATCCACAAGCGTTGAGCATTTCGACGCGCCTCAACAATCAAATTCTTCAACAGGGAAATACCAGAGATATGATATTTTCTGTCGCAGAAACCATTTCATACATCAGTCAAATCATGACGCTAGAACCAGGAGATATCATCGCCACAGGCACTCCCGAGGGAGTAGGCTTTAAACGAAACCCGCCTATCTTTCTTTGTGACGGTGATATTGTAGAGGTCGAGATAGAAGGCATTGGAACATTGAGGAATCCGGTGATTGGCCACAAGTATCCATCGGGCAAGTTCACGCCTAAGAATGAAAATCCCTTAAGGCGAGATTTATCTCGTTAGGGGCAACATGAATGTTGCGTTACGAGTAGCGCACATATTTACTCTCTAACTTCGAGCGAAGGAATATCATGTGAGAACACAAGTCGGCATCATCGGCTCGGGCCCATCAGGACTATTACTGGCGCGCCTGCTCCATCTTCAAGGGATTGACACAGTTATCCTGGAGAGTCGCAGCCGCGAGTATGTAGCGAGCCGCGTCCGCGCGGGCGTGATCGAACAGGGCATGGCAGATTTGCTTCGGGAAGCCAAAGCCGGTGAACGCATGGATCGCGAAGGCTTAATCCATGAAGGCATCAACATTGCTTTTGATGGCCGTCTTGAGCGGATCGATTTCCCCAAACATACAAATGGCAAAGTGGTGATGGTGTATGGGCAAACTGAAATCACTTACGACTTGATGAAGGCTCATATTGATGAGGCCGGCGGGATTGTCCATTATGAAGCGCCAGCGATCAGAGTAGAGGGTTATGATACCGAATCGCCTCGCATTATCTATGAACAAAATGGCGATCAAAAAGAATTGGTATGTGATTTCGTAGCAGGCTGCGATGGTTTCCATGGCGTCGCAAGGAAGAGTGTTCCGGCCGATGAAATCAAAACTTTTGAAAGGACCTATCCATTTGGATGGTTAGGCATCCTTTCGGATGTGCCTCCCGTTAAGGAAGAACTTATCTATGCTAATCATGAGCGCGGCTTCGCGCTGTGCAGTATGCGATCTCATACTCGTAGTCGTTACTACGTTCAATGCGCCATTGATGACAAGGTTGAAAATTGGACGGATGATGCCTTTTGGGATGAATTAGGCCGGCGACTTCCTCCTGAGACAGCTGAAAATGTCACCACGGGACCACGACTCGAAATGAGCATCACGCCCCTCCATAGTTTTGTCGCGGAGCCACTGCGTTTTGGTCGCCTGTTTCTCGCCGGCGATGCAGGCCATATTGTCCCTCCTACTGGTGCAAAGGGACTCAATCTCGCAGCCTCAGACATCTACTATCTCTCGCGCGCCCTCATCACCTATTACAAGGAAAAACGAACAGATCTGCTTGATCGCTATTCCGAGTCCGCCTTGCGCCGCGTCTGGAAAGCGATCCGTTTTTCGTGGTGGTACACTTCGCAGGACAAACTGTGATTGCCGAAAACTATGTTGGTCTTCCATATGAGAAATTTGAGTAAGCTGAAATTGGCAAAGCGAAGATGTGAGTGGCTTGACCAGCGGCGTGATAGTCAGGCAGTTGTGTATTAATTGATGCCTGCCATGCTCGAACCTCTCAATAAAAAAGGCCCTCCAATGAGGGCCTCATAAGCTGGGGGCACAGGATTCGAACCTATACTAGCTGATCCAGAGTCAGCCGTCCTGCCATTAGACGAGCCCCCATTAAGAGGGTGTTCTCCGCTCAATCCAGCGGGCGGTATTGTATCATGCGCTCCAAGCGCGGGCAAGTCCTATTTGCTGCGCGCGGCGCGGCGAGTGTTATCTTCCATATCCAAGAAAATCAACAATCCTTTGGATACTGCTTGCAAACCAAAAAAGTAGAATATTCCAGGCAGCGGCTGTTGTAAGTACGGAGCAAACATATTGAACACATTCAGGAAGGTCGCTCCCTTATCAAAGTACAATCCGTTGTAATATTGTGCAAAAAACAACAAGATCGAGAACAGCCATGACAAGAGATACACGGTCAGAACGATCCACGCGACCACATCCGCCCAACGTGACAGGCGCAGCACACCGTCCCGGTCGAAGTAAGTGCCGAAGAAACCTGCTTGTCGAAGATCCCGCTCAGCGGGACGATCATTTGATTCGCTCATCGTAGCCTCCGAGCTGAATTATACTTTGCCCTTTGTTATAATTATGGGTTGACAAAAGACATTTGAAATCTGATACAAGCGTTTGACGCCAAACGTTTGTAAATTGTTCCATAATAGCCTATGTCACACCTGCACTTCCATTCGCAAAGCAAATCGTGCAGGTGCAAGTGTTGCGAGCCTCGCAGGGGTGAAGTGAGATTGCTTCTCCAAGACTCGCAATGACAGGAATGAGAATCTATGACTGAAGAAACCGTGCACACTGACTTTATCCGTGAAGCTGTCGCGGAAGATTTGAGAACCGGACGATTCAATTACATCCGCACGCGCCTGCCACCCGAACCGAATGGCTATTTGCATGTCGGACACGTCAAAGCGTGGATGATCGATTACCTCATCGCAAAAGAAAACAATGGTGAGTTGATCATGCGCTTCGATGATACAAATCCTGTGAAGGAAGAGACTGAATTCGTCGACGCCATTATGGAAGATACGCGCTGGCTCGGAATCGAATGGAAGGAAGTAACCTACGCCTCCGATTATTTTGATCTGCTCTATGAATGGGCAATCCAGTTGGTCAAAAAGGGTCTGGCATATGTGGATGATCAAAGTCCCGAGGAAGTAAGCCTGAATCGCGGCACCTTTACGGAGCCAGGGAAAGAGTCGCCCTACAGAAACCGTAGCGTGGAGGAGAATCTGGGCTTGCTCGAGCGTATGAAGAACGGCGAGTTCCCAGATGGGTCACACGTCCTGCGCGCCAAGATCGACATGGCACATCCCAACCTCAACATGCGTGACCCCGTGATGTATCGCATCATCCATGAGCCAGCCCATCATCGTACCGGCACCAAGTGGAAAATTTACCCCATGTATGACTGGACCCATGGACAGAACGACTCCATGGAAGGTATCACCCACTCGTTGTGTTCACTGGAATATCGCGATCACCGTCTTCTCTACGACTGGTTCCATGAACAGTTGGGCATATTCAAATCCAGGCAAATTGAGTTTGCCCGTCTTAACTTGAACTACACGGTCACGAGCAAGCGCAAACTCCGCCGTTTGGTTGAGGAAAACTATGTCAGCGGCTGGGACGACCCGCGTATGCCGACCCTGCGCGCTCTGCGTCGGCGCGGCTATACCCCAGAAGCCATCAAGGATTTTGTCCAGCGCATGGGCATTTCAACGGTAGCCACGAACAATGCCGGTGTCATCGGAGATGTCGCTTTTCTTGAGGCTTGCGTGCGCGATGATCTTAACAAACATTCACTGCGACGCATGGCTGCCATCAAGCCACTAAAACTTGTAATCGATAATTATCCAGATGATCTCGTTGAAGAGATGGAGGCGGTCAACAATCCTGAAGACCCGAATGCAGGCACACGCAAAATTCCCTTCTCGAAGACTCTCTATATCGAGCAGGATGATTTCCGCGAGACGCCTCCTCCCAAATATTTTCGTTTGTATCCAGGCAATGAAGTCCGTTTGCGCTACGCATATTTTGTCAAATGCACGCAGGTCGTCAAGAATGAGTCAGGCGAAGTCATCGAAGTACATTGCACCTACGATCCATCCACGCGCGGTGGTGACTCGCCTGATGGTCGAAAAGTGAAATCCACGATCCATTGGGTATCCGCTCCACACGCGAAAGAAGCTGAATTCCGCATGTATGACCGTCTGTTCATGAAAGAAGATCCTGAAGAAGGCGAGGAAGAATTCATTTCCTGCCTCAACCCAGATTCACTGCATCCTCTCAACGGATATGTGGAACCGCTTCTCGCGCAGACGAAACCTGGTGACCGCTTTCAATTCGAGCGCCTCGGATACTTTTGCACCGACCAAGACTCAACCGATGACAAACCCGTCTTTAATTTGACAGTATCACTGAAAGATACCTGGGCGAAGATAGAGAAGTCTAATAAGTCGAAATCGTTATAAATGCTCTGAGCGCCGCCGGGGACGGCCGCTTGAGTCCGAAACGAAGAGGCATCATGGCATCACGACCTTCCAGAAAATTTCAGGAACTGTTGCTCAACTTCTCTCAATCTGAAGAGATGAGTGAACGACACAAAATTGAGGATACGCTTTGGGGAGAGTATGGCGCCGTGTACGCAGTATTCGTTCTCGATATGTCAGGCTTCTCGTTGCTGACGCGCAAATATGGAATTGTCCACTATCTTTCCATGGTGAGACGCATGCAACTGACAACCGAGCCGATTGTCATATCCTATGGCGGCAGCATGATCAAATACGAAGCGGATAATTGCTTTGCGGTCTTTCCTGATCCGCTTTCGGCGGTCAACGCGGCAATCGCTATGCAACATGCCTTCCAAGCAACGAATTTGCTAACGTCAGATGACCTCGATATTCACATCTCCTGTGGAATTGATTACGGTAAGCTATTGGTTATTGGGCATGAAGACTGCTTCGGCGACCCGGTCAATCGCGCTTCCAAGATGGGGGAGGATCTTGCTGCCGCAGGCGAGATTCTCATTACAAAAGAAGCCATGCAAATGATCCCAGCAGAGGCGGGAATCAAAGCTCATGAAATGAATGTATCGATCTCGGGCATTACTATTCCTGCGTACATGATTGAGTATCGAAACGAGGATAAAACTTTTGCATAAACAGCACAACAAAAAGCGGACCGCCATAGTACGGCGGTCTGTTTTTTGTTATATACCTTTCAACGGAGCAATCTGATGAGAAGCAAGACCACGACAATCACTAATAATATATAGATAAGATTGCCTCCTCCCCATCGGCCGCCTCTTCTCCAGCGCGCTCTCCTTCCCCAACCAAAGGAACCGACCAGCAATAAGATCAATAAAATGATGACGATTGTCTCGAGCATGCGAATTCTCCTTGTATCATTTAACGAGTACATTTTGCAGGTGTTATTTCCTCACTAATTCACCTCATAATGAATACTAGTTTTGAAATCGATCAGCAATAACGTTTCTCTCTTTTTTAAATATGCAGGAGTACAATAAAATGTCGTAGGAACTTGAAAAGGAGCCCATTCATGATTCAGAAATCCTTTTTTATAGTCTTGTCTGTTTTTCTTTCTGCATGTGGTTCGGGTTCTCGACCTGCAATCATCCCATCCCAAGAGATCGTATTGAAGCCATCGCCCACTCCGACCATCGTACCATCACCGACTCCAACCCCAACAGAAATTGCTCCCACCGCTTCACCACTACCAACGAGCGACCCAAATCTCTTTCGAGATGACTTTACTGAAACTCTTGATGCACAGTGGAGTTGGATACGTGAAGATCCGCGAGCCTGGAGTCTTACAGCCATCCCTGGTTCGTTACAGATCAGAATAAGCCGTGGCTTTGTTGCCGCACATACCAATTCCAACATCCTTCTTCGACCCGCTCCGAAAGGAAACTTTCAAATAGAGACTCAAATCAGCTTCAGACCACAAGATAATTTTCAATTCGCAGGTTTGATTATCTATGAATCTGATTCAAATTTTATTCAAGGTGGTCGCGCATATTGCAATGCAGTTGGCTGTATTGGAGAAGGTTTGTATATGGATTACTACAGAAAGGGCGTTGTAGTTAAACCGAATTTTGGGCCAACACACAAGGATATCGATCCCATTTTGCTTCGCCTGAGCCGGAAGGGCGATGCATACAGTTTTGAAGTCAGCAACGACGGAAAAGTTTGGTTTGTTATCAACAACCATACCAGCGATATAAACCCACTTCAAATCGGACTAGTAACAGGTCAGCGCTTGAAAGGTAATAGCCTTTTCGCAATATTTGACTACTTTGAGGTCCGCAGCCTTCCATAAATCGGGGTGTCGTTACATCGTCCCTAAAATGTCAATCCCCTTTTGCAATCTTTCCAACACTTTTTCTTTCCCAATAATTTCCAGACTTTCAAACAAAGGTGGGCTGACCTTTTGGCCCGTCACCGCGACTCGCAGGATGCCAAAGACTTGATTCGCACTCAAGCCCGATGTTTCAACGAATTCACGTATCGGTGGTTCAGCAGTTTGATGAGAGAGGTCAGGCAATGAGGCAAGAATATCATATGTATTGCGTGCGGCCTCAGCAGATTGTTTCGCGTCAAGTCCCTTCGCAATCAGTTCCTCTGGATTCGGGTCGACCCTCTCCTTGAAGAAGAAACTTGCAAATGGGATGCAATCATCTAGCGTAACGAGTCGCTCGCGGACGAGTGGAGTCACTTTGAGCAAAGTATCATCATCGACTGCGAGTCCCGCGTCGGTGAGATATGGCTTGATACGTCGCGCCAGGTCGTCGGTCGTCAGGAGGCGGATATGAGTCCCGTTGAAATGATCTAATTTTTGAAAGTTGATCGCAGCCGGTGAAGGAGTCAGATTGTCGATGCTAAATCGCTTGAGCATCTCCTCGAGAGTCATCACATCATCTTCAGGCACGCCCCAGCCCATCAACGCAATCCAGTTCAATACGCCTTCAGGGATATAGCCTAAGCCATCTAAATCATCTATAAAAATTGAGTGACCATCTTTCATCGCTGCGGCTGTATCACGCTTGCTCATCTTGCCTTTGCCGCTTGGCTTAAGAAGGATAGAAGGATGCACCCAGATTGGCTCATCCCAGCCAAATGCACGTATGATCTGCACATGCAACGGAAAGGTCGGAAGCCATTCTGCACTTCGTATCACATGCGTAATTTGCATCTCATGGTCGTCTACGATCGCAGCCAGATGATACGTAGGCAAACCATCAGACTTCAACAACACATAATCGTCGAGATATTTATTTTCTGTAACAATATCGCCGCGCAGGTGATCGTGCGCAGTAGTTGTTCCATCGTAAGGCATTTTAAAGCGGATGACATATTTCTCGCCCGCGGCAATGCGACGAGCTGCCGTGTCCGGGTCCAGCCGACGACACAGCCCGTCATAATGCACTCGATCCACTTTACGCGCCTCCTGCTCCTTACGCATCTGGTCGAGGCGCTCGGGCGTGCAAAAACAAGGATATGCGTTTCCTTTTTCAACAAGAATCTTTGCATAATGCTGATAAATTTCGCGTCGCTCTGTCTGACGATAAGGAGCGAACTTGCCAGCATGGAAAGGACTTTCATCCGGCGTGATGCCAAGCCAGTCTAAACTCCGCACAATCACTTCTTCAGCTCCGGGCACAAACCGTTTCTGATCAGTATCTTCGATACGCAAAATAAACTGTCCGCCTGTCTGGCGAGCGACCAGATAGGCAAAGAGTGCATTACGTGCATTTGCGAGATGAAATCTTCCGGTTGGCGAGGGTGCCAATCGTGTGCGTGCAGGTTTGATATTCAAAAAAATTAATCTCCCAAATAATTGCCGGTGGCTGAGTAGTCCCGGATGTTTGTGGCGGGACATACACTTACAGCCGATTTGCTATGAATTGCCTGGCAATTCAAAAATCATACGTTCAGATCAGGTGTCGAAACCACCAATTTCATATCTGCTAGTGATTCGATGGTTTCTATACAGCCTCGAAGTACGCTTGGCTTACTCAACCATCGGAGTTGGATATGTCAGAATTCCAATTGCTTGTGGCGCATGGCCACACTTTCAACTAACCCAATCCCCAACATCAGTGACGTGAGACCACTGCCACCATAACTTATGAATGGCAAAGGCAATCCAGAAACAGGGACAATGTTCAAATTCACGCCGATATTCACCATGCCTTGAAAGAAAATCAATGTCGCAACACCATAGGCGATATTCATCCCCGCCACATCGCGCGCTTTTTGCGCGGCACGGAGGCATCTCCATAATACCAACATAATAATAAAGATTACCAACAGCGAGCCCACTAAGCCAAACTCTTCCGAGATGGCAGAAAAAATAAAATCTGTGTGGCGCACTTTCAGGAAGCGTAATTGTGTTTGAGTACCATGTCCGTATCCTTTGCCAAATAGTCCTCCTGAACCGATCGCGATTAACGCCTGATCTACATTATATTTCTCGCCGTAGGTTGCATTAGGATCCGGCGAAATAAAATTCTCAATGCGTCTTTGCTGATAATCCCGAAGAAAAGGAATGTGGATTTTAAACGAAACAAGGGCAAAAACAGTTGAAATTCCTAGAAAACCAATAACACCGAACAATAATAAATGCTTTAGCTGGATTCCATTGAACCAAAGCAGCGACGCAAGGATAACCATGAGCACTACAACATTACTCAAATTGGGCTGAAGCAAAATCCATATTCCAAGGAGCATTACCCATACAAAGGCGACGATAATCCAGCGCAGATCGCGTGGGTGGTTTTGTGTTCTTTCAAAATAACGGGCAAGTAATAAAATGGCTACGATTTTCGCAAATTCTGTTGGTTGAACAAACAACACGCCAACTTGAAACCAGCGTGCCGCTCCAAACACTGCCTGCGCGCTCAGAAACAATGCGAACAGAAGAATGCTCATCACAATGACAATAGGACGGTACAATGCCATCCAGTAGCGGTAGTCAATTGCTGCAACAACAAAGATGAGGACGAGCCCTACGATAGCAAAATAGATTTGGCGATTGATAAGGGGGACCAGTCCTTCATTGCCTGCAACTGCGGAACGGATCATAGTCGTTCCAAAAGCTGTCGCAAGGACAACCGCACCTAATAGCCAGAAATCAAAGTAACGCCATGAAATTGTACGAAGCATACAGAAACTTACTTGGATCTCTTGGCGCGGCGACGCGCGGCTTTCAAGGGAATATCTGCCACGAGGCGTTGTGAACGTCCATCATGCTCCACGCCAATCTGCATAGCATGCACATCGATTTCCACATGGCGGGATATCGTCGCGATCAAATCATCCTTTAGGGAATCAAGCTCGGCAGGCGTTAGGTCTGTGCGGTCATGAATGAGGACAAGTTGCAGGCGCTCTTTGGCGCTATCTGCACTGTTTTTCTTTCCAAATAAACGGTCGAAGAAACTCATATCACTTCCTCCCCGTCAAGCGTTGAAGGCGCTGCCATAACCCCCCTGTATGATCCAGATCGAGGAATGGTACTTTCTCACCTCGCAAACGCTTTGCAATATTGCGGAAAGCTTGCCCCGCCCTGCTCTTCGCATCGAAAGCAACAGGCGCGCCGCGATTCGAACTGATGATCACGTTTTCATCCTCAGGCACGATGCCGATCAACTCAACTGCCAATAGGTCGAGCACATCCTCAGACGAAAGCATATCGTGGTTCTTGACCAGTGTTGGATTCAAACGATTGATAATCAACGCGCCAGGACCCTTTTCTTCAGCCTCCAGAATACCGATAACGCGATCTGCATCGCGAACCGCTGAGATCTCGGGGTTAGTGACCACTACAACACGGTCCGCCGCGGCGATGGCATTCTTAAATCCGCGTTCGATGCCGGCGGGTGAATCAATGAGCACGAAATCATAACCATTGCGCAGGTCTTTGATCAGGCGAATCATGTCGCTTGATGACACTGCGTTTTTATCCCGCGTTTGCGCGGCCGGGATGAGATAGAGTTCAGGCAATTTTTTGTCACGGATCATTGCCTGCTTCAAGCGGCAGCGGCCCTCAATCACATCAACGATGTCATAAACGATCCGATTTTCCAAGCCCAGGATCACATCCAGATTCCGTAGGCCAATGTCACCATCAATGCAAACGACCTTTGCTCCATCCAAAGCCAGCGCAACAGCAAGATTCGCCACAGCAGTGGTCTTGCCTACTCCGCCTTTTCCTGATGTGATGGTGATTACTTGTGCGGGCATGTATTTATCCTACGATAAGTAATAAGAACTGTTGATCATTATCCAAAAAGTTATCCAGGCGACCAGAATTCTGATTGTAATTTTCCATCTTTGTTGATTCGCGCAATTTCAGGCTTGGGGTTGTCATGTGGCTTCAAAGCGGCTGACACTTCCTCCGCAATGCGAAGTTGGGTTGGTGAAAGATCGAGGGCACAAATCACGGCATTGCGATTACCCTTCGCACCTGCATGAACCATTCCACGCAGGCGACCCCAGATAATCACGTTTCCTTCCGCCACAATTTCAGCGCCAGGGTTCACATCACCTAGAACAACTATATGACCCGAAAATTCAATCCTGGTACCTGAACGAAGCGTGCGGTTGAGAAATAATGCAGTCTCCTCACCCAGATTTTCCACAGAAAATTGACGGCTCTCTTCTGGTCGTGGTTTAGAAATACGAGTCGCCAAGCCAAGTAATTGAGCAGTCTTCTCAGTTGTAGGTGATTCGCTGATTACTGCCCAGAGAAATATGCCACGTTCTGAAAGTTGGTCACGTAATTCTACGAGTTGATTGACATGCAGGACCTGGCTTGCTACATCTAAAGCCAAACGCGCCCCCTGAAAAAAGGCTGGCTGATCATCCACTTGAGCAAGTAACGCAACATGCTGTTCCTCCCAAGGTGCGTCATCCAATGAGACAAGCAGTCCATCGCGCAAGCCTTTGATTTGAATCAGGGAGTTCGTCTCATTCATAGAATTATTGTTGTGTGGAATTCACAATCGCCAAATTATAGCATGAAGTCTTTAAGAGACTTTTAGCTACCAGCTTCTTTCGCAAGATCAATGGACTTGAGTTCAAAGTAGGCCTGCATCACACGTGCGACTATAGGCGCCGCAACTGTACCACCTTCTCCTCCATGATAGGCAAATGCCAGGATGATGATCTCCGGGTCATCGTAAGGTGCATATGCCAAAGTCCAGGCGTGTGTGGGCCACGAGCCAAATTGACACTGTTGCAATTTGCGTGCCACATCATCACAGTATTCTGCTGTACCAGTTTTCCCTGCAACAGCGATTGGAAGAGGATACTGTTCAGTAAACACTTTATTAAGTGTACCCAATCTCGGCTCTGTCACAGCCAGACGCGTCCCAGTTCGCACTGCGTCAACAGTTGCAGGCTGAACGATTTTGAATTTGCCAGTTCGATCACAATAACCTGCTTCACAATTAAAAGTTTCTATCTTCGGCGTAACTGTGATATCCCATTTCAGGTTCGGGGTGAACGGGGAGATTTGATAACTGCCTTCAGGTGGTTCTGAAAGAGGATGAGTAGGATCTGCAGGGTTGACCCACATATTTTTCGTTTTGCCTTCCTGGTCTGTGACTTCACCAAGTTCGTAGATTGAGAAATCCTGCGGGTCAAACCAGACCGGTATCACGCGGCCTTCATTATCCTGCACCTCCTTGACAATGGTTGGTTGCATCAACTTGCCATGATTCGCAATGGTCGCGCCAGACATCAGCACTTGTAATGGTGTACCTAGAACATATCCCTGTCCCACGCTCGCAATGTAGGTGTCACCCGTAGACCAGTTCTCACCCGTGTTGATACGCTTCCATTTGGGATCTGGGATCAAGCCATCTGCCTCACCAGGGAGTTCAATGCCTGAACGCGCACCATACCCTATCGCCTTTGCATATTCCCCAAGGCGGTTAATGCCTAGCCCTTCTGGAATTTCATCCTTATATCCACCGCCAAGTTTATAGAAACATACATTGCTTGAATAGGCAATACAATGCAAGAAATCCAACGCTCCAAAACCAGCTTCATTGATCACACCACCTCGATCGTAAATCCAGTCTACGAACGGGCGAGAATTCCTGTCTGTACATGGATCAGTGGGTCGGAATCTTTCGCAAAGCTCCAGCTTTCCCGGAGTCTGAACGATTTTTCCCAGTTGAATTACACCTTCGTTCAACGCACCTGTGGCTGTTGATAGTTTAAATGTTGAACCTGGAGGAAATTCGGCTGAGATCGCATTGTTGACCAAGGGTCGTCGTGGGTCTTCGTTTAATTGTTCATAATAATAACCAGGAATAAGACGCGCCATACGATTATTCTCAAATGTTGGATAAGAAACCATTGCAAGGATCTCACCGGTCTTCGGATTCATCGCAATGACTACCCCACTTGAAATACGCGTGGTGCTAAAGTAAGTATTCCAATATTTGATCTCATCAGTGAGCGCAGCTTCCGCCGCTTTTTGGAGACGTGTATCAATCGTTAGAACGACGTTATTTCCCGCAACGGGCGGAATCGGTGGTTCCAAATTACGCTGTACCTTGCCTGCAACATCTCTTTGCACCACACGCACCCCATTCCTGCCTAACAAAATGTCATCCAGTGAAATCTCTACGCCGGAATATCCAACCTTGTCGCGGTTGGGGACAAAGCCACGATCACGATAGGCACTTTCAAGCAAAGCAGGAATCGGGCCCAAGAAACCAACGATGTTAGCAGTCAGTGAACCGGTTGGGTAATCTCGAATTGGTTCGATCTCTACACTGACACCAGGCCAATCCATCGACTTTTCACGGAGGACGCGGGCCAGTTCCTCATTGATGTTGCAGGCGATCTTCACTGGCGTATAGGGAGCCAGCGACTCGCCCAATGCCACCATATCTGCAATACTGGGTCCAGGCACACAGGCTGAAAACAATTTGGCAGCGTTGAGGGTTTCCTCTGTAACAGGCCCACCTGCTGGCACACCGGTCATCTGGGAAACTTCACGATAAATGCGTTGAATATCTGCTTCATCGTCCGGTAAAGCTGCTGGCGTGATCACAACGTTATAAGAGGCAACATTGCGCGCCAGGATAAAGCCATTGCGGTCATATATAATGCCGCGCGGCGCGGGATCACTAATTGTCTCCTCATAATTGTCAACGGCTTGATTGATCCACGGTTGCTGATTAAAGACTTGCAAAGCAAACAGGCGATAGACCATAATACCCACGACCGCGATGATTAACCCATAAATAAAAAGCGCACGCCACAACGGGACTTCATACTTATTCACCGTATGTGAACTCATTCAACCTCCGGAGATGGACACACCCATCTTGCAAGATCTCTCATCACAGCATATACAGGGATTGCAAGAAGCATATTCAATAAAACACTTGGCAACATTAATAATCCAAGCACATCACTGATCGGTAAAGGCACCTCTAAAAACCGTAAAACGGCTAATGACAAAAGACTCACAAAAATCGTTCCTAGAAACGTAATGCTGAACATAGCTAATAAGGGAGCCTGCCAAATGCGTCGTTGAAATATTCGCGCCAAAGCAACAATGACCATATATCCTAACACTGGCACAATCCATGGAATACCTGAAATGAATCCAACCAACAAGCCGGTTGCTGCTGCCCATTGCCATGCTGAATCTACTTCTTCCTGTAACGCCCAGGCCGACAGCATGACCAGGGGCAAATCTGCGATTCCTGCAAGTAAATATATTCTGCTTATCACTGCCGATTGCAGGATAACACTTAATAAAATGACAGGCACAGCAACTAAATTTCGCATGCGTTAGGGAGTCGGGAGCAAAGGAGAAATATCCACAGGTTTAAAGTTCACGATCACAAGCACAATCTCAAGCCGATTGAAATCGACAACAGGCTGAACAGTAGCTTTCTGGAACAAATCAAAATCACGCGAACGCACGTTTACCACCTGCCCAATGATCAGGTCCGGGGGATAGTCACCGCCTAAGCCTGAAGTCAACACCAAATCACCAATTGGTACATTTATATCCTGTGGGATCAAATCAAGTGTCACATCACCGGTGACCGAACCCACTAACGATGCTTCGGTTTCCGCGTTTTGGAGGCGGACATTTACACTCGAAGCAGGATCAGTAATCAGTTGGACGCGAGCCGCATCGGCAATGACCGCATCCACACGACCAATCAATCCCTGATTCGTCACAACCGGCATTCCGCGCAAAATCCCAGCATTGGAGCCACGATTAATGATCACATAATGGAGGAAGGGACTCGGGTCACGACCGATCACCGCAGCCCCCTTATATCTATTTTCAGGATTTGCTTGCTCAAAATCTACAAGCGCGGCGAGTTGTTGTGTCTCGCCAACCTGTTGTTGGAGTTGAATGATTTGCGATTGTAAATCTGCAACTTCTCCTTCCAATTCTGCGTTGCGCTGTCGCAAGGAGGCAATATCACGAGGCGCAGTGAAAAAGTCTTGCAACGCCACGAAGCGAGCTGAGAACCAGGTTTGCAAGTTGACCAATGAAACGGTGAAAACATTGGAGGCGCTACTAAAATAACCTCCGAGTGCGAGCGCCATAATTCCCCCTACGACCAAAAAAATGATCGTTGTCTGAAGCGAACGTGAAAACAAATTTCTCATGTTAGTGTGCAACCATCAACGCCGCAAAGGGCATACGAAAGAACATTAAACACTATGACGTGTGCTACCGCGTTCCAAACCGACCAAATACCGACTCAAGGTATCAAAGTTTTCAAATACCATCCCTGCACCACGCGCCACACAGGTAAGCGGGTCTTCCGCGACCCATACGCGCAATCGAAGCTCATCAGTCAAGCGTTCAGCTAATCCCTGCAATAAACCACCGCCACCTGCGAGACAAATACCGATATCCATTAAGTCTGCAACAATCTCTGGGGGAATTTCATCTAATGCGTCACGGATCGTATCCACAATCACCTGCACAGAACCTGCCAAGGCCTCGCGCATTTCAATTGAAGAAATTTCGATGCTCTCTGGCAATCCTGTAACAAGATTGCGCCCGCGGACTTCCATTGTCTTTTCGGGGTGCAACGGATATGCAGACCCAATCTGCCATTTGATTTGCTCAGCAATCCCTTCCCCTACCAAGAGGTTATATTTATTTCGTAAATACTGCACGATGTCTTGATCCATCTCATCGCCAGCCACACGCAATGAGCGAGACGCGACCACACCACTCAAGGACATGACTGCAACTTCTGTTGTACCGCCGCCAATATCGACGACCATACTTCCTTTGATTTCAGC
>WNFZ01001735.1_pt1 | contig 20916 bp, 28 predicted proteins | sample 5400081 | NCBI WGS metagenome assembly WNFZ01 (sample SAMN13153365, study PRJNA577476) | soil metagenome | isolation source: 80 cm soil or saprolite under grassland replicate 1 | place: USA:California | collected 2016-06-15
CGCCTGGCCCGCAGAGCGGTCATCCAGGCCGCCCGGGTCTTGTTCCTCGAACGCGGCTACGCCGCAACGACGATCGAGGCCATCAGCGAGGAGTCCGATGTCCCGCCCGCGACGGTGTACCGGCTGTTCTCGTCCAAGCTCGGGATCCTCAAGGCACTGCTTGATGTCTCCATCGCTGGTGACGACGAGGCCGTCCCGTTGCAGAACCGGCCGCACGCACGTGCGCTTTTCGATGATCCCGATCCCAGGAACCAGCTCTCGGGTTTCGCGGGCATCACCGGCGGCATCATGTCCAGGGCCGAGCCTGTTTACCGGATCCTCGTCAGCGCGGCCGGCTCCGATCCCGGCGCAGCCGCTCTGCTGGCCGAGCAGGCGCGGCAACGGGACCAGGGCCAAGAACAGATCGCACGTTCCCTGGCCCGGACCGGCGCGCTACGGCCGGGCCTGCGCGGGCGCGACGCCGCCGACATCATCCACGCGCTCATGTCCCCCGAGGTCTACCGGCTGCTCGTCGGTGACCGAGGCTGGCCGCCCCAGCGGTACAAGCAATGGCTGAAAGACGTTCTCACCGGCCAGCTGCTGCCTCCGCCCACGACCAGAGGCGGGCGCACTGACCCCTAACCGGGCCGGGCGACCGGCGCGGCGGAGCCGCCAGGCCTGACTGGGCCGACGTCTCCCACGACAAGCAACGCTGCGAACACTGAGGTGAGCAAGATGAGCATGGACGCAAGATCCACTGCCCGGCCGGCGCGCACTGCGGCCACGGCCGGGCGGGCCCGGTTGCGGCGCGGCAGCCTGGCGGTCCTCGTGCTCGTGGTGGTGGAGTACGGGATCGGGATGTATGTCAACGTGTACGTCGCCGTGCCCAGGGCCGACCATGGCGGCAGCCTGGCCAGCGCGATTTCGAACGGGCCGGCGACACTCAGCATCCACGCCGTGATCGGGCTGCTGCTCGGGCTGGGGGCGCTGGGCGTGCTGCTGCAAGCCGTCCTGGCCCGCCACTGGGGTGTCACCGCCTCATCAGCACTAGGCCTGTTCGCGCTTGCCTTTGCCTCGGTCACCGGGACCAGCTTCACCAGCACCGGCGATGACGCTGACTCGATGGCGATGTCGGTGATGACCGGGGTCGCGCTGCTGTGTTACGCGGCAAACCTGTACGTGCTGCGCCCGGGCAGCCGACGCGGGTAAGCCAACCGCGGCGATGACCCCTTGGGCGCGTTATGTGGGTTGATCTACGCTACGGCGAGGCAGGCGCGCAGCAGGGTGTGAGCAGCGATGGTGGCGGCTGTGCGGGCCAGCAGGCCCCAGAAGCTGTGGGCGCCGTGGCGGGCCAGTTCCATCCGGTCGGTGATCTCGCCGAAGCTGGCCTCGATGCGGTTTCGCCGCTGGGCGATGACTTTCAGCAGCATCGCCGACATGCTTGCGCGCTGGTCCTTGGTGGGCGGGACGAGCACCGCAGTACCTTGTGCGGCCAGCTGTCCGGCGAATGCCTTGCCGTTGAAGCCCTTGTCTGCCAGCAGGTCACGCGGGGCCGGCTCGGCTTCCAGCAGGTCTAAGAAGCTGACCAGAAGTTTCGCTCGTAACTCTGGGCTGTGATCGAGCCGGTCGCCGATGCAGTAGCCTCGCCGGTCGTTGGAGCTTCCACACACCAAACGACCCGACGAGGCCGCCGCCAGTATGCGTCCCCCCAGCGTGTACGCCAAACCCTCCTGCCCAGCCACCGGCCCCTGCGACCTGCTGCGCCTGCTGCACGGCCCCCACCGTGTCGGCTGCCGCCTGGTGATGATCCTGCTCTCCCAGCAGGGCTTGGCAGCAGCCGATATCGCCGGTCTGCTCGGCTATGATCCCTCGACCGTGCGCCGCTGGATCCACCGCTACCGGGAGCACGGCGCCACCGGCCTGGCCGACCGGTCCCGCAGCGGCCGGCCACGACTGGGCAGCCCACGGCTTCACCAGCGCATCCGCCGGCTGCTGGCAGAGCCCAAGGCGTGGACGATCGGCCGGCTTTGGAAGCGGCTGGGCCGGCCTGCCATCTCGGTGCGGACCCTGCACCGGCGGGTGCGTGAGGTGGCCTGCTGGCGGCGGCCGGGCCGCCAGCATGGCCCGCAGCTACCCGGACGCGCCCCGGAGCCAGCGGATCCGCCGGTTTGCCTTGCTTTGGTGCGGCAGGGCCGGGAACAGGTGCGCCCGATCCCGGGCCGCCTCGGCCAAGAACCCGGCCTCGCTGCGCCGGCCTGGCAGATGCCGCACCAGCGCAATCGCCAGCAACTCGGGGTCACTGCAGGCCGGCGCCGGACCGGCCGGGACCCGATGGCGATGGCGCCAGAGCTGATCGCGTCATCGGCTAGCACGTACACGCAGGCGAACAGATCCTCGGCTGGCAGCAGGGGAAATGGCCGCTGCGGACAAGGGTCCTGGACAACTGGTTGTCTCTCGCAGAGGCCACTTCATGATCAAGACTACGCCGGGATCAGCCCGCATAACTCGCCTTGGGTCTTCGCTGTAGCGCAGCACGGATGGCAGGCTGCGTTCACGGCTCAGCGATCCTCGGCGGCGGCGGGCAGGAGAAGCTGGCTCAGCAGGAAGGCGGCAATGCAGGAGCCCGCGATGCCGTCCAGCCAGTGCGCGAGCAGGGCTCCGGGGTAAGTGGGCCCTCCCCAGGCGTTGACGGTTGCGTTCGGGTCAAGGCCGCCGGCGATCTGCGCGCCCATCCGGAGCGGGGTATAGAGAAGCACGAGGACCAATGGCACCGTCGCCATGACCCTCGCCAGGTTCTGCAGGGACAGTCCGTGAGCAAACCGGATGGTCCGGCTCAGCCTTGCCAGGGCGCTCGCTGAAAACGGCGCGGCCCAGGGCGAGTGCCGCCGGCGGGCGGGCCGGCGGCATCGTCGTGCCTGGATGCTGATCACGGCCGCTGCGGCTGCGATGGCCAGGAGGACATGGATCGTGATGGCGTTCGTGCCCGCAACGTGCCGCTCGGGTACTGGCGAGTGGCGGGTATATTGCGCGGCTCCTTCGGCGATCCCGGTCAGGAACAACGCGAGAAAGACCGTGGCGCTGAGCCGGGAAAGCCGGTACCGGGGGTTCTCCGGCCGCAGGCCGGTGCGCCCGGCGGCCCTCACGGCGCGGTGCCGCCTGCGGCGGCATCATCGCCCGCCGCCGCGGCGGCGGGCGATGATGACTCCGGTAAGCGCCAGCCACGGGCCGCCGGTGGCGGCAAGCGCGAGCGCCCTCGCGGGGGCCGTCGGCGCCCAGAGGATGTTGGCGGTGAGGTGGGCGCGCACGGAAAGATACTCCGTACAGCTCGACCACAGCAGCGACGCGAGGACGAGCGCCAGCCGTGCATGGTTTCCGGCGTGGAGCTTTCCCGCATGGACCACGACATCGAAGACAGCGTGAGGGGTGAGGCGGGTGTCTTCGAGGAGGGCGCCGAACTCCTCGCCAAACGAGTCGCGCCACTTTCCGGGGTACAGCCCGACGAGCAGGCGGATTATCCCCACTGCAGCCGGACCTTCCCAGCCTCGACAATCCGGGACCAGCTGGCGACCTGGGCCTGCAATGCCGCTCGCCCCGCTGCGGTGATCTCATACGGGCGACGGCGATCCTCGCTCTGGAGCGGGGAGATGAGGCCGCGCCCGGCCAGCTTGGCGAGCGAGCCGTAGAGAGTTCCCGGCCCGAGGCGGATCCCGGTTTGCCGAAGGACGTCCTCGGTGATGGCGTACCCGTGCTTGGGGCCGTCGCTCAACGACAGCAGCACGAGCACCCCGGGCTCCCCGAACCGGGCCAGGCCATCTTGATCACGCCCTTGCCTCGCCATACGTTGCATCATATGGCGTAATACCTGGGCTGCCAACCCGGGACCGGCGGGATTGCCCGTTCCGCGGGCGGCAGCCCGCGGGCAAAGCGCAGCCTGGCGCATGGATTGGCCTGGCCCTGGCCAGCATCTCCGCCAGCACTCGTCCTACGCTCGTCATGTTGTCCCTGCGGGCAAAGAGCGGAGCCGCGCTCGCGCCCGGACCCGGCGCGCTGACCCGGCCGGGCGGCAACCTGCGCAGCAGGCCAGCGGCGACAGCATCAGGTTCTGTGCGAAGAAATGTCACGATCCGGTCTCCGGCCTGCCCGCTCCGTTCGGGCCGAGCAGGGCGAACACGCTGCCGTGCTGCACACGCACATCGACGCCGGCCAAGACCTCCACCGCGCCGTAGGACTTTCGAGGCCGGTGGCCTCGACCGCTAGCTCGTTCATCATCTTGTCCCGCCGCTTCGTGGCCGCGACCCGGACCGCGCTCGCCGAGCTGATGTCACGCCGCACGGATGACCTGGACCTGGTCGCGTTCATGGCCGATGGGGTGCATTCACGAGATCAAAACGTAAGGGACAGGCTCCCGGGCAAGCTCCGCACCGTAGCCGGGCGGCCGATGCGCCAGGCCTGCCATGCCTTCTCCGCGGTCGAGCCGGGGGCCTGATGCCGGCGCTGGCCCGCGAGCTTGACCGCAGCTGTCCCGGTGCCGCGGCCTCGCTGCGGGAGGGCATGGCCGAGACGCTGACGATCCTGCGCCTGGGTGTGCCGCCCGCCCTGGCGCGCACGCTGCGCCCGACCAGCCTGGTCGAATCCATGATCGGGGTCTGCCGGGAGCATTCCAGGAACGTCAAGCGGTGGCGGGACGGGCAGATGGCATTGCGCTGGTGCGCCGCGGGGATGCTCGAAGCCGATCACCAGTTCCGCCGCGTCAGCGGCTGCTTCCGCCTGCCGAAGCTCCGCGCCGCGCTCGAAGCCCATTTCATGGGGAATGCCGATGTCATGCACCGTGATCAAAGCATCAGCGCCGCCTGATGATCAAAACGGGCAGTCGCCGGCGCTCGGGGCCGCGGGAGGATCAACTGCTTCAGCACCGGGCCCGTCTGGCTGATGCCATCAAGCAGGGGTGTTCCCGTCCAGGGCTGTGCGCGCGGGACGGCTGGGGTGATCACCGGCGCGGCGGGATGATGGCCGCGGTGAAGTTGATGTCCTGGCTGCTGGCGATGTCGTTGCCGTGGCCGCGCGTGAAGAACAGCGGCCGGGCCGACAGCGTCGCGGAATCCACCAGGTAGCTGCCTCCGGTCCCCGCGCCCACGATGAGATGCGTGCCGCCGGGCAGCCACCGGGCCCAGGCAAAGTCCTTGCCGAGCGCGAGCCGGGGCCCGCGGGCCACCCGCACGGCCCCGGTGACCGGGTCGGCCAGCGCCAGCCGGGCCGCGCGCGATGGGGAGTTGTTCAGGAATACCGCCAGCCGGGTGCCGCCGGGCGAGAAGGCGCCCCCCGCGGCGAAGCCGCCCGGCAGCGGGCTGCGCACGGTCCGGGCCGTCAGGGTCGCGGTGTTGGTGATCTTGAGCAGGCAGTTGTCAGGGAACGGGCAGGCAGCCGGGAGCCAGGCGAGCAGGCTGTAGCGTCCCCCGGGCGGGGTGTAAGCGCCGATGACCGCCAGTTCCCTGCCGATGACCTCCACCTTGCCGCTGCGCGGGTTCCACAGCCCCAGGGCCCGGGCACGCCAGGCTGAGCTTTCCGCAGACTGGACGATGATGCCGTTCGCCGTGGCCAGGCCCTCGCCGCTTCCCACGTCAGGCAGGCCATCGCCGCCCGGCAGGTACCAGCCACGCGGAAGGGTCAGCTGGCGGGAGGCGCCGCCAGCCACCGGTGTCTCGGTCAGGCTGGTGGCCGTCTGCGACATGAGCAGATACCGGCCGTCGGCCGACAGGAATACCGTCTGCCCCGGCCCGGCGGTCCCGATCTTGCCGGTTGCCAGGTCCAGGTACTGGACCACCTGCGACCAGTGGCCCAGCGCCGGCACGAAGGCGCCCGCCGGGTTCACCCAGTAGACACGCCCGCCGGCCTGCACCAAAGGCAGCAGGTCGGCGCTGACCTCGGCCCCGGCACGCTGGGTCACCCGGCCGCCCAGGTGGATGTAACCAGCGTGCAAGCGGGTGCCATCGAACCACACAGCGGCCGCCGCGGATGACCGGGCACCCAGGCCCGTGCCCGCCGGCCCGGTTCCGCCATCCTCGTGACCAGATGCCCGGTGCAGCCAGCTCACGGTGGAGACGGCCGCCGCCGCCGATGCCACCAGGACCACGGCAATCCCGGCCAGCCACCGGCGCCGGCGCCGGCGCCGCGCCTCGCGGAACAGGGCCTGCGCTGCGCCGCCCGGCGAAACGGGCGGGGCGGTCAGCGGGCTCATGCCAGGCCTTGCCGGACCCACGCCATGGAACTACCTTGACTAGTACCATGCTGGATGTCAACATCGACCGCTCGGGCCCCATCCCGCTGCACGACCAGGTCGCCGCGCAGATCCGCCGCGCCATCGCCGACGGCGAGGCAGGCCCCGGCGAGCGCCTGCCCCTGGCCCAAGACCTCGCCGCGGTGCTGGGCGTGAACAAGAACACCGTTCTCCGCGCGCTGCACATCCTCAGGGACGAAAGCCTGCTGGAATTCCGGCGCGGCCGCGGCATCACCGTGGCCGGCACCCCCCAGCGCGGTGCCGTACTCACCCGGGCACAGGACCTCCTCGCATTCGCACGCCACCACGGCTTCGGCCGCGACGAGATCATCCAGATCATCCGAAGCCTTCCCTGAGCAACCGCGCTCAACGGCTCAGCCAGCAAGGCCAAGACCCGCACCGCATCGCAGACCCTCGCCGAAAAAGTCACCCCGGTAAGCCAGAATGAGAACCTGAAGTGGCCTGATGTCACCAGGGACCGCCGCCGGAAGTTCAACGCAACTCGGGACAACCTCCGCTAGGTGCATGCTGGGCGCTGCCCGGCCCAGATGTGGCATTTCGCCGTGCCGAATACGATCGCGAAGCGGCGGCGGAACGGAATTGATCGGCTACGGGTGGGGAGACCGACGATTTCGTACGCGAGAACCTCCTCGCTGTCCCGGCCGCCGAAGAAGCGTTCGAGTTCTTCGCCGCCCACGGCTGGCCTTGATCCAGCACAGACGGTGGCCGCTACCACCACGGTGACCTCCGCGCTGCCCTGATCGATGCGGCCGTCGAGCTGATCAGCGAAGGCTGCGTTCGCGACTTCTCCATGGCGGAGCGACTCGGCGCCCCGGTATCGCGGTTAGCGCCCCCCTACGCCCACTTCGCCGATCGCGAGGACTTGCTCGCGGCGGTCGCGGTGCGTGCCTGCGACGTCTTCCACTCCCAGTTCCTCCAGGAGATCCGCCGCTCCCAAGGGCCCGCGGCTCGGCTAGCTGGAATAACTCGCTGCTACGTGCGATTCGCCGGCTTCAATCGGCCGCTTCTCGAGGTTCTCTTTCTGGCGGGTATCGACAAACGCGACCACTCTGAGGTTGAGGCGGCCGAGAAGCCGCTCAGCGACGCCGTTCTCGATTGTGTCAGGGCGCTCTCGGGCGGAGAGCAGTCCGCGGCCGATGATCTGGCCACCGCGGTGGAGGCAGCCGCTCACGGCCACGCCATGCTGGCCCTTGACGGGGACTTCGGCCACGGAGACGCGGCCGGCGAGCATGCCGCCGCGCGAGCAGCAGCGGCGACTCTCGCCCTCGTCGAAGGCCGCCGGCTGCTCAGTCAGCGCACTGGTTCGAGTGCGCATCGAGTCAATTCACGGTCGGGCCGACGGTGATTCGCTGCCTGAGGAAGTCGATCGTGTTGCGCGGGTCGTCGGTTTCTTCGCCGCCGGGCACGGTCTCGATCCACCAGCCGACGCCGGCGTCTGTATAGGGCCTGATGTCTGCTGCTGCGCGCGGTCGCCCGCCGGCGTGCGCCCAGATCGCGACGACCGGTGTGCGGGGCGCGGCTGCTTGACGGATGGTTGTCGCGTAGGTGCGGACCTGCTGGAGCGACGGCTGCCCCGGGCTCTCGTGATCGAAGGCGATCGGGACGCCGCCGGCATGCTTGGCGGCAAGGTGAAGCCCGCGCATGGTCGTGGCGCGCCCGCCGACGAGGATCGGGATCGTCCGGTTTCGGTAGGCGCGCGGCCGCAGGGTGACGTCCCGGGCGGTGAGCAGCGCGTCGTCGCGGTCGACGGTGGCACCGCGGAGAAGCTGGTCTAGAAGCTGCAGGCCGTCATCGAAGCGTCGCCAGCGTTCTCGGTGCTCTGCCGCCTCGAGTTCTCGGGGTGTTGGCGCGCGGGCACTGCTGGGATGTGGCCAGAAGGGTGTGAAGTCCTCGTCGGGTGAGCCGAGTCCGACGCCGAGCATCATGCGACCGCGCGAGAGGTGGTCGAGCGTGATCACCTCGCGCGCGAGCTGCCAGGGCCGCCTGCGGGCGACCGGCGTGACCATCGTCCCAATCATGAGGCGCGTCGTTGTTTGCGCGATCGCCCCTAGCACCGGCCACGGCTCGATCACGTCGGTTGGCTCGGGCCACGTCCACAGTAGGTGATCCCATAGGAAGAACCCGTCCCAGCCGGCCTCCTCGGCGAGCTGGGCCAGCGAGACGATCGCTGCTGGGTTTGCGAATGGACCGAGGTTCGGGACGGCGACGGCAAAGCGGCAGCGCACCACTATCTACCTCCGCGGTGTTATGGGGTGTTATGGGGCGTCAGGCCGGCCCCGGGTAGCAGGACGGCCGCGAAGATCCGTCGCGTGCGGCCGGGCTTCGGGGGGTTGGCGGGCGGGGTTGGACGACAGTGACAAGTTGGCGGATGAACTCGGCGAATTCGGCGTCGTCGAGCCACATCGCGGCCAGGTTGCAGCCCGCGCCGTCGCGGAGGGGTCGATGTCATCTCGTGCGAGGTAGCGGTCGGCGTCACCGATCAGGCCGGCGACAAAGGCCAGGAAGGCCTGGCGGTGCTCGTCGGGGGTCATCTTGGCGATTTCGTCCAAGCTGAGGTGCGCGGCCGACGCTCGCAACACGCAGGTGCGCTCCAGCGCACCGCGGACGCGGCGCCCGCTGACGACGGCGAGCACCCCGCCGTCGACGAGGCGGGCGACGTGCCAGTACAGGCTGCCGGCCGGGACCTCGGGGAGCTCGCTCTTAAGGGCGGTCGTGGTGAGCGCTCGGTCGCCGAGGAAGGCCTGAACGATGCGCAGCCGGACCGGGTGGAGAAGCAGGTCAGCGCTAGCCACAAACCCAGCCTAGATCTTTAATCACAATTCTGCTAACGTTCACATGTATAGAAACACTCGCGGAACTGGAGGTGAACCGGCGAGATGGAGTACGACGACGGCTTGATTGCGTGCTCGGATGATGGGCTCGCGATCCGCAGGTATGGCCTGCTCCTGCGCCCGAAGAGAATTCCTTACGCCCAGATCCGCTCGGTCACGCAAGTCGGGCTCGGCGTGATCCGAAGGTGGCGGATCTGGGGCACGACAGACCCCCGCCGCTGGTTCAACCTCGACCGGGGGCGCCCTCACAAACGCGCCGCACTCGTCGTCGACCCGGGCAAGCGGGTGAAGCCGGTCATCACCCCCGATGACCCGCAACGAGTCGTGGCGGTACTGCGCTCCCACGGCGTTGACGTGGCGGAGCGCTAAAAGCGTTGGACCTCGGCGGGGTCGGGCTGCAGCGCTGTCCGGTCGGCAGGCACTGGAGCTTTGGCGCTCCCGCACGCGACCCGGACCTGGCCGCCGAGGAGCGGGAGTTCGCTCGGGCACACCGCGACGTGCGGATTCCCTGACACGTGTGCGATGCAATCCGCTCGAGCGGTTAACGGCCGCTGCGTTCCCGTCGAAGCAGTGACCAGCCGGATCGGCGAACATCGATGAGCCCGGTCGTGCCGCGCTGATCCCGGTCGTCGTCATGGCGGCCGGCTTTGAGATCTTCTGTCTGGTGGACGTGGCCCGGGCGGAAGAGATCCGTTACCTGCCGCGCTGGGCCTGGGCGTCATCTGCCTGATCTCGATTCCACTCGGCGGCATCGCTTGCCTGATCTCCGGGAGGACGTGCTGAGCGCGCTGCGGACTTTCCAGCTCGCCAAAGCGCACGGCGCGACGGAGGCGCTCGGCGGGATCGATCTGGAGGTTCCCCGGGTCCGTCTACGGCCTTGTCGGCCCGAACGGCGCCGGCAAGGCGACAACCCTTGAGCTCCTGGCCGGCCTGCGTCAGCCAAGCGGGCAGGATCGAACTGGGCGCAGCCCAGGACTCCGTGGCCTACTGCCCCGGTGCCCCCGAGTTCGAGACGTGGCTCACCGCTGTCGAGGTGCCCGACGTGGCTTCCGGGCTGCTGGGAAGGCCAACGCTCACGGCCGCGCTCGGTGCCATGCTCGAGCAGGCCGGCCTCTCGGAGGCGGCCAAACGCCGCGTCGGCGGTTTCTCGCGCGGCATGCGGTCCCGGCTGGGGCTCGCTGCTGGGCTGATCGGCGAGCCGAAGCTCCTGATCGCTGACGAGTCGGCCGCCGCCTTAGAACTCCTAACAAAATGATCAAGGAATAAGGGTGATCATCGGCTGGTTGAGCACGCCCGTGAGGAAGGGCGGGCAACCACCGTGGATCGTCTCGGACGGGTTATGGGCGCGGATCGAGCCGCTGCTGCCGGCCGTCCCGCGCCGGGCTGATCATCCTGGCCGCAGGCGGCTGGATAACCGGAAGGTCCTCTGCGGCATCCTGTTCGTCCTGTACGCCGGCATCCCGTGGGAGTTCCTGCCGCAGGAGCTGGGCTTCGGGTCCGGGATGACCTGCTGGCGGCGGCTGCGGGACTGGCACCAGGCCGGGGCCTGGCAGCGGCTGCACGAGTCGCTGCTGGCTGAGCTGCACGCCGCGGGGGCGCTGGACTGGTCCAGGGCGGTGACCGGCGGCTCTCACGTGCGGGCCTGGAAGGGCGGCCCAAAACCGGGCCGAGCCCGGTCGATCGTGCCCGGCCGGGCACGAAGCACCACCTGATCACCGAAGCGCACGGCATCCCGCTGGCGGTATCGCTGACCGGTGGCAACCGCAACGACGTCACCCAGCTCATGCCCTTGATCCGGGCAGTCCCGCCGGTGCGGGGCCGGCGCGGCCGACCCCGGCAGCGGCCGGATGCGATCTACGCTGACCGCGGCTATGACCACGACAAATACCGCACGCAGGTCCGGAAGGCCGGGATCACCCCGGTCATCGCCCGCCGTGGCACCGAGCATGGCTCCGGGCTGGGCGTGCACCGCTGGGTGGTGAAGCAGTCCATTGCGTTGCTGCACTGGTTCCGCCGACTGCGGATCCGCTGGGAAATCCGCGACGACATCCACGAAGCCTTCCTCAGCCTTGCCTGCGCATCATCTGCTGGCGTCGACTGGCCAACCTGCCACTTTGTTAGGAGTTCTCAGGCGCGTTATGTGGATTGATCGCGGGTTGATCGGGTCTCCGTGGATGTCGAAGACAGTGGGCCGCGACCCCGATGCTGCTGACCGAGAACCGGGTTTACCAGGCCCTGTCAGGTTCAGTGAGCGCGGCCCGGGCGGTCAGGCAACGCTGCGCGGCTCGCCTGGAGAACACAAGGCGGGCAAGACTCGCGCTCGCCGCCGCAGCGACGGGAAGGGGCGCGAGCGTAGCGGGCGAGGTGGCGATCTGGTGAATGAGCAGGATGAAGATCGCCGTATCCGCAGCCGCCGCTCCGTACCCGCCGATGGCCGCCGATACGGCCGCATGGCGCGGGCCGCCGGGGAGCCAGCGAGTCAGGCGCCCGGTGACCGCGATGGTGCCCAGCGCCACCAGGGCGGCTATGAGGAAGGCGGCAGCGGCAAGCGGGACGGGGGGCTCGCCGATCCATCGCCATAGCGGAGCGCGGGAGAGTGCGGGGTGGCTGGCTTGGACAGCATGAGCCCATAGCAGGCCAACCGGCGCGCTGGCGGCGGCGAGCAGGAACGTGAGCTGCCGGACGTGCCTGGCGATGAGCTCGTGGCTGAAGGCTCCCGCTACCTGACGCGGGTCGCCGAACTCGCCCACGGCAGCCTGTGCGGCGGTGGCCTCCGGCAGGCCCGCACGACGGTAGGCGTCGGCGGCGTCGAGCAGGCCGCTGTGCAGTTCAGCCACGACATCGCGGCGGGCCCGGGCCGGGCCGGGCAGCGCGGCAGCGACCTGGGCGAGGTAGGCCTCGATCACCTGGCCGCCGGTCACGGTATCACCGGCCGGGCAGCGGGCTCCAGCAAGGCGGTGACAGCGGCGGAGAAATCCCGCCAGGCGTCCCGCTCGGCAGCCAGGGTGCGCCAGCCCGCCGCGGTCAGCTGGTAGATGCGGCGGCGCCGGCCGCCCACCTCGGCCCAGGCACCCTGCACCAGGCCGGCCCGTTCCAGGCGGCGCAGCGCCGGGTAGATGGTGCCGGTGGGCAGGTCGAACTGCCCGCCGCTGCCGGCCCGCAGCGCCTGCATGATCGCATAGCCGTGACGCGGCCCGTGCTCCAGCGAAGCCAGCAGCAAGCCGTCCAGGTGGCCTTTCAGCGTCTCCGCCCTCATAAGTAGCCATGCTACGCTGCCAACTATAAATAGCGACCCTACATGTAGCGTCGCTCACTCAATGGCGATGGCGGAAGGAACGTGCTCATGCTCGCGGTGTCGAGGCTGGTGTTGCGGCACAAGCTCCTGGTGGCGGGGTTCTGGCTGGCCGTCCTGGCCGCGGGCGTATTTGCCTCGGCCCAGCTGGGTAGCCGGCTGTCGCAGCAGGTGACCATCCCCGGTGCCGCCGGTTACCAGGCCAACCTGCGCATCTCGCGGCTGTATGGCAACGGCGGGCCCGGCTACCCGGAGGTCGCCGTGGTGACGCTGCCGGCCGGCGAACCAGCTGCCAGCGCCGCTGGGCGGGCGGCGCTGGCGCGGGCGTTCGGCGCCGTCGCTTCGGCCGGTGGCCTGCGGGTCGCGGACTACGCGAATACCGGGAACCGGGCGTTCCTCACCCGCGAGCCCCGGGTGAGCTACGGCCTGGTGTTCACCCCCTATGCCGGTGAGGGCGGGCACAGCCTGGCACCGCAGATCACCGCCGCGATGAGGCCGGTCTTGCCGCCCGGCAGCGAGGTGCGGGTCACCGGGATGAACGAGCTGAAAAGCGGCGGGCAGGCCAGGCAGAGCCTGGGGGTGCTGGCTGAGACACTGACCGCCGGGGCGGCGGCGCTGGCCGTGCTGGTGCTGGTGTTCGGCTCGGCGCTGGCGATCGTGCCGCTGCTGATGGCCGGGGTCGCGATCCCCGCGACGTTCCTGGCGGTCTACGGGCTCACCGAGATCACCAGCGTGTTCTTCGTGGTGCAGTACCTGGTCGCGCTGATCGGGCTGGGCGTGGCGATCGACTACTCGCTGCTGCTGGTCACCCGGTGGCGGGAAGAACTGACCGCGGGCGCCGGCCCGGAGGAGGCGGTGCACCGGGCGATGGCCACTGCCGGGCGCAGCATCGCCTTCAGCGGCCTGACGGTGGCGGCCGGGCTGCTGGTGCTCATCGTGGTCCCGGTGCCGCTGGTGCGCAGCATCGGGCTGGGCGGCATACTCATCCCGGCCGCCAGCGTCGCGGTCACCCTCACCCTGCTCCCGGTGCTGCTTGCCGCCGCGGGCCGGCGCCTGGACTGGCCCCGGCGCAACCGCCCAGCGCTCGCAGGCCGGGCCTGGACGAGCTGGGCGCGGCGGGTGGTCCGCCGCAAGTGGGCCGCCGCGGCGGCAGCGCTGGCGATGCTCGGCGCGCTCGGCGCGGCCGCAGCCGGGATCAAGGTCGGCGAGCCCGCAGCGTCAGCGCTCGGCACCACCAGCCCAGCCGCGCAAACACTGCGCGCCCTGGAGCGGGCCGGGGTCCCCGCCGGGGTCCTCGACCCCATCGAAGTCCTCGTCCCCGCCGCCGCGAACCCGGCGCAACTGGCGCACCGGCTGGCCGCCGTGCCCGGCGTCCGGGGCGCCGTCGCCCCCCGCGGGCCCGCCTGGCGGCGCGGCCGGACCGCGCTGGTCAGCGCCCAGCCGGACGCCGAAGCCTCCACCGCCGCGGGCGCGGCCACGATCACCGCGGTCCGGCACCTGGCCGCGGCCGTGCCAGGAACCGGGGTCGGCGGGCCCGGGGCGCTGCTGCTGGACGAGAACCACGCCTTCTACAGCCAGTTCCCGCTGCTGATCGCGATCCTCGCGGTCATCACCATCGGCTTGCTGGCCCGCGCGTTCGGCTCACTCCTGCTGCCGGTCAAGGCCGTTCTGCTCAACCTGGCCTCGGTCGGTGCCACCTACGGAGTCATCGTCCTGGTCTGGCAAGACGGCCACGGCTCCCAGGCGATCTGGGACCTGCCCGCCACCGGTGCCATCACGAACTGGGTGCCGCTGGTCGCCTTCGCCTTCCTGTACGGGCTGTCGATGGACTATGAGGTCTTCATCCTCACCCGCATCCGCGAGGAACACGACCGAACCGGCTCCACCAGCGCCGGCATCGTCGAGGGCATCGGCCGCACCGGGCGGCTGGTCACCAGCGCCGCGCTCATCCTGTTCCTCGCCCTCGCCGCCCTGACCACCGGGCCAGAAACCGACGTCAAGGTCATGGCCACCGCGCTCGGCGCGGGGATCCTGCTGGATGCCACCGTCGTGCGAGCGCTCCTCGTGCCCGCCTTGGTCGCGATCCTGGGCCGGGCAAGCTGGTCGCTGCCCGGCCCGGCCTCGCGCCTGCTGCGGGTACCCGCCCCCCTCCCGCCACGCAAGCCAGCCACCCCACGCCCATCCGCGCCTGCCCAGACACCCGGCCGCAAGCGCCACGGGACCTGGAGGTAACACGGCACCGCTGCGCAGTTACGGCAGCTGTAGTTCGTTGTAATCACGGAGCCTTTTCAGTCTGATCTTGGAGCTGCCCGAGTTTGGGCTGATCAGGTACGGCGTCGGCTTGGTGCATGGCGAAGCCCTGGCAGGTGAGGCGATCGACCAAGATCCGCATCGTCCGCCAGGGGGCTTCAGGTGCTTTTTTGCCCTGCTGCCCTCCCGTTGTCACGCCAGAGCCTCACCTGTACCGCCGGGATCATCCGCTGCCACCTCCCGCAGATCGGGTACCGGCTTAAAATGGCGTGACCAAGGCGGCCTGGGCGGCTAGAACTGGACGATGTCCTCCACCACGCCCGGGCCGGTGGCCGGCTCCACCATGCTGCCTGCCGGCTTCACGCATCCGCATGCCTCCGAAGAGGCCCGCGCGATCGCCGAGAAAGGCATGATCTTGCGGGTGCAGGTCGGGTCCGGGATGCACGGCACCTCGATCACCGGGCAGGACGACCGGGATGAGATGGGCCTGTGCCTGGAACCCCCGCAGTTCGTCACCGGGCTGGCCCGCGTCCCGAACGGTATCGCCGGCCGGGGTCCCTCGGTGCGATTCGAGCAGTATGAACGGCACACCGCCTGGGACAGGCCGGGCGGCCCGGCGAACCGGTCCGGTGCCGGTGACCTTGACGTCATCATCTACTCCGCGCGCAAGTGGGCGCGGCTGGCCCTGGCCGGGAACCCGACCGTGCTCCTGGTGCTGTTCGTTCCCGACCGGGAGGTCGTCTTCCGCGATGAGGCGGGCGCCGAGCTCGCCGCCAATGCCCACCGCTTCGTCTCCCGGCTGGCCGCCGGCCGGTACCTCGGCTACCTGAAGGCTCAGAAAGCGGCAATGACCGGGCAGGCAGGCGCGCACACCAACCGGCCGGAACTGGTAGCCGTCCACGGATATGACACCAAGTACGCCATGCACGCCCTACGGCTCGGGCTGCAGGGCATCGAGCTGCTCACCACGGGTCGCATCACGCTGCCGGTCCCCGAACCGCACCGCGCATATCTGCGCTCGATCCGCCGTGGCGAGCGGCCCTTCGCTGAGGTCCTGGACGCCGTCTCGGACGCCGAGGCCCGGTTGTCCCAGCTGCGGGACAGCCCCGCCATCGAAGATCAGCCGGACCGGCGCTGGGTCGATGACTGGCTGCACCGCAGCTACCTGAACTTCTGGGCCCGCGACCACTGACCCGCGAAATCGGAGGATGAAAGGTTCCCGGTGTTGTCTCGGCATAGGCGTTCCAGCGTTGGTGGGCTTGGCGGGCGCGGTGCTGGTGGCAGCGTCGCCAGGCTGACCAGTGCAGCCGGTGGGGCCGGTCTCGCCGCGGCGGTGGGATGACGGTGTCGCGCAGGAGCCGCAGCAGCTCCGGGACGGTGATCGGGATCAGTCCGGCGTCCAGGTCTGAGCCGGCGTCTTGCCGGCGTTGCACGGCGACGGCGACGGCGAGGTAGATGTAGGCAAGCAGGCAGATGGCGGTCCAGCGGTGCCAGGATTTCCAGCGGATGACCTGTCCGGCGTCCAGGCCGGTGCTCTGCTTGGCGAGCTGATGATCTTCTTCAATCCGCCACCTGGTCACTGTCCCGGACCCGGTGCGCATCCGGTGCCAGGCGTGAGCGGGAATCATGCGGGCAGCGGCAGCGGCGGTCACGGTGCGGCCCGAGCGTGTAGTGACGGAGTGGTTGGCGCGGACCGCCAGCACATAGCCCATCTCGCGCTGGCGGATGCTCCGGCGCAGTTGGCGGCCGCTGTACACTTCATCGCCGGCCACGAAGGCGGCCCGGATCCCGGCAGATTGCACGCGGTCCAGCAGGGCGCCGGCCAGCTGCGGCTTGGTGGCGAACATCACCTCCTCCGGGACGCCGGCCAGATCGCGGTGCTCCTCGTCAGCGGCGCACGCCTGGGGCAGGTACAGCGCCCGGCCGATCAGCGCATGCCCGCGGCCGGTGGCATAGGTCAAGGTCACCGCCACCTGGCACAGCGCGACACCGCCTACGGTGCCGCTGTACTGGCGGGCCGCGCCGACCGCGTCGCAAGAGGACTTCTCATCGGCCGTCTCATCCACGATCAGCACCGCATCCCCGTCATCGAGGTGACGGACCGCCCAGCCCGCAGCGATGTCCAGGACCTGCTGGTCGTCCCAGACCGCACGAGACAGTAAGTGCTGCAGCCGGTGCGGCCCGTGATGCCCCGCCGCCTCGGCGATCGTCCAGCAGTTGTGATCTTCCAGCTCCATCAGCAGCCCGCTGACCATCTGGCCGCAAGACTGCCGGGTCTCCCGGCGGGGAAAGCACCCGGCCACCCGCCCCAGCAGGTCCGCCAGCAGCGCGGACCAGGCATCGTCCGCTACCGTGGCAGCAGCGACTGCCGCATTTTGATCGTGTCTCACAACCCGTCATGATCGCGGCAGCCGCACCTCTCCGCAGTCACCCGCCTGACCTGCGCCAACAACCCCAACGTCACGAACTACAGCTGCCGTAGCAGTGAGGCGCTGCGTGACGAACGGCAGGCAGCGCATGCCGAAGACCGTATGACCGCAAAGTCGACTCCCATGCCGCCTGTTCATCTACGTCTACGCGCTGATCGATGACGCGATCGCCACCAAAGCGATCAGCATCCCGGCCAGGCCCGGTCCCACGCCGGGCTGCTCCGACGCGGAGATCCTGGCCATTACGCTGGTGCGGCTGCTGCTAGGCCGCCGCAGCGAGGCCGGGTTCCTAGTCGAGGTGGCCCGCGACTGGGCGCACCTATTTCCGGTATTGCCGCACCAGAGCGAGTTCAACCGGCGGGCCCGCTGTGGGGCGCATCCGAGCTGTTCCGGGCGGCGCTGGCGGCAAACGTGCCCGACGATGACTGCCAGCAAGTCGAAACTTCGGCGCTGCCGGTCAAGCACACCTCCCGGGCCCGCGGCCCCGATGGCTGGACCGGGCCGAATGGCCTGCATGCCCGGTTCGGCCGGGACGCCGCCCACGCCGAGTGGGTTTACGGCTTCCGGCTGGCGATCAAGACGGACCTGGGTCCCCGGATCGTGCGGGCCTGGGGCATCGTGCCCGCCGCCGTCAACGAACGCCAGGTTGCCGCGAGCCTGCTGGAGGCTGGGCCACCACCGCGCGACCTGCTGTGCGACAAGGGGTTCAACGGCAAGCATTCGCTGCCGGGCAGGCCGCCCGCGGCACCGCCGTACTGGTCCCGCCCACCAAGGACCAGCGCCGCAACATGCCAGTGATCCTCCAAAAGATCATCGCCGAGTGGCGTAACCGGATCGAGGTCACCCTTGGTGAGATCACCGAAAAGATGGAACTGGCCCGCCACAGGGCCCACAGCTTCTGGGCCTGCTCACCCGCACCGCAGCAACCATCGCAGCTCACACCCTGCTCCGGACCTGTCTCGCCGGGTAGATCAACCCACAAAACGCGCCTTAGCTTGCCGTTTAACCTGCGCGTTCGCGCCGTGCCTTGAGGGTGAGATCCCTTCTGGTCGTTTTCCCCACGTCATAGCGGGGTGCGGGGTTCCCCTCAAACCGTGGAGACTTCGGTTGTGGTGATCATGGCCAGGACGGGCTGGCCTTGGTGCGCCGCGCCTGGCCGGGGCAGGCTCGGGCCTGCCCGCTTTTCCTGCTCCGAGGGGCCGCGGGCACGAGCAGGCGAGCACTCCTCTGACCAAGATCACCACAACCGAAGTCTCCACGGTTCGAGGGGAATCCCGAGCTCCGCAAAGCACGCCCTGGACTGGGCAAACCCCTGCCCGCCTGGCTTCTCGCATACCCTGGCATCGGGCTCCTTCCCGGCGTTCTGGTCTTGGACAACCAGGAACGTAACGGGCAGGTGCCCTCTGCACAGGCAACGACACGGACAGGCGGGCCGATACCGTCCGGGCGGGTTATGACACCGTTATGGCTGCTGGGGGACCGACGGGGTAAACAGAGGGTCGGCGGAACCCTGGGCGAGGCATTCTTCGTATAGCCGGATCTTGAAAGTGATCAGGTCTAGGCACTCGGTGAGCGCGGCAATCTGGGCGGTCACGTGCTGCTGGTGCTGGCGCAACAGGCTGAGCCGGTCTTCCTCGTTGCCTGTTCCCTCCCTGACCAGGCCGGCGTACCGGCGGATCGCGGTGAGCGGCATGCCGGAGGCACGGAGCTTGACGCAAACTTCGAGCCACTCCAGGTCCCACTCGCTGTAGACCCGGCGGCCACCGGCCTCACGGTGCACGGGGGTGGCGAACAGGCCCTCGCGCTCATAGAAGCGCAGCGCGTGAACGCTCAGCCCGGTGCGCTCGGCGACCTGCCCTATGCTCAGGCGCGGCTCCATTTCCGGGGGAGCTTCCGGCCCGGCGCCCGGTGGTGTTTCGGGGACAGCGGCTGCTTCAGGCACGGCGTCCAGAATACGGACTTGACCTAGAGCTGACTATAGGTCCTAGCATCCTCGTGACTTTGAGCTACTGGTCCGGCGCTGCGCCGATGCCCGGCCGCCGATCGCGCCGCGGCCAAGACGAACGTGAGAGGACTGTGATGAGACAGCGCATCTGCGTGACGGGAGCCAGCGGGCAGGCGGGCAGGGCCGTGGTGCGGGAACTGCGCGAGCACGGCTACGACGTGGTGGCAACGGACATCGCGGCTACCAGGCAGGACATCGAGAACGACATACTGCGCGCCGACCTGACGGACTACGGCCAAGCGCTCGAGGCGCTGCAGGGCGCCGAGGCAACCTGGTGGCCGGCCGCCGCTGCCGGGCGGCAGAGCGAGCAGGTGCTCGAGGTGCTGCGGGGCGCCGACGCCGTCGTCCACCTGGCGAACATCCCGGCGCCCGGGCTGTGCATCCCGGCGGTCACGTTCAGCGCGAACATCACGATGAACTTCAACGTGTTCATGGCCGCCGCCAGGCTCGGCCTGGGCCGGGTGGTGTGGGCATCGAGCGAGACGACACTGGGCCTGCCCTTCGAGGTGCCGCCGCGGTACGCGCCGGTGGACGAGGATCACTACCCGCTCCCGACCACGACGTACGCTCTGTCGAAAGTGGCCAGCGAGACCATCGCCGGGCAGATCGCGCAGTGGTCGGGAACGCCGTTCATCGCGCTGCGGTTCTCCAACATCATGGCGCCCGCCGACTACCAGGACTTCCCCTTGTTCTGGGGCGACCCCTCCGAGCGCAAATGGAACCTGTGGGGCTACGTCGACGAGCGGGACGTGGCCGCGGCGTGCAGGCTGGCCCTGGAGGCTCCCGCGGAGGCAGTGGCGGGCAGCCCGAGCTTCATCATCGCCGCCGCCGACACCGTCATGAACCGCCCATCGGCCGAACTGCTCGCCGAGGTCTTCCCCGACGTCCCGCTGACAGGCGAGGTCGGCGAGTTCGGCACGCTGCTTGCCATCGACCGCGCCAGGAAAGTGCTCGGCTTCGAACCCCGCCATACCTGGCGCAACCACATACCCACAGAAGCCCAGCAGACGCGCTAGCGGTAGTTTGTTGAGTCAAGGCTTATAGCGGGTAGGGTTGTCGTAGGTTTCCCGGTGAGTTTGGGAGCCGGTGATGACTGATGACGAAGCCGGTACCGTGTCCGCCTGCTCCGGGTCCGCTGGAGGAATATGCGGCCCGATTCGATGATCTTTTTACTCGTGTGGCGCAGCAGCGGGGGTTCCGGGAGTACCTGGCCGGGCTGCTGGCGCCGCGGGACCGGAACAAGACGCTGACCGCGCTGGCCGGGGCCGAGCCGGTGACCGGGGCGCAGCATCCAGCGGCTGCAGTTCTTCTTGTCGGAGTCCCGGTGGGATCCGGAGCAGGTCAACGCCCGTCGGCTGGAGCTGCTGCTGAGTGACCCGGCGACCGCGCCGCACGGCGGCGGGGTGCTGGTGATTGACGATTCGGGCGATCGCAAGGACGGCACGAAGACCGCGCATGTGGGCCGGCAGTGGCTGGGCCGGTACGGCAAGACCGACAGCGGGGTGGTCACCGTCACCACGCTGTGGGCCGACGAACGCGTTTACTATCCGGTGCACGCGGTGCCCTATTCCCCGGCCCGGCACTTCGGCAAAGGGAAGAACGACCCGGCGTTCCGGACCAAGCTGCAGATCGGCGCGGGCCTGGCGATCAAGGCCAGGGATGCGGGGTTCGCGTTCGGGGCGGTCGTCGCGGACTGTGCTTAGGGTCGTCCGTAAAATTAGGCATGTTTGTCCGGGACGGTTGTCTACGGTTGTGGTATGGGACAGCTGGTGGTGGATGAGGACCGGTTCACGGGGATGCTGGCGGAGGTGCGCCCGCATCTGAATGAGCTGCAA
>WNFZ01001736.1_pt1 | contig 20905 bp, 20 predicted proteins | sample 5400081 | NCBI WGS metagenome assembly WNFZ01 (sample SAMN13153365, study PRJNA577476) | soil metagenome | isolation source: 80 cm soil or saprolite under grassland replicate 1 | place: USA:California | collected 2016-06-15
GGATCATCGGCCCGCTCCCGGCCTCCGTCAGCACGTTCAACCCCCGCTGCGTCGCGACCAGCGTGTTGTGAATGTCCTCGGCGAGCTGCTGGTTCACGATCCCCGACGCGTTGCCGATCAGCTCGTTGGCGCGCGTCGCGACTCCCGTCGCCACGTCCATCAACGCCGGCGGCGTCGTGCCGATGATGGGATGACCGTCCTGCAGGAACGGCTTCTGGTCGTCGCCGGGCGAGAAATCCACGAAGCGGGCGCCGAAGAAGTCGAGCGATCCCACCGACGCGCTCGCGTCCACGCGCGGCTTGACGTCGGAGGCCAGCTCCAACACCACGTCCACCTTGCCCACGCGCTCGAGCTTCACGCTCGACACCCGGCCCTTCTTGACCCCCGAGACCATCACCGGATCGCCCTGCTTGAGACCGCTGACGTTGGCGAACACGATCTGGGCCTTGACCCCCGTGCTCTTGATCGAGCGCCCCGTGAGCCAGAACAGCCCCACGGTGAACACCGCGAGCCCCATCAGCACCAGCGCGCCGACGCCGATCTCCTGCTTATACGTGAGGTCCATTACTCCCCTCGGCTTGGATGACGGCCATCTCCAGGTCGCGCTCCAGGAACTGCAACACCGCGGGATCCTTGGACTGGAGGATCTGCTCCGGCGTCCCCACCGCGCGGATCTTCGCCTGCCACAAGAGCGCCACGCGGTCCGCCACGCGGAACGAGCCGCGCACGTCGTGCGACACGACGACGCTGGTGACGCCCAGCTCCTGTTGCAGCCGCTCGATCAATCCGTCGATGACGTCGGCGTTCACGGGATCCAAGCCCGACGTGGGCTCGTCGTAGAGCAGATACGTCGGCTTGCCGGCGATCGCGCGCGCGATGCCGACGCGCTTCCGCATCCCGCCGGACAGCTCCGCCGGATACTTGTTCCCCACCTCAGGGCTCAGGTTCACGAGCCGCAGACACTCCTTCACGCGGTCGGCGCAGTAGTTGTCGTCGCTGTAGCATTCCTCGTCGGTGATGCCCAGCCGGATGTTCTCGTAGACGGTGTCGGAGTCGAACAGCGCGCCGTTCTGGAAGACGTAGCCGATCTTGCGGCGCAGCTGGGCCAGGTCGTTGCGCTTCAAGTGCGGGACGCTGAGCCCGTCCACGATCACGTCACCGGTGTCGGGCTTGATCAGCCCGATGATGTGCTTCAAGAGCACGCTCTTCCCCACCCCCGAGGGGCCGAGCAGCGCCACCGTCTCGCCCTGGCGCACATCGAAGTCGACGTGGTCCAGGACCACGTTGTCGAGGAAGCGCTTGGAGACTTGCTTGAGCTCGATCACGTCAACAGCACCTGCGCCAGGACGAGGTCGAGCAGCAGCACCACGACCGACGCCGCGACGACCGCCTGGGTCGTCGCCTTGCCCACCCCCGCGGCCCCCTGTTGCGTGTTGAACCCGATGTAGCAGGGGATCACGGTGACGGCGCCGGCGAAGGCGAACGCCTTGATCGCCGAGTACCACAGGTCGAAGGACTTGAAGAAGTAGCGCGCGCCGTACTCGAAGTCGGCGTTGGAGATGCCGAGGGACTGCTTCGCCGCGAACCAGCCGAAGAAGAAACCGCACGCGTTGGCGAACATCACGAGCGCGGGGATCATGATGAGCCCGGCGATGCAGCGCGGCAGGATCAGGTGGGTCATCGGCGAGCGGCCGAGGCTCTCCAGGGCGTCGATCTGCTCGGTGACGCGCATGGTGCCCAGCTCGGCGGCGTAGCGGGCGCCGATGCGGCCCGCGAGGATCAGCGCGGTGAGCACGGGCCCCAGCTCCAGGATCACCGACTCCGAGATCACGCCGCCGGCGATATAGAGAGGATAGGCGCCGGTGAACTGGTAGCCGGTCTGCAGCGCCGTCACGCCGCCCGCGAACCCGGCGATCAGCAGCACGATGAACAGCGAGCCGTAGCCGATGGCGATCGCCTGCTCGAAGGTGCGGGGGAGATAGGTACGCCACTCGCCCAGGCCGCGGAACATGTCGACGACGAAGAAGGAGAAGCGCCCGGTGTGGCCGGCGGCGCGGAGACTCCAGCGGCCGACGAGCCGTCGCAGGTCGAGAACGGCGGTCACGTCCGCCATGGGGCCTCGGGTTGCATCGGCTGTATGTTGTGTAGCCATGGCTCGTAAGTCTATCCCCCAAGCCTTTACACGCAAACTTCTTGCCTGGTACGCGCGCGCTGCTCGCGACCTGCCGTGGCGCAAGACGCGCGATCCCTACCGTGTCGCCGTGTCGGAATTCATGCTCCAACAGACACAGGTCAGCCGGGTGTTGGAGTTTTATCCACGGTTCTTGAAGCGGTTCCCGACGCTGCGACATCTGGCGCGGGCCAGGCCCAAGGCTGTGCGCGAAGCTTGGGAGGGCCTCGGCTATTACGCCCGTGCGTCGAGTCTCCACGCGCTATCGCGCATGGTCACAAAAGACCACGACGGGATCATTCCGGAAACACCGGCCGAACTGCAGAAGCTCCCGGGCGTGGGGCCCTACACGGCGGGGGCGATTGCGACGTTTGCGTACGAGAAACCGGTGGCGGCGGTCGACACCAATGTGGGGCGAGTCATTCGGCGCGTCTTTGGTAATGCGGAACGCGGAATGCGGAACGCGGAACAGTGGCGGCTGGCTTCGATGCTGGTGCCGAAGAACGGGAAACGAGCGTGGAAGTTCAACCAAGCAATGATGGAGCTCGGAGCCTTGATCTGCGTGGCTCGAAAGCCCAGGTGTAGAGAATGCCCCGTCCAGGTTCACTGCAAGACGGGAAGGAGTAGAGGCATAGAGGCATAGGGGCATAGAGGCGACACGTTGATACTCGGCGCAACAGAATGGTTCGCTCTATTGCCGAGAGCCGCGCATCTAGTACGGCATGCCCACGTTTCGCGACCTCCGAGCTTGGCAACTCGCGAAGGACCTCGCAGTCAAGTGCGCCAAGGCTGCTCGGGCTTTCCCTGGGGGCGAAAGGCACCCGCTGGCCGAACAGCTCCTCCGTGCCTGTTTCAGCGTGCCGCTTAACATCGCTGAAGGGTGCGGTCGCAGAGGACCACGAGAGATGAGGCGCTATCTCGACATCGCAAGAGGCTCGCTTCTCGAAACCGAGAGTGCGATCGAGATTGCGAGAGAACTGGAGTACGTCAACGCTGATAGGTATCAGGAGATCATGCGGCTGACGACGGAGACTGGGAAGACGCTATGGGGATTGCTGCGCCAGGTGAGCATGCGCGCTCGCTCCCATGTCTAAGCCACTATGCCACTATGCCTCTAGGCCTCTAAATTGTTGTCGTGCCCAAGAGATACTTCACGCTCGATCAAGCCAACAAGACGCTTCCCCTGGTGCGGAAGATCGTCGCCGACATCACGGCCCTCCATCCCGTATGGCGGGATCTCGTGTATCGCTACGAGCTCGTCGCGGCCCAGTCTGATCCCAAGTGGGGCGAAGCGCCGGAGCAGGTGAGTCTCCGCACGCAGATCGAGGCCGTCGCGCGGAAGATCAACGGCTATCTCGTCGAGCTCGAGGAGATCGGTTGCGTCTTCAAGGGCTTCGAGGAAGGACTCGTCGATTTCTACGGCCAGCTCGACGGGCGCGAGATGTTCTGGTGCTGGAAGCAAGGTGAGGACCGGATCAGTCACTGGCACGAGCTGGAGGCCGGCTTCGCGGGCCGCCAGCCGATTCCCGAACTGACGAGGAGCACGTAGATGCGCGGGTTCTGGCTCTTGATCCACGTCCTGGGCTTCACGCTGTGGCTGGGCGCCGGCATCGCCACCATGATCGCGGGCGTCACCGCCAAACGCTTCGCGCCCGCCGAGCGGTTGGCGGCGTATCGAGTCATGAGCGCGGTGTTCCGGTTGGTGGTCGCGCCGGGCGCGGTGGGCGTCCTGGTGGGAGGTTTCGTGCTCAGCGCTCCCTACATGCGCGGTGACGTGCCGGGATGGTTGGGCCTGATGATGGGAGCGGGTGGGTTAGGGGCGTTGATCGTGCTGTTCGTGGTGGTTCCCACGGCGGCGAGGCTGGGGAGGCTGGAGCTGGATCCCCGCGGAGAGCTCCCGGAAGCGTTCCCGCGACTCAGGAAGACTCAAGTCATCAGTGCGTCGCTTGCGGGCGGACTGGCGATCATCGCGATGATTGCGGGGACGCTGCTGCGATAGGACGCGGGAAGGCGGCCACCAACCCCAACTCCTTTCCCAGGGCAAGGATCTCCTCCCTGATAGCCTTTCGCTCGGCGACCATTCTCAGAAAGGCCCATCTCCTGAATAGCAGTAATCCCAGCGCTTTCACTCTTCCGATCATCCGATCCATCCGCTCGAAGAACACCAACGACCCCAGCCCCGCAAGCGGCAGCACCGCCATGGTCGCTACGGTCGCGACGACGTTCCCCTTGGTCCATATCCAGACTGCAACCGCGACCGCGGCCCACGTCAGCGGGAACAACAACGTCGCCGCGAGCAGCTTGACCGTCGCCAACGCCGACTCGTCGCCTTTCGAGATCCCCGTCGCGACGTAGCCCACGATGCGATAGGCGGGATAGTGCACCAGCGCTCCCGCGAGCGCGGGGGGCAGCAGCAGCGCGAACACCAGCACGCTCTGCACGACGTAACGCAGCACGCGCGCGAAGGTGTAGGTCCGTGGTGTGAGATGGCGAGGGTCGAGCCCCGCGGCTTGCAGCGCGCTCTCGTAACGATCGATCCGCGCCTGCACCGCCGTGAAGCGATCGGGCCAACGCTCGCGCAGCAGGCGATACCCCAGCACGAACCGCCGCCGCACTTCCAGCTCCTGGGCGAGCGGCGCCGGCGCCGATGGTGGCTCGTCCGCCGTCGAAAAGATCCGCTGCGCCCTGGCCACCAGCGCCAGCGCCTCCACCCGCTCCGCCTGCAGCGTCAGCTCCGCCAGCGCCTTGCCGATCCGCTCCGTGAGCGCCACCACCGCCTCGGCAGGCGGCTCGGCGCCCGGCGCGAGGGTGATCGAGGGAACCTCGAACGGCTCGCCGTAGTGCAGCAGCGCGGCGCTGCGGAAGGTCTGCTTCGCCCGATAGTAGAGCCCCGCGGGGACGATGCGGATCGGCGTCGTGCCCGCACCCAGGGCCGCCGCGGCCCCCAGCGCGATCCGCGCGGCGCCCGTCTTGAAGGGGCGCAGCTGCGGATCGTTGTGGGAGGTGCCCTCGGGGAAGATCGCGATCGCGCCGCCGCTCGCCAGCACGCGCCGCGCGGCCTCGAAGGTCTCGCGGTTCTGGGCCGGGTCCGAGCCCGCGTCCTGGCGGCGGTGAACGGGAATGGCCTGGAAGGTGCGGCACAGCCAGCCGACGACGGGCATCCGGAACAGGGGAGCCTTGGCGAGAAAGGAGACGCGCCGGGGCGCGAGGCACAGGAGGAAGCCGGGATCGATGAGGCCGTTGGGGTGATTCAGGACAAAGAGAACAGGGCCAACGGAAGGAACGTGCTCGGCACCGGACAGTTCGATTCGACGAAAGAAAACCCGTAGAACTAGAGCGAAAAAAGATCTGAGCGCCGCCCTCACAGAGGCAATCTACTAGGCGGGCAGGGCGTTAGTGAGGCGCACAGGCGCGTAGACGCTCAGCGGTGAGCAGTCGGTCAGGGTGCAGGGTGACGGGAGGGATCGGAGACTTTGCGGAGCAGGCCCCATAGAGTCTTGGCGGTTTCAGTAGCGATGCTTTCGAGTCGCTCGTAGTCCGGCTGTGTGAGATACCCGCACTCTTTCGCCAATTCGATAGCACTCTGGACTTCGGCGAGCGAGCCGCGCGCGACATCGAGAAAGCGTCGGAACTCCTTAGAGCCCTTGCGAGCACTTCCCTCCGCGATGTTGAGGGGAACGCTCGAGGCCGCCCGGACCAGTTGATCGGCGATGATGCCCCTATCTTCTTGAGGGAACCGCCTTGCGGCTCGATGACACTCGACCGCCAATCTCTGCGCGTGCTGCCATACCTTGAGTGATTGAAATGGTGGCATGGTGAAATGATGAGCGGCAATCTCTCGAGCACCGTCATCATTTTCTCGCAGCATGCGTTGTTTTTCCGCTCACTCCCTCCTGCTCACCGCTACGCGTCTGTGTGCCTGTGCGCCTTACTAACGAGCTGTCCGACTAGCCGAGTTGCCCTCCCTCCATGCGGCGTAGGTCCACACAGCTCCACCTATGAGAAGCGCTATCGGGATTATCAGTACTGCTTCACCCAGCGAACGTGCGTCGGAAAGCGCACCCACTATCGTCGGCGACGGCACATCTCCGAGTATATGTATCGTGAAAATACTCATCGCCACCGCCGTCGCCCGAATCTCGGGCGCGACCACATTCACAATCGCCGAGTTGATGGGTCCCGTGGACGAGAACAGCAGCAGCTGCGCCAGCACGATGGCCGTCCAGTACACCGCCGGCGTCGCCGATGTCAGGCCCACCAGAGCCAGCGGCGCCGCGATCAGCGTCGCCACCCCCGACACCCACAGATACGACTGCTGCGTGACCTTGAGCAGCTTGTCGCTCAGCCAGCCGCCCAGCGCGATCCCGATCAAGCCCGTCAGGATCACGACCGCCGCGAACCCCACCGACGCTTGTCCCTCCGACACCCCGCGCACGCGCTCCAGGAACTTGACGATGTAGAGCGCCATGCCGCCCAGCGCGAAGGTGTAAGCCGCGTAGCCCAGGACGGTGAGCACGTACGGCCGATTGCGCAGCAGGGCGCGGTATGCGGACGCCACCCCTGTCACCCCGAGCGTATGCGAGGGGGCGCTCGGGGTGACAGCGTCTTGGATGCCGCGCGGCGGATCGTGCAGCCTGAGGGCCAGCGCGGCGAGGACCAAGCCGGGGATCCCCGCCACGAAGAACGCGCTGCGCCACCCGAAGTGCACGTCCATCAGCCCGCCGATCGCGAGGCCCAGCCCGAAGCCCACGGGGATCGCGAGGAAAAACACGCCGAACACTCGGCCCCGGAACTCCTTCTTGAAATAGTCGGCGAGCAGGCTCGGCGAGATGGTGCCGTACGCCGCCTCGCCGACGCCCACCATCGCGCGCGCCGCCAGCAGGCTCGCGAAGCTCCACGCCAGGCCCCCCAGCGCGGTGGCGACGCTCCAGATCGTGACGCCGAGGGCGATAAGCTTGGGCCGCGAGCGGGTATCGCCCAACGCGCCGAACACCGGCGCCGTCGCCATGTAGACGATGATGAAGCCGCTGCCGAGCAGGCCGTACTGCAGATCGCTGATGTGCAGCGACGAATGGCGCAGCGACTCGGAGATCGCGGCGATGATGTAGCGGTCGACGTAGTTGAAAAGGTTGATCAGCGTGAGGACGATGAGCCCGCGCCGCGCCAGGTTCATGCAGGACCCCCCCCTCCCAGCGCTGCCCGCGTGCGGCGATACCCCGCCTCGCGATAGCGCGCCAGCTGATCGACCGCGAACGTCGCCTCCCGCTCGGCGACGGCCCGCACCACCACGAGCCGCGGCGCCGTCTTCGGCCACGCCGCGATCGCCCGCTCCGTCTGCGCCGCCATCATGATGCGCTCGGACTCGCCGTGAACGCGCACCAAAGCCGGTAGGGCGGTAGGGCGGCCGGGCGGTCGGACTTCGTCGAAACCAGGGCCCACGTCCACAGCCACAACCAGGTCGCAGGTGACCCGCTGCGCCGGCTCGAGCGGTAATACGGCGCGCAGCCCCCCGTCCCCGAAGCGGCCGCCGTTGATGGCGCCCGGCGGGAAGTACACCGGCAACGCGCAGGTGGCGTACAGGGCGTCCGCCAGCGCCGCATCGTTACGGCCACCGGCACCGAACAGCGTCAGCTCGCCCGTATCGAGGTTGGTGGCGGTGACGGTGAGGGGGATCCGCAGCTCGGCGAACCGCGCCGCGGGCACGAGGCGCGCGATGACGCGCTTCAGGCCATCGGGCTTCAGGACGTGCGTGGCGAAGATGCCTTTGACGATCGCCCAGGGATCGATCGCGGCGACGTCGTTGCGGGAGAGGCCACCGAGCCCCGCGGCGAGGTCGTCCGGCGTGCGGCCCGCGGCGAGCGCGGCCCCCACTACCGCGCCGAAGGAGGTGCCGACGATCGCCACGACGTCGTGCCCCGCCTCGACGATCGCCTGCCACGCGCCCACGCAGGCAAAAGCCTTCGCCCCGCCGCCGCTGAAGACGGCGGCGACTCTACTCACCGCGGCCCTGGTCGAATCTCCTATCCATCACCCGACTGGCTCGTCTCTGCGCCGCGCGGTCGTAGCGCCGCTTCTCGTCGGGCGTCTCGGGGATGATCGACGGCACTTCGGTGGGCACGAACCTGTCGTCGAGCGCGACGTAGGTCAGATAGCAGGAGTTGGTGTGGCGCTTCTGGCCGGTGAGCGGGTTCTCGGAGAGCACCTTGACGCCCACCTCCATCGACGTCTTCCCGGCGAAGTTGACCCGCGCGTACGCGGTGAGCAGCTCCCCCACGTGAATCGGCTCCCGGAAGTCGACCTTGTCCACGGAGACGGTGACGCACTGGCGGTTGGAGTGGCGGATGGCAGCCACGGCGGCGACGCGGTCGACGAGCGCCAGCACCACGCCCCCGAACACGTTACCCATGATGTTGGCGTGCTGGGGCATCATCAGCTCCGACATCACGGTCTCGGAGTCGCGCGGATGGCGTCCCTTCATCAGTAGTCCACCGGTCGCAGGTAGAACTCGCCGATCGCCGTCCCCGACACCATCGCCACAGTGGGGAGCCGGCGCTTCCAGTGCGTGGAATCCAGCCGCTGGTGTACCGCGGCGACGAGCTGGGCATCGAAGCCGCGCTTCACGACGTCCTCCGGCTTGTAGCCGCGGATCAGGTAATAGAGGATGGGGTCGGCCTGGGTGTAGCTGAACCCGTAGTCGCGCTCGGTCTCCTGCCCCGGCACGAGGTCGGGCGTCGGCGGCTTGGCGAGGATCGGCTCGGGGACGCCGACGTGCCGCGCCAGCGCGTACACCTGGGTCTTGAAGAGGTCGCCGAGCGGGTTCACCGGCGGCGTGTCGTCGGCGTGCCAGGTGAAATAGCCGAGCAGCCGCTCCGACTTGTTGCTGGTGCCGATGGGCAGCGCCTGCTCTTTGGCGGACAGATCGAACAGCACGATCATGCGCTCGCGCGCCATCACGTTGCCGCGACGCGTGCCGTCCGCGTCTCCGATTTGCGCCAGATAACCGTCCACCGCCGCGCTGATGTCGAGTGTGAGCGAGCGGATCCCCAGCTTGTCGATCACCAGCTGCGCGTGCGCCAGCGATTCCGGGCTCGACGTCCGGTACGGCATGCGCACGCCGATCACGTTGTCCTTGCCCAGCGCTTCCGCCGCGAGGAAGGCCGTAAGCGAGGAGTCGACGCCGCCCGACACCCCCACGATCCCCTTCGTGAACCCGCGCCGCCGCACCACCTCGTCCTTCAAGAACGCGACCAGCCACTTGTGCACCAGCGGGCAATCGAGGGCGAGGGGATCGCTGTCCCGGCCACCACCACCCACCACCCGCACCGGGGATGGGGGATGGGGGATGGGGGATGGGGGCGTCCCGTTGGCGGCGGGATCGAACTTCACCTTGCGCGTCTTCCCCCTCCCCCTTCCCCCATCCCCCTTCCCCAGGGAAGGGAGGAGGTTGGGAAGGGCTTTTTGGAGATCCGCCAGTAACGGCGAATCCACGCGCGCGTGCGTGATCTGCTCCAAGTCCAGGTCGGCGGTGATCAGCCCCTCCTCGAACAACGGCCCGCGCACCACGAGCCCGCCGCTCGGGTCCAGCACCGCCGACGCGCCGGGGAACCCCTTGCCGCCCTCGAACCCCACCAGATTCGCGAGCACCACGAACACACCGTGCTCTTCGGCGATGCCGCGTACCACCCGCTCCCAGCGCACCATGCTCGCGGGCAGCCGCGTGCCGTCTTCGTCGGACGCGGTGCCGCGGGCTGGGGATGCGCTGGGCACGAGGATCACCTGCGCGCCGTCCAGCGCGGCGATGGTGCCGCACAACGAATGCCATGCGTCCTCGCAGATCAAGATCGCCGCCCGGCCCCAGCTGGTGTCGAAGGCGCGCACCCCGTCCTGCCCCGAGTCCACGAAGCGCTCCTCGTCGAACACGCCGTAGGTCGGGAGGAAGATCTTGCGGTGTACATGACGGATGCCGGGTGAGGCGGTGGCGAGTGAGGCGTACAAGCAGGAGTTGAAGATGTGATTCTGGAACAGCTCGTAGAAGCCGACGGCCACGTCCACGGCGGGGGCGCCCAGCTGCTCGTAGCGCGTCCGGAGATCGCGGAACAACGTCCCGGCCGTGACGGCGACGTCTTTCACTCCCCCTTCGACGAAGTAGCCGGAGGTCGCCGTCTCGGGAAACACGACCAGCGCCGGCGGCACCTCGAGCGCCATCGCCTGCGCCAGCACCGCGGCGATGCGATCGACGTTCTGGGCATACTCGCCCTTGGTGGGCCGGAACTGGGAGACGGCGATGCGGAGCATGGGGGAAAGATACTTGAGGCGGGCAGTGGCGGACGGAGGCGGACCCCTGGGTCAGCGCTTCGCCAGCTTCGGTGCGCTCAGGATCGACAGCCGCTCGATGGACCAGTTCGCGGGCACGGGCGGTGTCGGGCCCCGCGTCGCGGCGGAATTGCCAAGCAGCAGATCCTCGAGCGCTCCCCGGCCCCCACGGACACCGGCTTCTCGCATCACCCCATCCCATTCGAGCGCCTCGGGAGGCAGCGGCTCGGCGGACGTGAGGAGCACGTAGGTATCCAGTCCAAAGGGCGGCATGATATAGAACAAGCTGTCCTTCCCCAGTTGCATTGTCGCGGACCCGATCCCATTCGCACCCTGCTGACGCGGGAGCCGGTTGAACACGTTGCCTGCTCCACTCGCCGGGAAGAGGAGGACGCTCTTCCCGTGCCTGTCAATCCCGAACACGTACACCCATCGCTGTGCGACCCACGGGCCGAGCTGGGCCGAATCGGCCCGCAGCACCAACCCGTACCACTCGCCGTCGTACACGGGGCCCTCGGTAAAGAGCTTGCCCGTGGCGAGGTCGCGCAGTACCAGGTGGTACGGGTACTCGCCGGTCGCCGGCGGCCCTTCCATGGTGAGCCACGAGCGCACCTTGGCGAGTCGCAGCGCCTCGTCCACGAGCGAATCTTTACCCTGCTCCTCCGCCCACCACTCGCCGCGGATGGGAAGAGTCGAGGAGCTCGCCATATCCCGCGAGGCGTTGGGGCGCACCCAGGCATACTCGACGTGTCCCCCGCGCAGCCGACCCACGAGGAGGTAGTCCGCCGCTCGGCGGTCCGTGACCACCTCCACGAGGTCGTTACGGCTGCCCCGGCCGAGTTCGAGATGCGTCGCAAGTTGTGTCGAGGGAGGCAGCAGCACGAACAGTCGAACCTTGTCTGGACGCTGTCGCAGCCCGCTCCGGATCGCCCGGGCGGTGAGAGGCTGAGGCAACGTCGCGACGACGCGCCCGGCGATCTCGAGCGTCCAGCCTCCGCGGCCGCGCTGCAGGACCGCCAGGGGGATGCTGTCCGGCGGAACGTCAGTCGGGTCCTCGACCCATTCGATGTTGCCGGCCGTGCGCAGCTCCGCGAACGCCGTGGTGAGCTGGGCGAGCGCGGACTGGTCGAGGCCCGCGGCCGGCATCCAAACCCGGAGTCCGGCGGCGGGCCCCGGTGCCCATTTGTCGATCTCGAACAGTTCCGGCGGCCGGTAACGAATCGAGTCAGCTGAACCCCGTATGACCATCGCCACCGACTCGCTCAGCCCGCGCACCTCTGTCACCCTGAGCCGGACAGCGGCTGAATCGCCTCGGTGTCCAAATGGGACGAGCTCGGCGCCAACTCGCAGACCAACGGCGAGCCCGCTCTGCAAGTCGACCCGACCCGGCCCATTGGGCCGCAGCACGGCCACCGTGGTGACACCCAGCGCCGCCCCGGGCCCACCGCCTAGGAGCGGCTGCTGCACCCGCCCCTCGCCGGCCAATACGGGCTCTTGCTTCTGGCCGCTCGACTGCATCATGGCCTTGACCTGTTGCTTGATGCGCGTGGCGGGTTCTCCCGGCGCAGCCGAGCGGAGCACCGAAAGCAACGCGCTCGTAAACAGGCCGTGCGGCAGCGTGTCCCCGTTGTCCCTGGGAATCTCGGCGGCCGTCTCGTCGTCTTGCGCAGCGGAAAGCACAAGCGCACCGCCGTCTTCCAGCGCCGGAGGCGTCACGGAGTCAGCGGCGTCGCGAGGGTCGAGTGCTGCCCATCGCTCGTTATATCGGGCCTGTGGGCCGCGGGTGATGCCACCGCTATGACAACTGTCGAAGATGAGCGTCAGCGTGACTCCCTTCCGCAACAGAGGGCCGAAGAGTCGCGCCAATTCCTTGTTCCGGATGTCGAATACTCCGGTGTTGGCGTCCGCCGGCACAATCGTCTGGTCGTACCCCGTCGGCTTGGACCCGCTGTTGACGCGCTGGGAGCCGTGGCCGGCGTAGTAGAAGACGACGACATCCCCCGGCTGCGCGTCCGCAACGAGCCGCTGGATCGCGCCGATGATATGCTCGCGCCTGGCGGCGGTGTCCTCTATCAGGCGGATGTGGGCGGGGTCGAAGTTGAAGCGGTCGCGGAGCAGGTCTCGCATCGCCTCCGCGTCGTTGACAGACCCGTCCAAGGGCTCGGTGATCAAGTCGCGCCCCGAAGGGCCGACCCCGGCCTCGAGTTGCACGCCTGGCGGCGCAAATCGCTCGTAGTGGTTGATGCCGATCAGCAGCGCCCGGCGGGTCTGGGCGGCCACGTCGCGCGAGACCGAGGGTCCGAGGAGAACCGCGGAAGCGACGATCGCCCTAACGAGCCGCCGGCACGCTGCTGAAGCTGCCCGGCCTCTCTTCAGGGCCAGAGACGCCACGTATAGGTGCCGTCGACGTACGCTACGGCCGGCCCCCAGCTGGTGAACGTCCCGTCGGTGTAGTCAGCCCGACCGTACACGGTGGTATTGCCGCCGCCCACGCCGCAGTAGAGATCTCCCCACGGAGGGAGGGTTCCGCAGTACGAGCCATCCAGGTACACCTTGATGTACAAGGTGGTGCGATTGTCGACGTGCACCACCGCGACAGCACCGCGGGTCCGCGCGCCACCCTTGCTCGCGGGCGCCGGGACACTGGCGTCAGGGTTGTTTGGGGCGCTCTCAGTCTTGATGTTGGCGTCGGCACCAGTGCCGCGACTCTTCGCGGCGTGCGTCTCCATCATGTTGGCGGGAGCTTGCTGAGCGTGGACCGGCGCTGCGTTCAGGAGCGCGATAGCGCCGCCTGCCGCGAGGAGCGCCAGGAGCCGGGCTTGGACGCGCATGGGAGCAGTCTCCATTTGAGGTGAATGACGAACGACGGGGCCCGCTATCATGTCGCGACTCGCCGGAGTGGGCAAGGCTGTGCCAAGGGCGCGCGAGCCGCCGGCGGACCAGTGGGACCGTCTCGCGGCGCGGCACCGCTACGGCCGCCGCGCCGGAGTCGCCGCGCCCGCTCGCATGAACACGAAGTCGCTGCCGGGCTCGTTGCCGTCGAACTCCCCCGCCCGCGGCTCCGGAATGACGGTGACCAATGCGCTCTGCAGGTCCACGAACGTGAGGAAGCCGCGCTGCTCGCCCGTCGTCCCGAGGACGTTCAACAACCTCCGGGCGAAGGGCGAATGCTCCTCGGGTCGGCCGTCCGGGACGCGCTCCTTTCCTCCCGAGGTGAGATAGAGCCGCGTCCTCAGGCCGACCTTCCCCGCCACGTAGGTGTCGCGGTCCACCGACGCATACGGGTCGTCGCTGCGCTGGGACGAGCCGGCGATCTTCTGGTTGAAGGTGCCGCCGTAGCATACGTCGAGGATCAGGAGGACATGCTTCGCTCGGGAATTGATCAGGACGTTGCGGAGCGAGGAGTAGATGATCGCGGTTGCCATGTACTTGTCGGCGTCGGGTCGTTGGGTGTCGTGGGCGACGACGTATCCGTCCATGACGGTGGTATTGTCGAAATTGCCGTGGCCCGCGAAGAAGACGAGCAGCTGATCCGCGTCCGCGTACGGAAGCATCGCGTAGTAGGACAGCGAATCGCGGATCTGCAGCAGCGTGGGATTCTCGACGAGGTGTACCTCGAAGCCATAGTGCCGCGCGAGCTCGTCCCGGAGCGCGCGTGCGTCGACCACCGGGTTGTGGAGGTGCGTCCAGTGGTCGTAGTCATTGGTCGCGAACAGCAATGCGACGTGATGCCCCCGGGGGGCGGCGGGCGCAACGGCCGCGCCTCGCGCCGCGGACGCCCCGAAGCCCCGGCTCGTCTCCAGCGCCAGGGTCGTGTCGCGCCAGCGCCCGGAATCGTCCTCGACCCTGATGTGGATCCCTTCGAGGCTGTCGGTCATGGGCAATCGCGCGACGAATCGGCCAGTGGTGTCCAACTCAGCGATCTCGTCGTTGACCATGACCCGGCGAACACCAAATGCGTACGCCTTGCCGCCGAGCGGCCGGCTGACGTCCCCCGTGACCATGATGGTCGAGACCACGGGATCGACCTGAATGCGCAGTCCTGAATCCGGCCGCTCCGCCCGCGCGAGGATCAGGCGGGCCAGACTGTCCGCGCCCGGTGACCCGTCGGTGCCCAGCGGAAAGTCCTGGCCGCCGAAATAGACCAGCGGGGTGACCTTGCCCGACACATTCTGGCGAACGCTGAGCGCCACGTCGTGGAGCCGGATGACACCCCCGCGCTTCTTGGAAACGGCCTCGACGAGACCGTTCAGAATCGACCACGTCAACAGGCCGTGATACTCCCCGCGCGCGAAGCGCCGTGGCCCCGGGGGCAGGTCGCCGACCGGCAACTCCTTGGACCGTTCCCACAGGGTGAGCGCGCTGACGTTGGGCGCCCACGCCCTCGGGTCGCTGCGCCGCGCCACGCTGTCGATCGCCTTGAATCGGTTGAAGAAGTCCGCACCGTACGCCGCGTCGATCACGATCAACTGATTCCGGCACGGCAGCGCTGCGAGCCAGGTCCTGAGCTGGCGCGGGGTGATACCGCTGCGCCGCACCGCGGCGGTATCGACCGTCCCGTCCCGTGCGAACGCTCCGGAGAGCATGAGAAACGGCTGGGAGTCGGATGGCAGCTCGACGCCGTTCCCGGAGAAGTGAAAGACGAACAGGTCTTCGGGGCGCGCAGTTCTCACGACGCGAAGGACCGCCCCGGCTACCGCCTCCCGAGTCGCCTGGTGGTCGGGGAGCCGGATCGGGTCGATATCGAACAGGGGCTTGCCGAATTCGGTGAGCGCGTCGACGAACGCCGTCGCGTCCGCGACCGCGCCGTGGAGTAACGGACCGGGCGCGTAATCGTCGATCCCCACGGCGATCACGTGGAGCGCGGGGCGCCGCGGCTGCGCCTCGGCGCGGGCCCCTTTGCGCGGCTGCTGCGCCTGTAGCGGTGAGAGGGCGAGCGCCAGGAGACCCAGCGCCGCGGCGAGGGCCCTCACCCCCCCGCCTCGATTCCGATCCATCCGATCAGATTACCGTCGGGCCGCACCACGATGTACCAGCCTCCGCGGTAGAAATACAGCGTCCCCTCCGCCGTCGTCTCGGTAGGCTTGCCCCAGCGCGACTGTGCGCCGCCCACCGCATCGCCGACGCGCACCCCCTCGATCGCCCCCGCCTCCCGCTCCGCCAACATGATCCCCGTCACGCCCCGCTGCCGGTCGTAGATCACCACGACCGCCGGGGTCTCGTAGTGAAAGACGCCTCCGTTCGCCGTCTGCCGCATGCCCACCGGCCGCCCCAGCGCCGCCACGATTGCGTTGTAGCTGGCGCGGAGGTTGAGCCCGACGACCGTCGGCGGCGGAGTGCTGTGCGCTGGAGCCATGCCGGACCGACCCAACAGCACGAAGGCCTCTCGACTCCAATCGGACCGCTGGTCCAACCCCAGGTACTGCTGCAGCACCTCCTCTGCGCGCGGATCCCGCGTCGCCGCGAGGGCGCGCCCGTAATTGAAGACGTACGCGGCCGGGACGTCCTCGCCGGCGGCGGCCACGAGCTGCCCGAACGTGGCCTGCGCCCCGGCGTAATCCCCGCTCAAGAACTGGACGACGCCGAGGTTGTTCAACACGCCGCTGCTGGCCGAATCGTCCTGCGCCGCCCGCTGGGCGTGGTCCCGCGCCGCCGGGAACCGGCCCTCGTACGCCTCGAGGACAGCCAGATTCGACATGGTGAACGGCAGGACCTCGATCGCCAGCACCGCTTCGTACTCGCGCTCGGCTTGCCGCAGCAGCTCGGCGTCGCCGGGCGCGCCGCGAATGCCCGGCAGAAACCGGGAGACGTAGGTCAAGAGCGACCCGCGGACCTGCTGGCGTTGAATCGGCACCGTGTTCAGCCACTTCTGGTGGTAGGCCACGGCGTGCGCGTGCCGCGCCTCGATCAGGTCGGGGAAGTCCGTGAGCACCGTGTCGAGCAGTGCGATCGCCGCATCCAGGTCGGTGTTGCTGAAGATCAGCGTGAGCGCGTCGTCGAACCGGCTCTGGTCCAGCTTGAGTCCGCCGCGGAAGCGCTCCAGGTAGGCTTCGCGCGTCGCCGCCCGCGGATGGGAGCTCAGGTAGGAGCTCATGAGCAGGTGATAGGTCGACCCGGCGTCGCGGCCCGTCGAATCGGACGCCCGCCAGAAGTCCATCGCCGCTTGGATCTCCCAGCCCGCGCGCAGCAGGTACAACGCCCCCACGCGGTCGGCGTCCAACTCCCGCTGCTGGGAGTACCGGGCCTCCTCGATCACGCTGCGGCTGATCCGCAGCTCGCGATCGAATCCCGGGCGCGGCGCGGCGCCGGTGTCCCGCGCCGCCGCGCTCCGGGGAGACCGCGACATCGGCTGGCAGTCCCGTCCCAGGCCCTCGATCACGTGGCCGAGCGTCACGTGCGCCAGCTCGTGCCCGAGCACTGCGGCCACGTAGGCCCCTGTGCGCCGGGACTGCACCGCCTGGTCGTTCGGCGCATCGACCTTGGCGAGATCGGCGGCGTACCGGAGCAGCCCCACGTTCACCAGCACGAAGCCGCCGGGAAGCGACGCCGCGTTGACGGTCGTGTCGTCGATGATCGTGGCGTCGATCTCCAGGCCGGGAAACGCCGTCGCGCGACGCAGCCGCCCGACGACCTCGCCGATGAAGCGGTTCCAGTCCGGATCATCGATGCGGCCGTACGCCGCCACCATGGTATCCCGGAACGCCTGGCCGCAGGCGCGGGCGTCGGCGGCAGTCAGCTGCGCTTGGGGGCCTTGGGCGACGGCCGTCCGCAGGCCGAGGGCGAGGAGCAGCGGAATGAAACGGCCGGACTTGGGGATCATGGGCGACCTCGGTACTTCAGGCGTGAGTCCCTCAGATGGCTTGAGCTGTTGCAAGCGTCCGGCAAGGGGATAAACAAGATACCGCGGTGGGGGCCGACAGCAACGGAGTCGGCGGAAGAGGGGTTATCTTCCGCCGACGGGCCGAATTGCAGCTGGTGCCCGCACGGCGATGGAGTTCGCCTCGAACCGCTCGCTCACGCGGGCTGATGACTCCTACCCGAACCGTCCCGGGAGGAGTCTTTTTCATGCCAATGCTCGCTTACATCCTGCTCGGTGGCATCGCCGGCACCGTAGGACGCTACGCTCTTCAAGGCTGGATCCAGAACCGCGCCGGCACGGGCTTCCCCGTCGGTACGCTGGCGATCAACCTCGCGGGCTCGTTCGTGCTCGGCTTCATCGTCCGCTTCGCGACGGGCTCGGCGGTCGTGTCGCCGGAGGTGCGAGCCGGGCTCACGATCGGCTTCTGCGGCGCGTTCACCACCATGAGCACGTTCAGCTACGAAAGCGTTACGCTGCTCCAGGACGGAGAGTATCTGCGGGCGGGGATCTATATGGCGGGGACGGTGCTGGGATGCATGGGGTGTGTCGTCGCAGGGACGGTATTGGCGAATAAACTGCTATAGACGTCGGACATCAGACGTCAGACATCAGCATGACACCGACGTCTGAGGTCTGAGGTCTGAGGTCTGAGGTCTGAGGTCTGACGTCTGATTCCGGAGGTCACATGTCCCACCGCTTCAAGGGCGAGCGCACCCTGATGCGCATCTTCATCGGGGAGAGCGACAAGTATCAGGGCCGGCCGCTGTACGAGGTGCTGCTCGAGCGCCTGCGGGCGAAGGGGCTCGCCGGCGCCACCGTGCTGCGCGGCATCGCGGGATTCGGCGCCAGCAGTAAGGTGCACACCGAAAAGGTGCTGCGGCTGTCGCTCGACCTGCCGCTCATCATCGAAGTGGTCGAGACGGAAGAGACGATCCAGTCGGTGCTACCGGACCTGGATCAGATGATCGGCGGCGGGTTGATCACGCTGGAGCGGGCGCGGGTCATCATGTATCGCCCCGCGCAGGTGCGCCCCAGCCAGCAGGAGCTGCACCGCATCGAGGGGCTGGAGCCCGAACCGTGACGCACTAACGCCGCGATCCCCTCAATCTCCTCAGCCTCACCCGCGCGTCCGCCGTCAGCCCGGGATCGCTGCCAAGCGCGACGACGGCCTCGAGGTCCCGCCGCGCCCGGGCGGTGTCGCCCATCTCCAGGTACAGAATCCCGCGGTTGCTGAGCGCGCTGACGAGCTCGGGGTCCTGTTCCAGCGCCGCGGCGAAATTCGCCAGCGCCGAGTCGTACTGCTGGATGTGATAGAAGGCCAGCCCGGTGTTGTTGTACGCGATGCCGGTGTGGCTCCCCAGCCGGATCGCCCGCCGCCCGTGCACGATGGCGCTGTCGTACAGGCCCAGTCGGTCGAACGCCGTCGCCAGATTGACGTGCGGCTCGCGCAGCAGCGAATCGCGCTGCGCGGCGGCGCGGAATTGCACGATCGCCTGCCGCTCGTGGCCCTGGTCCAGGTACACCAACCCGCGGATGTTGTACGCCGGGGCGTAGGACGGCCGCACGTGATTGGCGCGATCCAAGTCGGCGAGCGCGCTGTCGGGCTCGCCCAGATTCAGCCGCGTGAGCGCGCGATTGGTGAGGACAATGTGATCGTCGGGCTCGAAGGCCAACGCCGAGTCGAAGTCGAGGAGCGCCTCGGCCTTGCGCCCGATCACGCGCTTGACGAGGCCGCGGTTGTTATACGCCGCCGCCATGTGGTGATTCAGCTGAATCGCCGAGTCGAGATCGACGAGCGCCTCGGCGTACCGGCCGAGCTGGTAGCGGGCCAGGCCGCGGTCGCTCCACGCGGCGACCAGCGACGGGTTCAAGGCGATGGCGCGCGTCAGCGACCGCACCGCCGCCTCGAACTCGCCGCTCTCCAGCTGCGAACGGCCCTGCGCGTAAAAGAACGCGGCGCCCGCGCGGGTCGGGCTGCACCCGGCGATGGCCACCAGGAGCGCGACGCCCAGCGTTCGCCCCCTCATGCCTTCTCCGCCCTTCTCCGTCCTTCTCCGACCTTCTCCGTCCCGTACGCCCCCGCCACCACCCCCGCCGCCACCGCCACCACCTTCCAGTCCGCGACCGCCGTGCCCACGAACAGCGCCGCATACACCAGGAGGAACAGCGCCGGGACGAGCGGATATAGCGGCACCCGGAATGGGGCGAGCGGCGTGCGGGCGCGCAATCGCAGCAGCGCCGCAACCGTCCAGCTGTCGATGATCAGCACCAGCGTGATCGCGAGGCCGAGCAGCCGCACGAAGCTGCCGGTCACGGCAAGGGAGGTGCTCAAGGCGCCGATCAGCAGCATCGCCGCCCACGGCGTGCCGCCAGCGTTGACCCGCGCCAGCGCCGGGGGCCCGAGTCCCTCGCGCGCCAAACCGAAGATCACGCGCGGTGTCACGAAGATGTTGCCGTTGAGCGACGCCAGCACCACCAGCAGCGCCATTCCAGCGACCAGCGTCCCGCCGCCCGCGCCGAACAGGGCGACGACGACGTCGCCCGGGACGAGGTTCGAGGCGGCAATGCGGTCGATCGGCAGCACCTGCAGGAACGCGGCGTTGAGCAGCAAGTACAGGCCCGCCGCGACGCCGATCCCGCCCAAAAAGACTTTGGGCAACGTGCGGGAGGGCTCGACCACTTCCTCCGCGATCTTCCCGGCGTCGAGGTAGCCGTAGTAGGTCCAGATGACCGATTGAAACGCGACGGCGAGCGCGCCCCACGTGGCGGCGCCGGCGGGCGCGGTGGGGAGCGCGCTGTGCCAGCCGCTGCCGTCGCCGCGCGCGAGCGCGATGACCACGACGCCGGCGAGCGCCGTCACCTTCGCCGCGGTCGCGAGGTTCTGGAAAATGCGCCCGGAGGCGACGCCGAGGAGATTGATTCCCGTGAACACCACCACCATCGCGCCGGCGATCCAGCGCGTGTCGCTCGTGGCGCCGACGAGGCGGCCCGCGTACTCCCCGGCCACGACGCCGATCGCGGCGATCGCCACAGCGTAGATCAGCGCCTCGATCCACCCCACCACGAACCCGGCCCGCGCCCCGAACGCCTCGCGCGCGTACACGTACTTGCCGCCGGCATTGGGGTGGCGCGTGGCGAGCTCGGCGAAAATCAGCGCGCCCAGGAACGCGATCGCGCCGCCGGTGGCCCAGGCGACGAACGTGAGCCACGGGCGGCCGAGCTGCTGGGCGACGAGCCCGGGAGTGCGGAAGATCCCCGTCCCCACCATGATGCCGACCACCATGGCAAGGCCGTCCCAAAAGCCGAGCGACCGTTTGAGCTCCGGCATCGGCTCAAACGGTCGCGTAGAAATCCGGCGTGCGCTAGATGCGACTCAGCGGTGCCGGCCCCCTCCACCACTGCGGCCGCCCCCTCCACCACCTCTCGTCATTGAACGCATGAACCCGCCCCCGCCCCTGCTCCCGCCCCCGCCCGAACTGGACCGCGGCGAAAAACTCGGCCTCGACTCCGACATCGACCGCGACGGCGAGCTGAAGGAGCGCTGCGGGAAGAAGTCCATGTGG
>WNFZ01003110.1_pt1 | contig 20876 bp, 16 predicted proteins | sample 5400081 | NCBI WGS metagenome assembly WNFZ01 (sample SAMN13153365, study PRJNA577476) | soil metagenome | isolation source: 80 cm soil or saprolite under grassland replicate 1 | place: USA:California | collected 2016-06-15
TGGCCACGCTGATCAGAACCGAATTGTGTTTTGCACTGCTCACTGCTGTTTTCCTTTTTTCTGCTTGCCGGCCGGTGTTGGCGGCATGTTGCTGGTGTCCGCGGCTGTCGCTGCGGCTTGCGACAGATTCACCGGCGAAAGAGGAACCGTGCCCACCGCCGGTTTCGTCGGAAGGCCGCGCTCCGCGATCAACTGCATGGCTTGCGTAATCGGAATGCGTACCACGCCGGCATTCTGGTCCACCCAACCATAACTGTTGAGCGTCTGCTCCTCTCCAAGTCGGAAATCGTTAATCTCGTTGCGCTCATTCGTCTCGAGGCGAGGTTCAGAGAACATCTTATTGATCTCACCTGGTTCAACCGTCCGTGTGCTGGTAGTTGTCGGCTGCACCATCGGATTGGAGGCTGGCTGGTGCTTGCTGTTGTACTTTTCCAGCCCATAGAAGATTCCCAACACAGCGTAGTAAACCAGCACGCCGATGACAACCAGCGAAATCAGGAACCCATAAACCGGCTTCGAGGTCCAGTCCTGCTGCTCAAAACCCTTGCCCTCATTGTGCTCGTTGGGGTGAAGTTCAGTCATGAGCAACTCCTGCGTAGTCGAGGAACTCCTGCGCATGCATATCGTACTCAGGCAGCAAAGGCCGCTCCCTCAAGTTACGGAAGAAATACGCCAGCCACAGCCCGCCGATAGCAACCGGAACGACGATGTCAAGGAGATATCCCCAGCGGAGTGTTAAATTCTCGCTCCAAGTAGGCTCGATGTACCAGAAGAGGTCCACAAAGCGCGCGAACATCAGCCAGCCCGCCAGGATTACCAGCGTGTACGGATTGCGCTTGAGAGGTCGCGACAACAGCAATGCAAACGGCACCGCGAAATGGAACAGAACCAGAAATAGGCCCACGTATCCCCATCCGTGGTTCAGACGGCGCAGGTAAAACCGAATCTCCATGGGAAGATTGCCGGCCCAGATGATCAGCCACTGCGAGAAGCTGAAATACGCATGCAGCATGATAAACGTGAGCATCAGCTTGCCGTGGTCGTGAACTTCTTTCGGCTTCAGGAACGATGTCATCGGTTCTTCACGCGACAGGATCGTTTCGACGATCACCATCAGGCACATAGCCGAGAGACATTCGCCGACGATGATGATGAAACCGAAGATGGTCGAGACCCAGTGCGGGTCGAGCGACATGATCCAGTCGATGGCGGCAAAGCTGATGGTGAATGCGTACAGAATCAGCCCGGGAGCAGAAATCTTGCGGAACCGCGGGCTCAGGTTCCGGACTGGCGGAGTGTCTTGCTCTGCCGACCAACGGGCCAGGGTCCGCGCGAGCAGAAGCCAAATGATGAAATAGAGAACTGCACGTCCGATGAATCCGTCGAGAAACAGAAAATGTCCGGTGCCGGCCACCTTCAAATACTCGCGGGTAATGTCCATCAAATGATGGTCTTTGGCCACATCCTCGGGCCTAGCCCAGATATACAGGCTCTTCATCCCGAAGAAGATTGGAATCACCAGCAATCCCATGAGCGGCAGAACTTTGACAGCGGCTTCGAGCGGACGGCGAATAACCATGCCCCACGCGCCACCGGTGAGGTGCTGGATCATCAGGAACGCCATGCTGCCGAGCGAAATTCCCAGCCAGAACATGAAGCCGAGCAAGTACGAATGAAAGAACTGGTTGCGAGTGTCCGGGAAGATTGCGAGCCCCAAGGACAGCGCCCCGAACAGCAAGCCCACAGAAAGCGAGCGTTGATAGGCCGTGTGCGCGACCTCGGGCGCCATCCATTTCGAATTGTCTGTGCGCGCCGCGGTCATTTCTGCTCTTCTCCTGAAGGCTTCGTCTCCGGCAATGGCACGGGCAAGGTCGCACCCGAGCCAGGTTCTTCGAATTTCGGCGCGGCCGATGGAATCGATTGTCCACTCGCATCCGCGGAGGTTGCGTTCTGGCTCAACTGCAATGCTCGTATGTAAGCCACAATGTTCCAGCGATCGCGCGGAGTAATCTGCATTGAATAGTCCGGCATCGCGCCAAAACCATTGGTCATCACGTCGAAAAAGTATCCCAGAGGAGCTTTACGCAGCCGGTCCTGGTGATAAGAAGGCGGATGCCTGTAACCGCGCTGGGGAACCATACCGTTGCCATCGCCCACGCGTGAGTGGCACGGAGCGCAATAAATGTTGAAGCGCTCGCGGCCGCGCGTCAGAACTTCTTCGGTGACCGGAAACGGCATGTAGTCGCCCGGATTCGCGCCGATCTTGCCGGTGTAGAAATACGCGTCGTCATTCAGCTGCCCGCGGGCCACCGTGCCCTCAACCGGAGTGCGCGAGGAGCGCAGATCAGCGTAGAAGTCGCTCTGGGCCAGTGGTTTGAAACGGGGCTGATCGTGCATGTCGTTGCGGCATCCCACGAGAGCAACCAGTGCCAGCGCGCCTGAAGCTATGCGGAGTTTCACCATTTAGCTGGGAACCTCCGCAACTGATGTGGGATTCAGGCTCTCCAGGAACTCACGCGTCGCCTGCGGATCGTATTTCTTGTCCGTAGCAAAAATCACGATGAAGAACTTATCTCTCGATGCTGCATCGAACTGTGGCACATTGAACACCGGATGGTACGGCTGCGGCAGGCCATTCAACGCCAGCATGCCGAATACAGCCGAGAGTCCGGAAAACAGAATCGTCATTTCGAACGTCACGATGATGAAAGCAGGCCAGGAGTGCAGCGGACGCCCGCCAATGTTCACCGGATAACCCGCGGTGTTGACCCACCATTGAAGTACGTAAGCCGCAGTGCCTCCGAGTAAGCCGCCGATGAGGCAAATCAACGCCACTCCGTTCCTCTGGAATCCGATGGCCTCAGAAAGCTCTTCGACGGGGAAGGGCGCATAGGCATCGATCTTGCGATAGCCAGCTGCGTAAACGCGATGTGCGGCGACAATCGCGTCGTTGACGGTATCGAATTCCGCCATCAGGCCGTAAACGCGGGGGTCCTTCATAAATCGTGGACCTCCTCCGCATGCGCGACTTCGATCTCTGCTTGTGGAAGCAATGTCTTCAACTCAGAAATCGAAACCGCGGGCAGCACGCGCAAGAACAGGAACATGCAGGCCGAGAAGAAGCCCAGCGTGCCAATGAAGATGGCCCAGTCGAACTGCGTGGGAGCGTACTGACCGAAAGCCGACGGCATAAAGTCGCGCGTCAGGCTGACGATAACAATCACAAATCGCTCCAACCACATGCCCACAAGAACATCCAGGGAGATCAGAAAGAGCAACAGTGTGTTGGTGCGGAACTTCCTGAACCACAGGACCTGAGGCACAACAAGGTTCGTGAACAACAACGCGTAGTACATCAGGGCGTAAGGCCCGTTCAACCGGTTCCAGCGCAGGAACGACTCGTACGGGTCGCCACCGTACCAGTTTACAAACGCCTCAATCGCGTATCCGTAAGCCACGATCCAACCGGTGGCGAGCATGACCATCGCGGAATTTTCGATGTGGCGGTCGGTGATCAGGTCTTCAATGTCGTAAAACTTGCGGATCGGAATCGCCAGCACCAGCACCATCGCGAATCCGGAATAGATTGCGCCTGCAACGAAATAAGGCGGGAAGATGGTCGTATGCCATCCCGGAACGATGCCGATGGCGAAGTCGAAACTTACGACAGTGTGCACGGAGAGCACGAGCGGCGTTGCGAGACCGGCGAGCAGCAGGTACGCGGTCTCATAGCGGTTCCAGTGACGGACCGAATTCCGCCAGCCCATGGCGAGAGAGCCGTAGATGAACTTCAGAGCACGATTGTCAGTGGTGTCGCGCAAACTGGCCAGATCGGGAATGAGGCCCACGAACCAGAACACCAGCGAAATCGTGCCATACGTCGATACCGCGAATACGTCCCACACCAGCGGGCTGCGGAAGTTCGGCCAATACGACATGGTGTTGGGATACGGGAACAGCCAGTACGCCAGCCACGGACGCCCAAGGTGGAAGACCGGGAACATGCCGGCGCAAGCTACGGCAAACAGCGTCATCGCTTCGGCGAAACGGTTGATTGAATTTCGCCACGATTGCCGCAGCAGCAGCAGGATGGCCGAGATCAGTGTTCCCGCGTGGCCGATACCAATCCACCACACGAAGTTGACGATGGCGAATCCCCAGCCGGCAGGGATGTTGACGCCCCAAACGCCGACGCCTCTGTAGAAGAGCCAGCACACCGCAAACAAAAACCACTGCAGGATGAGAAAGCAAATGGCCAGGCCCAGCAGCCAACCGTTGGTGACCGGGCGCCGCAACACGATCGAGGCGATCTTGTCCGTAATAGTGGCAAACGTGTGCCCCGGCTGAATGACCGGTGCTTTCTGTTCGCCGACTTCGACTTCGGTAGGTCTCGCCATTTGAATTCAGCTATCAGCCGTCAGCTTTCAGCTATCAGCTACGCCCCATGTCACAAGCTGAGGGCTGATCGCTGAAGGCTGACAGCTTAAGAGCTTCCTTCCAACTCCGGATTCGGATTACGAATCGCGGCCAAATACGTTGTTCTCGGACGCGTGTTCAGATCATCCAGCGTTGCGTAGTTCCGCGACTTCGCCTTCAACTTGGAAACCGCGCTGTTTGGATCGTTGATGTTTCCGAACACGATTGCATTCGCAGGGCACGACTGCTGGCACGCCGTCTGCAAATCTTTATCCGTGATCTTGCTGTTCTCTTCCTCGGACTTGATTCGCGCATGCGTAATGCGCTGCACGCAGTAGGTACACTTTTCCATCACACCACGGCTGCGGACGGTCACGTCGGGATTGCGCAGCATCTTTAGCTGTGGCGTGTCCCAATCCTGGAAGAGCAGGAAGTTGAACCGCCGCACCTTGTAAGGACAGTTGTTCGAGCAATAGCGCGTCCCTACGCAGCGGTTGTAAATCATGTCGTTCAAGCCTTCGGTGCTGTGCGTGGTGGCGCCGACCGGGCAAACGATCTCGCAAGGCGCGTTCTCGCACTGCATGCACGGAACCGGCTGGAAGTAGGCGCGCGGATTGTCGCGGTCACCCTGGTAATAGACATCGACGCGCAGCCAATGCATGTGACGTCCGCGACTCACCTGATCTTTGCCAACGACGGGAATGTTGTTCTCCGCCTGGCAGGCGATGATGCAGTTGTTGCAGCCCACGCAGGCGTTGTGGTCGATGGTCATGCCCCAGGAGTAGGGCTCACGCTCCGGGGAGTAGTCGTATGGCGGGTAGAGCGTCTCTTCCGGCTGAGGCGCTTCCTTGGCGAAATTCTCGCCCTTCTTGCGGACGATGCGCATCGCCAACATCCATCGTTTGGTAGCCCTGCGTGCTCGCCAGCAAATACGTGCCGCTGGTTTTCGAAACCTTGCCCGTCGCGATGTGCGGCGTCGCGCTGTAGCGCAGCGGATAAACATCGAATCCGGCGCCATTGCCGGCGCGACCGGAGCGCTCTCGTCCGTAGCCGAAATAAACTGTGACGGAGTTGTCAGGATGACCGGCCTGAATCCACACGGGAAGATCGAGGGACTTGCCGTTCAGCTCAACCTTGACCTTGTCGTTGCTGGCGACCTGCAACCGCTCGGCCAACTTCGGCGACAAGAGCAGCGGATTGTCCCAGGTCATCTTGGTCATCGGCTTCGGCAATTCCTGGAGCCAGCCGTTGTTGGCGAAGCGGCCGTCGTAGATCGATGGGTCGTGGCGGAAGTTGATTTCGACGGCGCCCTGCACGGAGACTTGATCTCCCGCTGTTGCGGCGGCGGGAAAATTCGTGGCCTTCACGGAAACCTGCTTCGGCTGGTACGTAGTGCCTTCTACCCAGCCGTCGTGCAGCGACTTGCGCCAGAACATGTCGAAATCAGTTCCGGAGTGCTTTGATTTCCAGTAACTCTGGACCAGCTCGAAGCCGGTTGCTTCCGATTGTCCGGCCAGCAGCGCTGTGACCTCATGCGCACTCCGCCCGCTATAAAGTGGCGCAATCAGCGGCTGAATAATGCTCACAGTTCCGTCGTAGGCGCGCGTGTCGCCCCACTGCTCGAGATAATGAGTTTCGTTGATGTGCCAGTGGCACAGCTCTGCGGTCTCGTCCTGATAAAGGCCAAGGTGAACGCGCAGCGGAATATTGCTGTTCTTCAGCGCGTCGGCGAAGCCGAGGTCGGCAGGTGCGTCGAACACCGGATTGCCGCCGAGGATTACGAGCAAATCAACTTTGCCCGCGCGCATGTCGGCGACAAGGTCTTTGATGGAATCGTTCTGGCTTGAGGTCGTAGCGAGAACGGGGTCGGTGTCGAAAACTGTTTTGCCGACGTTGCCGAGAGAGGCATTCAACGCATGAGCCAAAGCATGAACAACCGGTGGTTGATGCTCACCGGGAATGATGACGCTGGCACCGCGACTCGCCACTAAGTCTCGTGCGAGGGCCGTCAACATCGCCTGCTGCTCTCCAGGAAGCACGTGGCCAACACCCGCTTGGAGAGCTATCTCTAGCTCCTTCGCAAGCTGCTGCACATCCCCCGCCCTTACTGCCAGCCGATGATCCGCCTTCGCCCCCGTCGCTGTCGGCGTGCTCTCGATGGCGTAGAAGCGGCTCATGTTGCCGGACTCGGGATCGCGGCGCTTGGCGAAATCCCTTGCGTAGCAGGTGTTTCCGGGAAAGCCTGCGTAGAGGAAATCGGCATCGAGCGAGACAATCACGTCTGCGGCATCGAGCTTGTACGTCGTCTCAACCGGCTGACCGAACGCCATCTGCGCACCGGCATAAACGTTGTCGCGATTCACCGGCTCGTACACGTGCCACTTCGCCTGCGGGAAGTTCTGCTGAAACTTCTGCATCTGGTCGGCAAGCGTCGGCGACGAGAACGCCGACGACAGAATGCGAATCCCGGAACCCTGCACTGCTTTCTGCGAATTCAGCGGTCCGCGAATCTGGCCAACAAACGTGCTCCATGTGCTGATGTCGCCCATGTACATCACGTTCTGCGAGCGGTCGGGATCGTACAGATCGAGAATCGAGGCCTGCGCAAAAACATCCGTTCCGCCCAGGCTCGCCTGATGGTCTGGATTGCCTTCAATCTTGATGGGGCGGAATTCGCGGCTGGTCACGAGCAGCGGGGTTGCGTATCCGCTCAACGTGAATGCCGTCGCATACGACATCGGCTTCCCGGGAACAAGCCCCTCAGGTTGCCGGACATAGGGAACAATCGGCTCCAGTGGTTGCCGCGTGCAGGCGGTCATGCCAGCGAGCGCGAGCGAGGAACCCATCAGCTTGAGGAAACCGCGGCGGGAGACGGCATCGATCCATTCCGAGGCGCCCTTGGGGAACTCGCGGTGCATGAGGTCGCGCACTTCGGCGGTTCCCGCAAGCTCTTCCAGGCTGCGCCACATTTCGGGCGAGTTCTTCTTCTCAATCTCCGCCTGAAGTTGGACGAGCTTATCCTTTTTGCCGGGACAAACCTCTTCGCGCTTGATCTTGCCGTTTTGTTCGTCGTTATTCATCGGCTGCTTCTAAAGTTGTGCCGTCCGCCTAGCGACCGCGTCGTTTCTTTCTTTCGCCCCTTCGGGGCCCGCCTTCTCTTGCTCCTGACCCACGGCTTACGCCGTGGGCTTCTATTCTTTCGCCGCTTCCGGCTGGCTACTTCGCCCGCAACCACTTACTAAACTCCACTCATTCAGGCGCAAAACCTTAAACCCTAGCTCCTGAAACCTGAAGCCTGACGCCTCTACTCCTACCGGTGGCATGTGTTGCAGCTGGTAATGTCCATCGCCGAGCGCAATTTATACGCGTGCACGAGGTATTTGCCCAGGCTTGCCTGATCCATGAAGCTCTGGCCGTCCACGACCACCGGCTGATCTTCGCTCGGCTGCTGGTACCGCATATTGAATACCTGATCGCGCGGGCGCAACTCCTTCTCCGGCGCGCGATGGCAATTGATGCACCACTCCATCTGCAACGAAGCGTAGTTGTACATCAGGGGCATCCGATCCACCGGTCCGTGACAGCTATTGCAGCCCACACCTTTATTGATATGAATGCTGTGGTCAAAGTAAACAAAGTCAGGCAAATCGTTGACGCGGTTCCAAACCAGCGACTTACCACTGCGGAAGCTCTCCCGAACCGGCTCCAGGATCGCCGCGTTGGTCCAAATCTGCGAATGGCAGTTCATGCAGGTCTTGGTCGGGGGAATTCCCGCAAAACCTGAAGTCTCAACCGAAGTATGGCAATACCTGCAATCGATACCCAGGGCAGCCACGTGGTGCTGGTGGCTGAACGGGACCGGTTGCGGCCGCACCACCCCCGCATAGGTGACGTAGGGCGAGCGCTGCAGCTGAATACACGCCCATAGCACAAAAGCGGCGGTGAAGATGCCCGCATAAATCGAGGCCCGCGATATTACGTTGGCGCTGCGGTGGAAGATTTGCATCGATTAGAGAATTTTTGTTGTACAGCGGGAAACAGTTAGCAACCCGAACATCCACGAAACGGCTTGCAGCTGGTATGAAACTCGAAATTATAGCAGGTCGCGACTTTCTGCAAATAGCTTTGAGGTTTTTTTGAGCAGACCGCCGTCACAAAACTGGTACTCACGCTGCCAGGAACTTTGGACGCGCTCTTCTCGATCGCATTGCGCACACGTTGGCGATCTTCGCTGCGAAATTACACACAGCACCGTTTAAGATGTCGCGAAATGACTTTGAGGACGATCACCGAAGCTTCCGAGTTGGTTCGCATCGGAGAAATCTCTCCCGTCGAACTGGTTCGTGAGTGTCTGCAGAAGATCGATGATCTCAATCCCAAGCTGAACGCATTCATCACGGTTACCGCTGAATCAGCTCTGCGGGAGGCCTCTCAAGCTGAGACAGAGGTTCGGTCCGGGAAGTGGCGGGGCCGACTGCACGGGATTCCGATCGGTCTGAAAGACCTGATCGATACGGCTGGAGTTCGAACGACAGCAGCGAGCGCAGTCTTCGAGTACCGAATTCCAGCGAAGGATGCGGAAGTCGTCAAGAAATTGAGAACTGCCGGCGCGATCATCGTGGGAAAACAGAATCTGCACGAGTTTGCCTACGGTGGCAGCTCGATGATCAGCCACTTCGGGCCGGTGCGCAATCCTGTGAACCCAGAGCACATTGCAGGTGGCTCTTCCGGCGGTTCCGCGGCAGCAGTGGCGAGTGGAATGTGCTATGCCGCGATTGGCACGGACACAGCCGGCTCGGTGCGCGAACCCGCTGCCCTCTGCGGCGCCGTTGGCCTTAAGCCTTCTTACGGCCTGGTAAGCACGGAGGGGATCATTCCGCTGTCTCCTTCTCTTGATCATGCCGGCCCGATTACTCGTAGCGTGGAGGACTGCGCACTCGTTCTCGACGCGATCACCGGATCGGACGGCCACTATTCCGAATGCCTCACGCGGGAGCATCAGAATTGGGGCGTCGGCATCCCCCGGCCTTTCTTCTTCGAGGAACTCGATCCCGAGGTCGCGGCCGCCGTCGAACGCGCGGTCAGTGAATTGCAACGCCTCGGCTGCGCGATTGCTGACGTGGAGCTTCGCGTTGATACCGACCGTACTTTGCAGGCCGCAGAGTCTTACGCATTTCATCGCGAAATGATTGCGTCATCTTCCGAGCTTTACAACCCTGAGACTCTGCGACGATTGCGCTCAGGCGAGAACATTACCGAAGACCAATACAGATCAGCGTTGCGCGAGCTTGCCCACATGCGCGAAGAGAGTGCAACCATCTTTCAAAGCGTTGATCTGCTCGTCACGCCTACAACGCCTGCTCCGGCACCGCGCATTTCGGATCTGACGAAGAGCCCTGATCTGCTGCGCCCCGCTGAACTGGTGCTACTGCGGAATACGAGGCCAGTGAATGTTTGGGGATTGCCCGCGATTTCGGTGCCGTGCGGCCTCACGTCAACAGGATTGCCCATCGGGCTGCAGATTATTGGGCCGTCGCAGAGAGACGACAAAGTGCTGCAGCTTGCATTCGCGTTTGAGAAGCTGCAGAGGCAGAAGAATCTGCCTGCCTAATCCACCGAATGCACGTCTTCCGGCAAGGTCATCACAAATTCACACTGGCGCGAATCCTTGGAGCAGGAAAGGGTGCCGCGGCGCAGGATTTTTGCCGGCACATCGTCTGGAAACGCGAAGTCGATCTTCGAGCTGCGCAAGTTTTCCGTCAGCGGCTTCAGCTTCTCTTCTCCACTGACGAACCTGGCTGCTTCGATTTTTGTACCTCCAGAGGACGAGGCCAGCAGCACGAAGAAATCAGCGGTGCCCGTCAAGGGTGCGATCTTTCCGAGCGTCACAGTTCGCAACTGCTGTAGTTCGAGCCGGTGCTGTTCGACTGCCGGCGTCACCTTTCCATCCCCGCCCACGAGAGTGGCTAGCCGCGTGCGAGTCTCGCCCGTAGGCCGGATACCGGAAAGCGACTGCGCGTAGGTCCGAATTGCATCGTCTTTGCGGCCCATTTTCTGGTAAATCTGCGCCAGATGGTCTCCGACTTCACCATGTTGTCCCAGCACCCAGGCGGACTTTACGTATTTCTGAGCTTTGTCCATGTTGCCGCGCGCGAAGTACACCCAGCCCAGTGTGTCCCAATTGGCGTCGAGTTGAGAAGGTATCAACAGATCGCGGTCAGAGAGCTGGTCGAGAGATAAATTTCGCGACGCATTCGCCACAGCAGTCACGGCAGACTCCGCGTATTGCTGCGCACGATCCAAATGCGCGTTCTTGACGGAGAGCTGATAGGCGATGTTGTTCCAAACATCCGGAGTGGCGGAAATCGACACGGCGCGATCGAATGCGGCCAACGCCTTGTCGTCCTGCCCCGTGTTCAGATAGGCGTCTCCGAGACTGATCTGCAAAGAGGCATCGTCGGACTTCAGAGAAACAGCCTTCTCCAGTTCGGGTACCGCCTTACCGTACTGATGCGACTCCTGATACATGCCGCCCAAGGCCGCGTGCGCGTACAGGCTGAGGGGATTGATTTCGATGGCCTTGTTGAATGCCTCGGCCGCCAGGTCATATTTGCGGTCTGTCGTATAGGCCCAGCCGATAGCACTGAATGCATATTCATCGTACGGATTCTGTTCTGCCTGCTTCTTGAACGCATCGACAGCTTTGTCGGTCTGGCGCAGCAACATGTATCCGCGGCCCAGATCCATCCACGCCGTTTTGTGCTTGGGGTCGGCGGCAACCACTTTCTGGAGAAGCTCAATTGCCGTGTTGTAGTTGCCGCGCTGGAACGCAGCTTTCGCGGCGTCGTAGAGTTCGTCGCCTTTCAGATCCGCGGCCAGTGTTGGTGTCCCGGCGGCGGTGCTGTCAATCTGCAGCTTTTGTTCAGCATCCGCGAGAATCGCGCGGCGGAACGCAATGTAGTCGCTGGCGCGCGCTGCGGGAAGTTCATTCATACTCGTAATTAACGTGCGCTCCGCGGTAAAGACATTCCCGTCAACCTTGTAGCCAGCCTCATAGTGGCCGTAGTCCCGCTTCATGGAAAAGGGCAGCGGCGCGGTCTCCGTATATTTCGCGGGGAACTCGATTCGAATGCGATAAACATATTCCACCGGAGAGCCGACCTGCACGGGATCGGGATCATCGTCATCGGCGTCGGCCATTGTGATCTGCGCGAGGGGCAAAACCAGCTCACTCTTCTTCCTCGACCAATCCAGAAAAGTGGGGGCTTCGACCTTGTAATCCAGCTTGAACGGTTCGCGCGTTGCAGCCGGGTCGGTGGTGTTGATCTCCGAGACTTCCCCTGAGAGGCCGCTATACGTGTTCATCTGCTTCAGGAACTCAGGCCACTTGTTTCGCGGTATGCGGCGGAAAAGCGTGCGCAGATAGAGTTCGGTGTCTCCGCGAAACTCATAGTGGACGCGCGCTTCCAGTTTCCCCAATTCGCTGACCTTGCCCTGCACGTCAGAAAATTGACGATTGACCATGGGGGGATCCGCAGGAGTTTCTTCCAGGTGTGGCGTGCCGCTCTGCGGAATGATCAGTGCTTGCTTCTTCCGAAGAACGGAAGACAGGAGCCGAAAGGGCGCGACTTCGGTAGTGCTGTCCATCCACACTTCTTCCTTTCCCAGAGGAAGCATCGTGAAGACGTGGTCGAATTGCGACGGGGAGGGCACGTCCGGGTCGAGCTTGCGACCGGAATTGATCAGGACCGAGTTCGCACTATAGCCCTCGGCTGCGAGCAACGACGCCAGCAGCGTGTGCTTATCTTTGCAATCCCCGTACTCGTTGTGCATGACATCGGCTGCGGCATGCGGCTGAAAGCGGCCGACTCCGAAGGACAAGCTGATGTAGCGGAAATTCGTCGCGACGTAGTCGTACAAAGCTTGAATCTTGTCGAGGTCTGTGCTCTTCCCCAACGCCAGAGCTGCGGCTTTGGTGCGAATCTCGGCGCTGGGTTGGCGGCGCTCCTTTTCCAAGCTCGCGTACCAACGCCCCAGCTGTTCCCAGCTTTCAAACGTCGTCATTTGCACTGCAGGAACTTCTGGCTCTTTGGGTGCCTTCTTTTTCTTCTCGGCGTCTTTCTTCTTTTCCTCGTCGGTTTTGTCCACGTGGGAACTGCTCCAGGTGTAAACACGACGACCGTTTGCTTCAGCGATCTTGGGATCGTTGCCGGGTTTCGTTTTCAGGGTAACTTTGCGCTCCTGGGGCACATCCACGATGAGTTGCTCGTCGAGTACGGTTCCGTTCTCCGCGAAATCGTGCTGCATCCAGAACTGCCCGAGAGCGAGCGGTGTGAATGTCACGGTAACGAAGTCATATTCCAGTTCGACTCCAGGACGAATCCCGGGAACGGTCACGTGTTTCTGGCGATAGTCCGTGTAAACCGGCGCTTCTTTCTCCAGCGGGATACTTAAATCCTGGACGGCATCGGGCGCGGCGGTAACAGTCGAGCCATCGGGATTCAGGACGCGGACAAATGGAATCTCGACGCGCTCGTTGGCCGAGTTGTAGCCCACGACCAATTGGCCCCACTGCTGAACCCCCGCGTCACTTTGGATTTTGGCGCGCACGTACAACTCATGCCGCCCCGTCCCGTCTTTTTGGAACTGGTACGACGTACGTAATTTCTCGATGACGTAGGCTTCCTGCGAGTGGTCCACAGGCGCAGAGGCAATGGGGGGAGCTGGTGGCGCAGGCACCTGTGAGAACACAGGCGCGCCTGCAAGCAGAAGGGCAAGGAAAACAAAACGGCGCAGCATAGGCTTGCGCCGTTTGTATCGCATCGGGCGGCGGGATGCAAGTAACCAGCGATAGCGGACTGCCGCTCGCAATTTTGAGCTTACTGAGCGGAGGTTGCTTTCTCTATGAAATTGGCCTCGTCGCTTTTCATCTTCTTTAGTTGATCGGTTGGCAAATAGACCATGTGTCCGGCATCGTAGGTCGCGTAGGAGATGTGGTCCTGAAAGGTTTGGGGCAGGTCCAAATGCTCCATGGTGTAGTTGGCCGCATAATAAGGGGTTGCCAGGTCGTAGTTGCCCTCCATCACCAGGATCTTCAGGAACGGGTTGCGGACAATCGCGTGCCGCAGGTCCGTGGCAGTGCTTGGGTAGCCTTCCACCGCCTGTCCCCACTCCCATTTGAAACCGCCGCCTTCACGCGGAAAGACGTAGTACGGCATATCCACTTTGTATCCGAGATCGTTCCGCACGTAGTTATAGAACACCGACGTGTACGGCGGGACGACGTTGGCCTCAGTTGGATCGTAAAAAGGAGTGTCCATCAGACCATCAGGGTCCGGTCCGGTGAAACGGCCATCAAGCCGTCCGACGCGAACTTTCTGATCGATCAGCAAGTAGTGCGTAAACTTGGGGACGTCAATTCGCAGGTTGGCTTGATCAAGCACCTCTTTGTTTAATCCCGTGAATCTCGCCATGTGTTCGATGACCTGCTGCCGATCCCGCGCAGTAAGCGAACCTCCTTTCGCGAGCGCCTGAGCATATTCACCCGACGCCCATTGTTCCGCTTCCTGCCGAGCTTTGCCGAGATCCTGCTGCAAATCTGGGGGCAACTTGTGATGGTAGCCGGCGATCATCGTGAAGGTCGGAATCAGCAGCATGAAGGGCTCGTTGTTGGCCTTCGAATCGATGAGCGACTGGAAATCGAGCGCAATCGAAAGCAGGGTAATGCCGTTGAATGAAATCCCTTGCTCGGCGAGGAGGCCAGCGATTCCCGCGGACCGGGTCGTGCCATAGCTTTCTCCAAACAGAAACAGGGGCGAATTCCACCGTTCGTAGCGGCTGATGTACATGCGAATGAATTCGCTGAAGGCCTGGATGTCGCCTTTCACGCTCCAGAACTTTTTGGAGAGTTCTGCAGTTTCGGCGCGACTGTAGCCGGTGCCGATTGCGTCCACCAGAACCAGGTCACTCTTATCAAGCAGCGTGCTTGCGTTGTCTTCGATGCGATAGGGTGCCGCCGGGAGTGAGCCGTCCGGGTGCAGCGCGACCCGGCGTGGCCCGAGCGCTCCCATGTGCAACCAGATTGAAGCCGAACCGGGGCCGCCGTTGAACGCAAACGTCAGAGGACGCTTGGAGCTGTCGGCGCCGTCAAGCGTGTACGCGACGAAGAACATCTCGGCTTCGATCTTGCCATCGCTTCGTTTGATCGGAAGCCGTCCGGCCGTGGCCGTGTACTTCATCGTCGTCCCGCCAGCGCTGACCTGATGATGCGTGACTACGGGCGGGACCTCGGTCATGTCGAACCGCTCCTCTTTCTTGTCGTCGCCCGGCTTCGGCTCGGGCTGAGAAGGAGCGGGTTCGGTAGTTTTGGCCGTCGCCTCGTCCGGCTTCTTGGTTTCCGCCGCCTTTTGAGCGGGCGATTGCTTGGCTGCCTTCTTCTGCTGCTGTTCAGCAGGAGCCTTGTTCTCATTCGCCTGTTGTGCGAGTGACGGCACAGCCAACAACGCGGAAACGGCAAGGAGGAATGTCAATCTGCGCATGGTTTCTCCGGCTTTGAAATCGTACAGATCGGAGATTATACGACTCGGCGCAACTCGGGTTGCTAAGATGAATGTGTGCCCACCGCTCGCAAGACCAAAGCCAAGCCCAGGATTCAAGTGTTGCGGGACCCCTCGCTCTTGCACATTTCATGGCTAGTCCACGGGTTTAGTACCAGGAGCGGCGGCGGTTCCAGCGTGTACGGGAAGGGATCGCTGAATCTCGGCTTCACCGCACATGACAGCAAAGCTGCGGTTCTACGCAATCGGCAGGCTTTCGTCTCGGCGCTGGTGAAAAACCGCAAACCAGCTTGGGAACTAGCGACCTTGCGGCAGATCCATTCCGATCTGGTTCACCTGGTGAGCAAAGCGCCGAAACTGCCGTTGGCGGGAGACGGTCTGATCACCAATACGCCGGGCGTCTTGCTTGCCGTGCTCACCGCCGACTGTTTGCCGGTGATTGTTGTCGATCCGCAGAAACACGCGGCGGGAGTCTTTCACGCCGGCTGGAGAGGCACGCTGAAGCGGATCGTAGAAAAGGGCGTCGGCGAGATGCGCAAATATTTCGGCAGCGACCCCGCTCAGCTTCGAGCCGTCATTGGTCCGGGCATCAGGAATTGCTGTTATCAAGTTGGCCCGGAAATCAGAAACTCGTTTGAGGCCCAGTTTGCCTATGGCGCTGAACTATTTCGCGAGACCAAAGAAACCAACGAAATTCACGAGCGGTATCCTCTGCTGTTTCTAACTTCGCGGGCGCCTGGGCACAGCGAACTTCCGAAGCAGATATTTCTGGATCTTGCGCAGGCGAACCAGCGGCAGTTGCTGGCGGCTGGCCTGAAAAAGAAGAATGTGTTCGACCTCGGCCTCTGCACCGCCTGCAACCCAGAACTCTTCTTCTCTCACCGCGCGGAACATGGAAAAACGGGCAGAATGATAGCGGTGGTGGGAATCAGATCCAAGTAGGGTAGCTCTCTTCTGCGATACTGGAACCAATGCCTTCAGCTGATCCTAAGTCGGTGAAAGTTCACCTCACCTCAGGCACTGGGGTGGAGATCGAATGGAAAGACGGACACCTGTCCAAGTACCCATTCCCATTTCTGCGCGACGCGTGCCCCTGCGCTCTATGCGACGAGGAGCGTGCGAAATCCGGCAGGGCACCCGGCCATCCAGCCGGGGCAAAACCCGGGGAGTTGCCGATGTACAAGCCTGCCGTGAAAGTGCTCTCTGCAGAAGGCGTGGGTAAGTACGCGATTAAGTTCCACTGGAGTGACGCACACGAAACGGGGATCTATTCCTGGCAATGGCTGCGCGACATCTGTCCTTGTGAAGAATGTCGCGCGGCTAACACCCAATCGAAGGCCGGATAGTGAGTGTATCAAGCACAGAGCCGCGGGCGGCTTCCGTAAACGCTAACCGCGGAACAATTCCTTCCGAATTGCCGACTCGTGCGAACCAGCGGGATTCGAGGTGGCGACGGATCCGACGATATTGATGAGGTTTGTTCAAAATGACTGAGCCGAATCTTATGGGAACTCCACGTCGAGCGCATAGATATCTTGCGTGCTGGCGTCCTTTATGAACATCCATGATCCGTCGGGAGCCACGTCGGTCCAGCCCCCGGCTTCCGTTGTGTATTCGGTCAAACCTTTGAGGCTGAACAGGACCTCGGGATGGTTACTGCCGATAGGGATTCGCTTGCAATTTGACCGTGACCGGTAAAGAATGTAGCGGCTGTCCGGTGCCCACGTGGGATATCCGATGCCATCTGGGTCGGTTAGCCAGTCCGACCACTGGCCGGACCGAAAGTCAAACAGGTATAGCTTCTTAGAGTCTCCAGAGGCCTCAAGAGCCGCCAAATATCTTCCATCAGGCGACCAACGTGGGCTGAACTTGGCGTCTGATCCCGACAATGGCGAAACTTGTCGCGTCTTCGTATTGATAATTCGGATATCAGACTGCTTGCGGGCTGCCGTCACGTTCGTTGAAAACACGATACGTGTACCATCGGGTGACCAGTTGGGATCGCTTTCGTTTATTTCTCCCGGCGTCAGTTCGTCCGGTATTCCACCCTGTGGGGAGATAACAGCTGTCTTCCATGGTTTACCGAGCTGTGAGCGCTGGAATACGATTTGCGTTCCATCCGGCGACCACCGCGGCAGAACGGCCCGGTCCGGCGGGTAGGTAAGCTGGAAGCGGTTACTCCCATCTGTGCTACTGACCCATAAAGTGCTATCGGAGATTTTGACGTAGGCGATGCGCTTGCCATCGTGTGAGAAGGCCACAAATTGGGCTGCTATACCACTAAGAAACGGCACGATTTTCCTTGATCTGGAATCATAGCGAACGATCTCAAGGCGGGAGTCTCTGGCAGTTACGAGTAACTTCTTGCCTTCGGGCGTGAATCCGCCCATGGAATACGTGAGCGGACCGAAGGTCAGCTGGATAGGCGTAGCTTTGGATCGATGAAAACTAACAACTGAATCTGCGACAGCATAAAGGTCACCAGACTGGAAGGGTTCCAACCAGTCATTGCGAAATGTAGAGCGAAAGACATAGTAGCGGCCGTCTGGAGTCCATATTCCACAGCATTCATGCGGCGGCCTATGCCAGTTGGCCAAAAACTGATGCAGATCCGAGCCGTCCACGCGGACTTCCCAGATCGAGCAAGTCTGATTCTTTAGATCCTCCACGCTGAAGCGAATGCTCTTGCCATCCGGGGAAAATGCCGGCCGAAAAGGTTCTCCCTCAACAGACGCAATTCTCCTGGGATTTGTGCCGTTGGAGTTCGCCAGCCACACTTCTGTCCCCCGTATAAAGACCAGCGACTTCATGTCGGGGGACCAGCGGGCCCCCATGGCATCCGCCTTCACATCACCCAGCCGCCGGGGAGAGCCAGCAGGCAAAGGCAACGACCAGAGCAGAACATCCTCTCCGACATTATCTCCTCCAGACATCGCAAGGAGTTGAGAGCGATCCGGAGAAATGTCGAGCATGCCGGCGCCAGGGACGGCGGTGCGAAACTCGGTTGTTTCTCCACCGTTGACTGAGACCTGACCGATTGCTGAACCGGCAAAATCCCCGGCGTTGAAGTAGATTCCGGAGCCGTCGGTAACGATAGCATCGCCCCAAGCGTGCCCGTCATCGGTAATGCGCTTGGTCCCGGTGACGCGCGGCTCGGGCACTGGCAAGAAATGCCAGACAGCAGCGGCGAGCAGCAGGGTACATAAAGCTGTAATCATCCAGAGCCGTGCTTGGCTGCGCCGTCTTGGAATGGCGACCGTACCAATTGTCGGCACGCTCATTCGGCGCAGATCGACGGCGATCTCCTTGGCGGTCTGATAGCGATTTTCCGGGTCCTTCTCCAGGCATTTGAGAACGATTTCGTCCAGCTTTGGCGGCAACTTGCGGTTCGTACCGCTTGGCGCAGGCGCGGGCCGATGCAGAATTTCGTCGATCAATTTGCCGTGCAGCGATGATGTGTATGGCCGCCGGCCAGTCGCGATTTCATACAGCACAACGCCTAGCGCATAAATGTCCGAGCGGGCGTCCAGGTTCTCACCGCGCAACTGCTCCGGAGACATGTAGGGCAGGGTGCCGGTGATGGCATTGGTTTCGGTGAGAGTATCCAGGGTTCCTGCGGTATCGGTTGAGTGCAGGAGTTTGGCCACGCCGAAGTCGAGGACCTTGACCAGCCCCGACGAGGTAACAAAAATGTTGCCCGGCTTGACGTCGCGGTGGATCACGCCTTTGGAGTGCGCCGCTGCCAATGCTTCAGCGATCGGGATTCCGAGCTTTGCGATTGAGTCGCTGCTGCGCGCGCCTCCGGCAATACACATCGCGAGCGTTTGGCCCTCGAGAAACTCCATCGCGATGAATTCGCGCCCGTCGTGCTGCTCGATCTCGTAAATCGTGCAGATGTTCGGATGATTCAACCCGGAAGCAGCGCGGGCTTCGCGGCGAAAGCGTTCGACTGCCACGGCATCCACGGCCAGCCGCTCCGGAAGGAACTTCAAGGCGACCAGTCGGCCGAGCTTTAGGTCTTCGGCCTTGTAAACGACTCCCATCCCACCAATGCCGATCTCTTCGAGCACGCTGTAGTGAGCAACCAGAGCGCCTTTCAGACCGGTACGCGTGCTGGACGACGCGGCGGAAGTGCGTTCTATATCAGGAGAGCGATTCGCGGGCGAGGGGGTGCCGTCGGCTTGTCTTTCCGGTAAGCGCGCGCCGTCTTCAAATGCAGGCCTTTCAATAAAATCCTCAGCATTTCCGTGATGCGCCAGCAGCGACTCCACTTCTCGCTTGAGCGATTCGTCGCCGGCGCACGACTCCTCCAGTACGGCGCTCCGCCGGTTCTCGTCGGCTTCGAGCACCTTATTAAAGATGCTTTCGATTTTTCCCCAGCGTTTATCCATCGGCCCCACCGCTCATTTCGCGTAACAACCAGGCCTTTGCCAGTCGCCAATCTCGCGCTACTGTATCGGGAGAGACGTTTAGAACCTCGGCAGTTTCCTCGACGCTAAGCCCGCCAAAAAAACGCAGCTCAACTACACGGCTCTTCCTTTCATCGACTCTAGCCAGTGCTTGCAGCGCCTCGTCGACGGCGATTAAGTCATGCTGGACATTCGCCGAAACCTCCGGCGCCTCATCCAGAGAAACTACGAAGTTTCCGGAACCGCGCTTGTGCGATTGCCGAGCCCGCGCCATATCGATAAGAATGCGGCGCATTTGTCTAGCGCATACTGCGAAAAAATGCGCTCGGCTCTCAAAGTCAATCGCCTGCAAATCTGCCATGCGCAGGTAGAGCTCGTTTATCAGCGCAGTGGTCTGAAGAGTGTGGCCGTCGCGCTCCTTGCCCATGCATTGCTGTGCCGCCCGGTGCAGCTCGCGATAGACCTGCGGGGTCAGCTTATCGAGCGCGCGCTCGTCGCCGGACCGCCAAGCCCCGAGCATTTCCGTAATTTCTTGCCCGAGAGAGTTCTCCAAGTTGACACCCAAAACTGCAGCGGTCGCGAATTCGCTGCCAAGGTATCACAACTCAAGCTTTCTTCCCGCGCTAGCTTCCTGATCGTGAAATTTCTATTAATTACGTTACAGGTTCTGTCCCCAGTTCTCGCCATACAAGGTGAAGGACAAAACAAGGCGGCTGGGCAGGACCGCAGTTGCCTGACAAGGAGGAAGTTATGAAAAAGCGAATCGCATCTTTGATGATTGGTCTGGCGCTGCTGGTGGCGGTTTCGGCCTCAGCGCAGGTAACGCATAAAGTGGAAGTCAACGTGCCATTCCCGTTCGTAGCTGCTGGGAAGACGTGGTCGGCCGGTACCTACCAGATGGACATTAGGACCGACAGCGGACTTGTAATGCTCCATTCGCGCGAGTCCGGTTCGCGAACCTTTCTCACACAATCTAGCGAGAACGGAAACAGCACATCCGATACCAGCATCCGCTTCCAGCTATACGGCAGACAGTGGGTACTGCGAGCGATCGTTCTGGGAGGAATCCAGGCCGATGCGCTTCCAAGTAAGTTTGAGAGAGAGCTCATCAGCCGTAAACCTTCAGACTCTCGCTCTCTGCTCGCGCGCGTCGAACGATAGATATCAAAAGCAATGTCGCCGGACGCATCAGCGTCCGGCGATTTGGAGTACCGGGCATCACGGAAACAAAATACCTCCTGAGGGCTCATTGGACCGCCCCCCGTACGTGGTGCGCCATGCGTACTACCCTCGCGCGATCATCGGAATGGCCGCCAGGGCCGCCAGGATTCCAATCGTTTTCCAGCGCGTGAAATGCTCATGCAGGAATATCCGCGCCATCAGGACAGTGATGACCGGATACAAGGAACTCAGTACCACTGTCGTATCCAGACGGCCCATCTGAGTCGCACGCACGAAGCAGTATGTTCCGGAAACGTCGATACACCCGGCGGCG
>WNFZ01006457.1_pt1 | contig 20875 bp, 18 predicted proteins | sample 5400081 | NCBI WGS metagenome assembly WNFZ01 (sample SAMN13153365, study PRJNA577476) | soil metagenome | isolation source: 80 cm soil or saprolite under grassland replicate 1 | place: USA:California | collected 2016-06-15
GACCACGCGCACGAGCCCGCCCGGCCCCTGGCGCTCGGAGACCACGATCGCATGCAGGCTCGAGCGGATCGTCCCGACCGGAAGGCCGGCCGGGTCGATCTCGGCCTCCAGGTCCAGGCGCACCGGGCTCGGGAAGCCGGGCAGCAGGACCGGCGGCGTTATCCGCGACGCGTCCGGCACCGCGTCGGTGTCCTGCTGGACGCCGTTGCCGGCCGGCGGCCACCCGAGCGGCCTGCCCGGCACGTAGCGCGGTGCCACCACCAGCGGGAAGCGGAAGGTGGCCTCAGCCTGGTCGTAGGGCAGCGGCCCGAGCATCGCCAGCCGGACGCTGGCGCGCTCGCCCGGCGGCAGGTTGCCGACCCGCATGGTGAAGACGCCGGGCCGCTCCTCCTCGGTGATGGCGGCCAGCCTGCCGCCGGCGACGGCCTCGTCATAGGCCGCGCGGGCTTCGGCCCGCTCACGCAGGACCCCCTCGACGACCCGGTCGCCGGCCTCCATGCGGAACTCCGTGACCGCCGCGCGGTCCGGCAGCGGGAACACGTAGGTTGCCTCCAGCGGCCGGTCGAACCGGTTGACGAACGTCTGGGTGAGGACCACCTCGGCGAGCAGGCCGGTGATGTGGGCGTGCACCCCGAGCCCCTCCAGCGGCAGATTGCCTCGCTCGGTGACCAGCGCCCCGATGCCCGGCTCGTCGCCGGCCGGCCGGCCGCGCGTGATCTCCTCGTCGCCCACCAGGGGTAGCGTCCCTCGGGTACCGGCGTCGTTCATGATCGCTCCCTTCTACGGCGCACCACCTCGAGCAGCGGCCCCGCCGCCACCCGGATCGCCGCCACCTCGTCAGGCTCCAGTGGTCCCGCGCCCTCCAGCAGCAAGGTCACGCCCTCCCCGAGGCGCACCCCCCGCAACGCCACCACCTCGCCCGCCGCGCCGGTGGCGGCCGGGGGGCCCGCGGGCACCTCGCCCGCGGCGGCGGGGGCGGCCCTGCGGGTGGGCGCCGCGGACCCTGCGTCGCGCGCCGCCGTGGGCGCCGCGGCGGCGCCCGGTAGAGACGCGGGGGCCGCGCGCTTCCAGAAGGCGGAGCGATCAACCGGAGCCGAGGCGGCGGCCGGCGCCCGCTCCGGGGCCGTGGGGGCGGGCTCGTCGAGGGGCGGGACCCTGGCGACGCGTTCGAGCTGGGCGTCGGTGGCGCCGGCGAGCTCACGCTGGATGCGGGCCAGCGACAGCCCATCGGCCTGCAAGCGCTTGATGGCGACCAGTTGGAGCAGGTGCCTGCGCACGTACAGGGCGGTGCGGCCCCGCATGGCCGCCGGCCGGTCAACCAGCCCGATGGTCGTGTAGTAGCGGATCGCCCGCTGATCGGGGACCTCGCGGACGCGGCCGCTGGGCGGCCCGTCGTAGTCCACCGACAACGCAACCCCGACCCGCTCCGCGAGCTGGTCCAGCGTCCATCGGGTCATTGGCGGTCTGGTCATGCCGGCCATGTTGACACTGACATATAACAGTGTCAACAACTTGCCCGCGCACCGCAAGCTCCAGACCGCCTCGACCATCGACGCTGGCTGGGAAGCCGCTCGACCGGCGAGTCGCGGAATCGACCGACGACTCTGGCGACCTATCCGCTGGGGGCGAGGAGATGCGGGGTGAGCGGGGTCAGTGCCTCCTCCAGCGCGTCGATGTTGGGGCGCACGGTGACGGTGGCGCCGGCGCGGCCGTCCAGGACCTCTCTGGTCTTGAGGCCATGGCCGGTCACCAGGGCCACCACGCGCTCTCCAGGGGCGAACGCCCCGGCAGCGGCGAGCCTGGCGGTGGTGGCTATGGTCACGCCGGCCGCCGTCTCCCCGAAAACGCCGGTGGTGCGGGCCAGCAGCTCGATCGCCTCGACCACCTCGCCGTCGCGGATCGCCTCCGCGCGGCCGCCGGTCGAGCGGATCACCTCCAGCGCCTCGACCCCGTCGGCGGGATCGCCGATGCCCAGCGACTTCACGATGCCGGTGGGCTTCACCGGGATCACGTCGCCGCGCCCCTCCGCGAACGCCGTGGCCACCGGCGGGCAGCCGTCCGACTGGGCGCCGTGGACCTTGAAGGGCACGTCCGGCACCAGACCGTACTCGGCCAGCACCCGGAAGCCCTGGTGGACCTTGGTGAGCAGGGCGCCGGAGGCGATCGGCACCACCACGTGGTCCGGCAGGGACCAGCCGAGCTGCTCGGCCACTTCCAGCCCGACGGTCTTGGAGCCCTCGGCGTACCAGGGACGCAGGTTGACGTTGACGAAGCCCCAGCCGAACGCCTCGGCGGCCTGCGAGGCGACCCGGTTCGCCTGGTCGTAGTTGCCCTCGACGGCGACCACGGTGGCGCCGAAGGCCGCCGCCGAGGCGATCTTGGCCGGCTCAAGGTCGGCGGGGATCACCACCACGCAGTCCATGCCCTGCGCCGCGGCGGCCGCGGCGGTCGCTCCCGCCAGGTTGCCGGTGGAGGCGCAGGCCAGCGTGGTCAGCCCGAAGGCCCGCGCGCGAGCCGCCGCGACCGCCACGACGCGGTCCTTGAAGGAGTTGGTGGGGTTGCGGGTGTCGTCCTTCAGGTACAGCTCGCCGGGGACGCCCAGCGCCTCGGCGAGCCGTGGCGCCGCCACCAGCGGCGTGAAGCCGGGAGCCAGGTCCCCGGAGCCGGGCCGGGCCGGGAGCAGCTCCGCGTAGCGCCAGATCGAATGCGGCCCCGCCTCGATCGCGGCCCGGTCGAGCCGGGAGCGCAGCGTGGCGGGGTCGTAGGTGACGTCGAGCGGGCCCAGGCAGTTGGAACAGGCGTAGCGGAGCGAGGGCGGGTAGTCGGTGCCGCAGCCGCGGCACCGCAGCCGCACATGAGCAATCGAGTCGCCGGACAGAGTCGGTGACCTCCTTCCGAGGCTCGTCGGCGAGCGCCGCGCGCCCGGTCACCGACCGCAACGCGCATCTTCCCCCGCGCGCTGGCGCGGGGACGGACGTGGCACCTTCCCCGCCCGAGATCCTCCGATCCGGGTGTTCGGGGGGGTTGCCGGGGCTTCGTCGGGCCGGTCCCTCCACCCCTCTTGATGCGTCGCCGCCTGTTGAGTTGTCACATTCAGATTGCCCTGGCACGCTCCGGATGGTCAACGTGACGGGGCGGGAACGCACGGCGAGCCCGCCGGAACCGGAAGGGAGACCGGATTCCGAGCCGAATGGAACTCGACCTCCGGGAATGGTTCGGGAAGCGAACCTTCCACTACAGCCAGTTCGAGCCCATCAGCGCGCTCCGCGAGGCCAAGGAGCGGCTGGGGAGCTCGGTGTCCGTCTGCATCCCGGCGCGCAACGAGGAGGCCACCATCGGCCGCATCGTTCGCGTGCTGCGCCGGGCGCTCGTGAACCGCTCCGGCGTGGTCGACGAGATCGTCGTCATGGACGGCGGGTCCACCGACGGCACCGCCGCCATCGCCAGGGCGGAGGGGGCGATCGTCTTCTCTGAGGAAGAGGTCCTGCCAGAGGCGGGCCCCGGACGTGGCAAGGGCGAGGGCATGTGGAAGAGCCTGCACGTCTGCCACGGCGACATCATCTGCTGGGTTGACGCGGACATCCAGAACATCCATCCCCGCTTCGTCTACGGGCTGATCGGCCCGTTGCTGGTCGACCAGACCATCCAGTACGTCAAGGCCTTCTACGAGCGCCCCATCCGCGACCGCAAGATCACCCACCCGACCGGCGGGGGCCGGGTCACGGAGCTGGTCGCGCGGCCGGTGCTCAACCTGTTCTGGCCGGACCTCGCCGGCATCGTGCAGCCGCTCTCCGGCGAGTACGCCGGTCGGCGCGAGGTGCTCGAGCAGGTGCGGTTCTCCTCCGGCTACGGGGTGGAGCTGGGCCTGCTGATCGACATCGCGAGCCGCTGCGGGCTGGACGGGATCGCCCAGGTCGACCTCGAGGTGCGCGTGCACCGCAACCAGGACATGCAGGCGCTGTCGCGGATGAGCTTCGGCATCTTGCAGACCGCGCTGACGCGCCTGACGGAAGAGGGCCGCATGTCGCCCGATTCCTACTCGACCACCCTTCACCAGTTCAGCAACGGGCTGCGGGACTACGAGATGCAGCCGCAACAGATCGTCACCCTGGAACGGCCGCCGATCGCCACCGTCGACGGCTACCGGCGCCGCCGCGAGGCCGTGCTGGCCGGCAGGAGGTGAGCAGTGACCGCCATCCCGCTGGCCGACGCGGACGCGGTCCTGGCCGCGCTGGACCCGCGGGTGCTGTTCTCCGACGTCGACGGCACGCTGGTGGGCCGGGGCGGGTCGCTGCTGGCCGACCTGGACGGCGGGCCCTCGCTTCTGGCCGCCGAGGCGCTTGTCGCCGCCAGGCGCACCGGCCTGGAGATCGTGCTGGTGTCGGGTCGCACGCGCACCCAGCTCTTCGAGGCCTGCCGGCTGCTCGGGCTGCGGGACGCCATCGGCGAGCTGGGAACGGTGCTGCTGCGGGACGGCAGGGCCGAGCTGCAATGGGGCCAGACCCCTCGCGAGCTTGGCGCCACGCCGCTGGAGGCGCTGGAACGGTCCGGGGCGCTGACGGCGGTGCTGGACAAGTTCGCCGGCAGGATCGAGCCGCACACACCCTGGCACCAGGGCCGCCAGGGAACCGTCCTGCTGCGCGGTCAGGTCGAGGCCGCCGAGGTCGACGCGCTCCTGCGCGCGGAGGGGTTCGGCTGGGCGCACCTGAAGGACAACGGGCGGCTGCGCGGCGCCTACCCGCACCTCGGCGCCGGTGAGACGCACGCCTTCCATATGCTCCCCGCCGGGGTCAGCAAGGCGGCGACCGCGGCCCTCTACCTGGCGGAGCGGGGGCTGGAGCCCGCCGGGGCGGCCGCGGTCGGCGATGGACCGGCCGACCTGGAGATCGCCGACGCGGTGAGCGCCATGTTCATGGTCGCCAACGGCGCCTGGGCGGCGGAGATGGACGCCTCGCGCCAGGTGATCGTGACCCCGTCCAGTGCGGGCGGCGGCTTCGCCGAGGTGGTCGAAGCCCTGATCAGACGCCTGGAGGCGCAGCGCCGGACCACCCTGGGACGGTAGCTTGGAGGCCGACAGCCGGCAGGAGCACGTACGAAACGAAAGACGAGGCGGATGCTCATGGCTGAGCTGGTGGTGGCGTCCAATCGTGGTCCGGTGCAGTTCGAGATCGACGACGACGGGAATCTTTCGGCGGGCCGGGGAGCCGGCGGCATGGTCGCGGCGCTGGGCCCCGCACTGGCGGCCCATGGCGGGACGTGGGTGGCCGCGGCGATCAGCGACGGCGACCGCGTGGCCGCGCGGCGGGTCGCGCGATCCGGCCGGCGGCGGCGGATCGACCTGCCGCAGGGGGCGGTGCAGCTCCGCAGCCTGGTGATCGACCCCCGCGAGTACCAGAACTACTACAACCGGGTCTCCAACCGGACCCTGTGGTTCCTGCAGCACTACCTGTTCGACGTCCCCAGGCACCCGCGGTTCGACGCGAGCTTCCGGAACGCCTGGCGCAACTACCGCGAGGTGAACCGGGCCTTCGCCACCGCCTGCGACGAAGAGGCCGACCGCGACGCCGAGGTCTACATCCAGGACTACCACCTGGCGCTGGCGCCGGCGATGCTGCGCGAGCGCCGCCGGGACCTCGGGATCGGACATTTCACCCACTGCCCGTGGGCGGAGCCGTCATACTTCGAGATGCTCCCCCGGCCGATCCGCGAGGAGCTGCTCGAGGGCATGCTCGGCGCCGACATGTTGGGGTTCCTGGTGCCCCGCTGGTCGCGCAATTTCCTGCGCTGCTGCGCCGAAGGGGGCTACCAGGTCGACCAGGACGCGGGTACGGTGCGCGCCCCCGATGGCCGGCCGGTTCGCGTGCGCTCCTATCCGCTGGGCGTGGACGCCGACGACCTCCGCGGGCGCATCACCGAGCGGGACGTGCAGGCCCAGGTCCGTTCGGTGCGCGACCTCGCGCACGGCCGCGCCCTGGTGGTCCGCGTCGACCGCATGGAGCTGTCCAAGAACATCCTCCGCGGCCTCGACGGATTCGCCACCTTCCTGGAGTCGCACCCGCGCATGCGCGGCAGGGTGGTGCATTTTGCGCTTGCCTACGCCTCGCGTAGGGACCTGCCGGAGTACCAGTCCTACACCGCCGAGGTGAAGCAGGCGGCCGAGGCGATCAACGAGCGCTTCCGGACCAAGACCTGGGAGCCGGTGCGGCTGGAGCTTCGCGACAACTATCCGCGCGCGCTGGCCGCCATGGCCCAGGCGGACGTGCTGGTCGTCAACCCGGTGTGGGACGGCATGAACCTGGTGGCCAAGGAAGGGCCATCGGTGAGCGAGCGAGACACCGTGCTGATCCTGTCGCGCAACGCCGGCGCCGCCGACGACCTTGGCGATGGCGCCATCCTGGTCAACCCGTTCGACACCGTCGAGCTGGCCGAGGCCATCGGCACCGCGCTCGCCATGCCTTCCGAGGAGCGCGCCTACCGCGCCAAGCGCCTCCGCGAGCAGGCCGCGGCCCTCCCGCCGCAGGATTGGTTCTCGCGGCAGCGCGAGGACCTGGAGAAGCTCCGCTGAGTCACGAGGCAGGCCGAATGTCGCGGTAGTTGTCGCCGATGATGACGTGCAGGACGATCTCGCGGGACAGTCCCGTCTGGGCCTGGCCGGCCGGCAAGGACTGCTCGAAGGCCGGGAAGCGCTTCTGGAAGGCCTCGGCGTCGGCCTTGTGCCCGCCGGTGTAGTAGATGCGGGACACCTTGTAACTGCCGAGCGCTGTGTTGGTCGCCACCACCTCGTAACCGGCGTCGCCGATCATGCCGGCGACCCGATGAGCCAGCCCGGGGACGAACACCGCGTTGAGGACCTGGACTGTGACCCCCTTGGCCGAGCGCAGGGTGGAGCTGGTCACGGCGGCCGGCTCGCCTTTGCTGGTCGTGGCCGTCGGCGGCGCGGTCGTGGTCGACGAGGAGCTGGTCGATGGTCGCCGGGTGGTCGGTGGCGTGGCCCGCGACGTCGTGGCCGGCGAGCCGGGACCGGCGCCGCCGGCAACCGTGGTCCGGTCGGACCGTTGGGCGCTCATGCGGTCCACGACGACGAACAAGGCAAGGAACACCACCAGCACCGCCGCCGCACGAGCGGTCGGACCCGGTCGCAAACTCGACCTCCCTGGAGCAGTGGGGACCAATGCAAACAGCGGAGGCAGGACCGCCCGCCCAAGGCGAGGCCGGTCAGCCTCCGCTCGTCTTGCGCACGCCGAGACTACGGGATGTGCGTCGCCTGTGCCGTGTTGCGCGCAGCCGTCGCAACTGGTCGATGAGCGCGGGGTCGGCGTCCAACGCCGCCGGGTCGTCGAGCAGCCTGCTCAGTGCCTGGTAGTAGTCGGCTGGGCGGAGTCCCAGCTCACGGCGGATCGCTTCCTCCTTGGCCCCGGCGTGCTGCCACCAGCGACGCTCGAACGCCAGGATCTCGAGGTCACGAGCTGGCAGGGCTCCCGGGCTCGCCTCCGCAATCGTCCCGGCCTCGTGTACGTAGTTGTCAGGGTTCGTCTCCACGCACTTCTCCGTACCCGCCACCCGGTCGATCTCTGGAAACGTCCATGGCCGGGTGCCTCGATGAGCCCAATATGTAGTGGTCAGCGGCACCATAACCCCTAGATATAGTGAAGGCAAGGTGGCTGTGGACGAAGGGCGGGCACTGCCCGGGATACTTGAGCCCTGCCCGGAGAGCGAGTAATCTGCGCCCCGCTTGATCACGGAATGGTCACCGACGGGTAACAAGCCGACACCCGCGGACACCCGCGGGCAGAAGAAGTACCGAGCACCGGATCGCGCCGGTGCCCAGGCGGGCCCCTCCGGCCCCCCACGGAGGGGAGGACCGCTTCCCCAGCTCCACAGGTCCGCCTCGCCTGGCCCACAGGCTCGAGGGAACTCGAGGAAAGGAGGGTTGGGCTTGCCGTCCTGCGGTCGCCGGTCCCCCCACCGCCGAACGCATCGCCACGCGATGCGATTGTTGCTGATCGCAACGCTCTCGCTCCCGCTGGCGATGCTCTCCTCCGCCGAGCAGGACGGCGCCCAAGCCAGTCCCTCCCGCATCAACGCACTGCGATCCCAGCTCGAACGGCTGAACCAGCAGGCCGACCAACTCGTCGAGCAGTACCTCCAGGCAAAGCTCCAGCTCCAGCTCACAGACAGCATGCTCTCGTCGCTGCGCTCCGACGCCGAGCAGGCCGCGCAGGTCTTCCAGGCTGCGCAGGAACGCCTCGGCGCCCGCGCCGCGGCCGCCTACATCCAGGGCCCGGGCGTGGACCTCTCCGCCCTGCTGGAGTCCAAGAACCCCAGTGACACCCTCGACCGCGTCCAGGTGCTCGACCTGCTCGCCAGGCAGGACGGCGACCTGATGGACACGCTCAAGGTCGCCGGCGACACCTACCAGCAGCGCAAGCGCACGCTGGAGGCGTCCCAGCGTCAGCAGGCGCAACAGGTCGCCAGCCTCGACGCCAAGAAGCGCGAGATCGACCAGACCGTCTCCCGCACCAGGGCGCTGCTGTCCCAGGTCAAGGCCGCCGACCGGGCCAAGCTGCTGGCGGCCGCCAACAGCGCGCCCGCGCCGAGCCCGAGCCCGAGCACGCAGACTCCGGTCTCGTTCCCGAGGGTCGCGGCCAGCGGCGGCGCGGCCGAGGCGGTCGCCTATGCCAAGGCGCAGGTCGGCAAGCCCTATGCCTACGGCGCCACCGGCCCGGACAGCTTCGACTGCTCCGGCCTGACGATGATGGCCTGGGCGCAGGCGGGGGTCTCGCTCCCCCACTCCTCGAGCGCGCAGTACAGCGCCACCCGCCGCATCTCCTCCGGCGAGCTCCAGCCGGGCGACCTGATCTTCTACTACAGCCCCATCTCGCACGTGGCCATCTACGTCGGCGGCGGCATGCAGGTGGCCGCGACCCACACCGGGGACTACGTCCGGCTCCAGGCGCTGCACGACGGCATCACCGGCTACGGCCGGCCGGGCGGCTAGCCGCCGCCCCGTACCCGGGAGCGCCTCCCCCCAGCCTCCCGGGTATCCCCCACAGGGAAGGCCCGTGCGAGACACGGGCCTTCCCTGTCTGCGATGGATGGGTGCTCGGTGTTGCGGCCGGGGCCACGGAGGCCATCTACTTGGAGCCGATGACCACCGACGAGACCTTCCGCCGCATGCGGCCGGCGCCAGCCGGGCGCGGGGTCACCGCCACGCTCCTCGGCATGCTGGCGATCGTCGCGCTGACCTGGCTGCTGTCGCTGGTGGTGGTTGCCCCGCTGTCGTACGGGCTCGGCCTGTTGCTGGTCCACGACGGCCGCACCCCGCTGGTGACCGGGGTGCTCTGCTGGACGGCCAGCGCCGGGCTGGTGCTGCTCCGCCCGGTTGAGTCGCGGTTCGCCCGGCTATTGTTCAAGTTGCGCCGGCCGACCGGGCAGGAGCTGGAGCGGCTGCGCCCGGTGTGGCGCCGGACCTGTAGCCGCGCCGGCGTCGACCCGAGCGGCTACACCCTCCGGGTCGAGGACAGCCGCCTGGTCAACGCGTTCGCGCTCGGCGCCCACTTCGTGGCGGTCACGCGCCGCGCCCTGGACCTGCCCGACGAGCTGCTGGAGGCCGTGCTCGCCCACGAGCTCGGCCACCACCGCGACCTGCACCCACTCGCCGCCACGCTCGGCTGGTGGTATCTGATGCCGTTCTCGCTGCTGTCAATCGTGCTGCGGCGGGTCCGCGGCGCCACCAGGGCCACCTCGCGCGGCTTCTCGGCGCTGCGGCACAGGATCGGGCAGACCTCCGGCGGGCGCCCGCTGGAGGGCCCGCTCGGCGTGGTCGGGGGGCTGGTGATCCTCGGCGCGCTGGTGCTGGTCGGCGCGCTCCTGCTGGTGCTGCTCTGCGCGCTGTGGCTACCGCTGTGGCTGGTGACCTCGGGGTCCCGGCTGCTGTCGGCGGCGCTGTCACGGTCGTCGGAGTACGCGGCCGACCGGCACGCCACGGGGCTCGGCTACGGCACCGGCCTCATCCGCGTACTGGAGCTGTTCGAGCTCGACGAGCAGCGCGGGCAGCGCCGCGGCGGCCTGGCCGCGCGGCTCGCCTCCCACCCCACCTGCCGCGCCCGCATCCAGGCGGTGCAACGCATCCGCGGCTGATCGCCAGTCCGCTACCGGCGCCCTGACCTGGGCGTCCGCGCTGGACCAAGCGTTTCGGCGATTTCGGGCACGAACAGGCTGAAATCGCCGGGCCGGAATCGAGGTTATGAGGTTGGCCAGGAAACCCAACCCCACATCGTCTGGCGCAAGGAGGCGCAATGGCAGCCTCGGCACCACCAGCGAAGCGCACCGATCCGCGGCGGTCGATGAGACCGCGGCTGACCAGGCTCGCACTCGTCCTCGGCGTGACCGCCGCGATGCTCGCCGTCGGGCCCTCGGCGGTCGCCCAGGCGGACGACGTGCAGCACACCGCGTACCACCAGACCAACCTGGTGTCCGACATCCCGGGTCGGGCCGCCATCACCGACCCCAACCTGGTGAACCCCTGGGGCCTGGCGGCCGGCCCCACCACACCGATCTGGTCCAATGACAACCGCCCCGGCCTGTCCACGCCCAATGTCCCGCTGGACGGCAACGCCCAGCTCAAGGCGACCGTCGCGGGTGCCGTCTACAAGGGCCTGGCGAACCTGACCACCGAGAGCGGCACGTTCCTGTACGCCGCGAACTTCTCGGCCGGCCGCATCGACGTCTTCAACTCCAACTGGGACCAGGTGCCTTCCAGCGGGTTCCGCGACCGGCACCTGCCCAGCGGCTATGCGCCCTTCAACATCCAGGCGCTCGGCGGCAAGCTGTATGTGGCCTACGCCAAGCAGGACCACGAGCGCGTCGACGAGGTCGCCGGCCCAGGCCGGGGGTTCGTGGACGTGTTCGACTCCAGCGGGCGGCTGCTGAACCGCCTGATCCGCCGCGACCAGCTCAACGCCCCCTGGGGCCTGGTGATCGCCCCTGACGGCTTCGGCGAGTTCAGCGGCGACCTGTTGGTGGGCAACTTCGGCGATGGCCGCATCCACGCGTTCGACGCGCGGAGCGGCGACTTCCGGGGCGAGCTGCGCGACCAGCAGGGGCGCGGGATCGTCATCGACGGGCTGTGGGCGCTGCGGTTCGGCAACGGCGTCTTCGGCGACCCGACCGACCTGGTGTTCAGCGCGGGCATCGACGACGAGGCCCACGGCCTGCTGGGAACCATCGAGGCAGTCAGCTAGGAACCGGACCCGGGCCCGGAACGACCGGGACGGGTCACAGACGGCTGGAGGGCCGGGCCGGCGCGAGGGGCACCGGCCCGGCCCCCGCCATCCCGACGCGCGCCGCGCGGTTCATCCCCCCTTGAGCCGGTAGGCGCGGGTTATTAGCATGCTTCCCGGCGGCACCCACTCTGGAGAGGAGCCCGGGATGGCTGCATCGAGCGTCGTCGGCGACGAGGTCGTCTACCCGGATGGTCGGCACGCGCTCGCCGGCCATGTCGACCTCGCCTCCAGCCCGCTGTACAACGAGGACCTGGCCCCGGTCCCGATCGAGCGGCGGACCTGGAACACCTACAACTACGCCGCTCTGTGGATCGGGATGGCGCACAACATCCCGTCCTATCTGCTGGCGTCCGGCCTGATCCTGCTGGGCATGGACTGGGTGCAGGCGATCATGACGATCGCGCTCGGCAACCTGCTCGTGCTGGTCCCGATGCTGCTGAACAGCCACGCCGGCACCAAGTACGGCATCCCCTATCCGGTGTTCGCGCGCGCCTCCTTCGGCGTGTTCGGCGCCAACCTTCCCGCCATCCTGCGCGGGCTGGTGGCCTGCGGCTGGTTCGGCATCCAGACGTGGATCGGCGGGCAGGCGATCTTCACGCTGACCGGCGCGGTCATCGGCAAGGGCTGGACCGACGCGGCACAGCTCGGCGGGTACCCCTGGACGCAATGGCTCTCGTTCGGGATCTTCTGGCTGCTGAACATCTACATCATCCTGCGCGGCATGGACACGCTGCGCCGGTTCGAGAACTGGGCGGCTCCGTTCGTGCTGCTCGTCACGATCTTCCTGCTGGTGTGGATGGTCACCAAGGCGCATGGCTTCGGCCCGATCCTGCACCAGCCCTCCAAGCTGGGCTGGGGCGCCGACTTCTGGCCGGTGTTCTTCCCCGCGCTCATGGGCATGATCGCGTTCTGGTCCACGTTGTCGCTGAACATGCCGGACTTCACCCGCTTCGGCGGCAGCCAGCGGCAGCAGGTCATCGGCCAGGTCCTGGGCCTGCCCACCACGATGACCCTCTTCTCGCTGCTGGCGATACTCATCACCTCGGCGACCACCGTCGTCTACGGCCAGGCGATCTGGGACCCGGTCGTGCTGACCGGCAAGTTCTCGAACCCGGCGGTGATCGTGTTCGCGTTGTTCACCCTGGCGGTGGCGACCCTCTCGGTGAACGTGGCCGCCAACGTGGTGAGCCCGTCCTACGACTTCTCGAACGCCTTCCCCAGGGTGATCAGCTTCCGCATGGGCGGGATCATCACCGGGGTGCTCGGCATCCTCATCCAGCCGTGGCGGCTGCTCGCCAACCCGCACCTGTACATCTTCACCTGGCTCGACTTCTACGGCGGCTGCCTGGGGGCGATCGCCGGGGTGCTGGTCGCCGACTACTGGATGCTGCGCCGGACCGAGCTGGCGCTCGGGGATCTGTACCGGGTGGACGGCGCCTACCGCTACACGGGCGGGTGGAACTGGCGAGGCGTCGCCAGCGTGCTCCTCGGCATGCTGCTGGCGGTCGGCGGGGCGCACTCGGCGCCCAACCAGGGTCCCTTCCCGGGTGATGGGTTGATCCCGTTCCTGCGGCCGCTGTACAGCTATAGCTGGGTGGTGGGGCTGCTCAGCGCGACCGTCGCCTATTACGTGCTCAGCGTGCTGTTCCCGGCCCGCGGGCGGCTGACCCGACCCGCGACCACTGGTGTCACCAGCTGACAATCTTCGCCGGCTCCGGCACCGGCCGATAGAGAACGCTGACAGCGTATTGGAGCGGCCGGTGGTCCGGAGGCCGGCCACTCGAGGCACGACCGGGGATCACGAGGAGGGCACGACATGCTCGAGTTCGGCGTTTGCTTCTCGGCCGACCCGCCGCCGACCCGCACGGTCGAGCTCGGCCGCGCGGCCGAGGAGGCCGGGTTCGACTACGCCTGGGCGTGGGACTCCCACGTCCTCTGGCAGGACATCTACCCGATCTTCGCGCTGCTGGCCGATGCCACCTCGCGGATCCGCATGGGTCCCTGCGTGACCAACCCCGCCACCCGCGACCCGACCGTGACCGCCAGCACCCTGGCGACGCTGAACGACATCTCCGGCGACCGTATGGAGATGGGCATCGGCCGCGGTGACAGCGCCCGGCGCGTGATCGGCCAGCCGCCGGTGACGATCGACCGGCTGGGATGGGCGGCGCGGCTCATCAAGGACCTGGCCGAGGGCCGGCCGGTCATCTACGACGGCACCGAGATCCAGCTCAAGTGGGCCAAGGGGTCGCTGCCGGTGTGGATCGCCGCCTACGGGCCGAAGGCGCTGCGGCTGGCCGGACGCATCGCCGACGGCGTGATCCTCCAGCTCGCGGATCCCCACGTGATCCGGTGGCTGCTGCGCTGGGTCCGCGAGGGCGCCGAGGAGGCGGGGCGCCGCTTCGAGGACGTGAAGGTGATGGCGGCCGCGCCGGCCTACGTGTCGGCCGACCTCGAGCACGCCCGCGAGCAGGTGCGCTGGTTCCCGGCGCTGGTCTCCAACCACGTGGTCGACCTGGTCAACCGCTACCCTCGTGACGAGCTGCCAGACGAGCTGGTGGCCTACATCGCGACCAGGGACCACTACGACTACGCCGACCACGGGCGCGTCGGCGCCGAGCACGCCAGCTTCGTCAGCGACGAGGTGGTGGACAGGTTCTGCGTGATCGGCGGCCTGGAGGACTGCGAGCGGCGGCTGCGCGAGCTGGAGGCCGTGGGCGTGCACCAGTTCAACATCTACTCGATGGTCGACGACCCCGACAGCGTGATCCGCACCTTCGGCAAGGAGCTGATCCCGCTGCTCGGGCGGGACCGAGGAGGGCGGCAATGACCACGATCCGTGCGGCGATCATCCAGGCGAACGCCAACCTGCCCAAGGAAGAGGCGATCGACAAGCACGTGGGCCTGATCGCCAAGGCGGCGGCCGAGGGCGCGCAGATCACCTGCCTCCAGGAGATCTTCAACGGGCCGTACTTCCCGGCCGAGCAGGACCCCAAGTGGTACGCGACCGCCGAGCCGGAGGACGGGCCGACCGTGACCCGCATGCGCGAGCTGGCCCGCGACCACGGCATGGCCCTGATCGTGCCGTTCTACGAGGAGGCCCAGCCGGGCGTCTATTACAACTCGGCGGTGGTGATCGAGCGCGACGGCACCGTGCTCGGCAAGTACCGCAAGACCCACATCCCCCAGGTGGGGCCGTGCTTCTGGGAGAAGTACTACTTCAAGCCGGGGAACCTCGGCTACCCGGTGTTCGAGACGTCGGTCGGTCGCGTCGGGCTGATCATCTGCTACGACCGCCACTTCCCGGAGGTGGCGCGCCAGCTCGGCCTCAAGGGCGCCGAGCTGGTGTTCAACCCATCGGCCACGGTCGAGTCGCTGTCCCGCTACCTGTGGGAGCTGGAGCAGCCGGCGCACGCGGTGGCCAACGGCTACTGGATCGCGGCCATCAACCGGGTGGGCACCGAGGAGCCGCTGAACCCGCACCGGTTCTACGGGTCGAGCTACTTCTGCGACCCGCGCGGGCAAATCGTCGCCAGAGCCTCCGAGGACGCCGACGAGGTGCTGGTCGCCGAGCTGGACCTCGACAAGGCCCGCGAGGTCCGCAACACCTGGCAGTTCCTCCGCGACCGCCGCCCCGAGACGTATTCCGAGTTGACCGAGCTCCTGCCGTAAGCCGGGAGGATCCATGCGTACCCTGATCAAGGGCGGCACCGTGGTGACCGCCAGCGAGACCATGTCCGCGGACGTGCTGATCGACGGCGAGCGGGTGGCGGCGGTGACCTCGAGCGGCGGCCTCGACGCCGAGGCCGACCGCATCATCGAAGCTGGCGGCCGCCTGGTCATGCCGGGCGGGATCGACGTCCACACCCACATGGAAATGCCGTTCGGCGGGACCTTCTCCTCCGATGACTTCGCCTCTGGCACGGCCGCCGCGGCCTGGGGCGGCACCACCACGATCGTCGACTTCGCCGTGCCCGAGTTCGGCGAGTCGCTGCAGACCGCGGCGCAACGCTGGCACGACAAGGCCGCTCCCAAGGCGCACATCGACTACGGATTCCACATGATCGTGCGGGAGGTCAACGACCAGACCCTGGCCGACATGGACAGCCTGGTGAACCAGGGCATCACCTCGTTCAAGCTGTTCATGGCCTACCCGGGGGTGTTCATGGTCGACGACGCCTCGCTGTTCCGCGCGATGAGCCGCTCCAGCGACAACGGCGCGCTGATCATGCTCCACGCCGAGAACGGGGGGCCGATCGACGTCCTGGTCGAGCGCTACCTGGCCCAGGGCCGTACCGACCCGGTCAACCATGGCCTCACCCGGCCGGCCTCGATGGAGGGCGAGGCCACCCACCGCGCCATCAGGCTCGCCGAGCTTGCCGGGGTGGCGGTCTACATCGTCCACCTGTCCTCGGCTGACGCGCTGAACGCGGTGCGGGAGGCGCGCGACAGCGGTGTGGCGGCGCTGGCCGAGACATGCCCCCAGTACCTCTTCCTGTCCGTGGACGACCTGGCGCGGCCGGGCTTCGAGGGCGCCAAGTACGTCTGCTCGCCGCCGCTGCGGCCCAAGCCGCACCAGACGGAGCTGTGGAACGGCCTGCGCTCCGACGACCTGCAACTGGTCGCCACCGACCACTGCCCGTTCCATTTCAAGGACCAGAAGCAGATGGGTGTCGGCAACTTCTCGAAGATCCCCAACGGGTTGCCGGGGGTCGAGGACCGCTACACCCTGCTCTACGACGGCGGCGTGCGCGGCGGGCAGCTCACTCTCAATCGCTTCGTGGAGCTGGTGGCGACCGCTCCGGCCAAGCTGTTCGGCCTCTACCCGCGCAAGGGCACCATCGCGCCCGGCTCCGACGCCGACATCGTGGTGTTCGACCCGGAGTCCGAGCGCGTGCTGTCGGCCGCGACGCACCACATGAACGTGGACTACTCGTGCTACGAGGGCCGTTCGGTGCGCGGTGTGCCCGAGGTGGTCATGCAGCGTGGCCAGGTGCTGATCGACCACGGCAAGTTCCTCGGCCAGCCGGGCCACGGACAGTTCCTCGCCAGGTCCCGCTCCGGGGTGTAGGCGGCGCGGCCCGGCCTTCCTCAGGCTCTTCGGCGTCGGGGCAATAGTTGCCATGGCTATCATTTCCATGTACTGTATGGGCATGCTGCGATCTTCCGACGACCTCACCACCGGCTACCTGCTCTGGCGGGTCACCACCAAGTGGCGCACCGCGGTCGATCGGGCGGTGGCTCCGCTCGGGTTGACCCACGCGCAGTACTCGCTGCTCGCCTCGCTCTACGGCCTCTCACGCACGGGCGCGCAGCCCAGCCAGCGGGAACTGGCCGACTACACGGGGCTGGAGCCGATCTACGTCTCCAAGCTCGCCCGGGCGCTGGAGCAGACCGGCCTGCTGGCCAGGACAGAGCACCCGGCCGACCCCAGGGCGGTGCAGCTACGCCTGACCGAGCACGGCGCCGACGTCGTGCTGCGCGCCATAGCCATCGTCCGCACGCTCCAAGAGGAGCTCGCCGCACCGATCGGCGGGACTCGCAGCCGCCGGAACCGAGAGCTCGTGCGCACCTTGCGCACCCTGCTGGGCATCCCGCCGGCCACCGGCGGGACCGATGAGAACGAGAGGGAAACCATGCCGCAACCACCGACACTGACCGGCCAGGACATCGGCGAAGCCGAAGGAGCCGTCCGAGCCCTGCTCGACCGGACCCTCGCCGGCACCGCCACCACCAGCACCGAGTACGTCGTCCTTCGGGTGCTGGCCATCCGCGGTCCCGCCGCATCACCCGCCGCCTTCCACGAATTCCTCGCCGGGCAGCGACAGCTCGGGCTCGACCCGCCCGCGGCTGCCGAGCTGCTTGGCGGGCTCGAAGCCAAAGGGCTGGTCAGTGGCAGCGCCCCGGACGGTCCGGGCCCAACGCAGCTGACCGCGGAGGGCGCCGCCCTGCACGCCAGTTTGGCCGATGCCGTCGCGAAGGTCACCAAGCGGCTGTACGCCGACTTCGATCCGGACGACCTCGCAACCGCGCACCGTGTGCTGGCACAGGTCATCGAGCGGGCCGACCGCCTGCGCGGCGAACTGTGAAGCCCGCGAGGTAGCTCGGCACGAACCAGGAGGACGGCACGACCTAACCGGCGCGAGCGGCCAGGGCCCGGGCGTATGACCGCCCGGGCCCTGGCTTTTTTCCTTGCCAAGCGGCTGAATGCGAGCGATAATTTTCGGCCGCCGCGCCGCTCGGCGCGGCCCTTCAGTGTCCCGTCCTCGATCCCGAGCACTCGCGCGCGCTCACACGCGCGCGCCCGACGCTGCGCCGAGGTGTCCGCAAGATGCGCCAGGACGACCTGGAAACGGAACTGGACCATGAGTTGCGTGCCGAGCGGGACATGCTCGAGCACGCGCGCCGATGCCTGACCGACATGCGACGGCGGGCCGAGTCGCTGACCGCCTCCAGCGGCGGCGACTGGGTCTCCGAGGAGGTGCTGCACTGGCGCATCCAGCAGCGCATCGCCTCGCTCGCCGACGACGGCTCCAGCGGCCTGTTCTTCGGCCGAATCGACTTCGACTCCACCGCCGAGCTGCCCGACGCGCGCCTGTACCTCGGGCGCAGGCACATCGTCGACGACCGGGGCGACCCCGTGGTGATCGACTGGCGCGCCCGCCTCGCGCACGCCTTCTACCGCGCGACCCCCCGCAACCGCTTCGGCGTGCGGCTGCGCCGCCGCTTCGGCTACCAGCGGGGCGCGCTGACCTCATTCCAGGACGAGCCCCTGTACCTGGGAGAGGACGACGGCACCGCCGACCGGCTGCTCGCCGCGGAGATCGAGCGGCCCCGCATCGGCCCGATGCGCGACATCGTCGCCACCATCCAGCCGGAGCAGGACGACCTGATCCGCGCGCCGCTGGACGAGACCATCGTCGTGCAGGGCGGCCCCGGCACCGGCAAGACCGCGGTGGGCCTGCACCGCATCGCCTACCTGCTCTACGAGCACCGGGAGCGCCTGGAGCGCGACGGCGTGCTGATGGTCGGCCCCAGCGCGGCCTACCTCGCGTTCGTCCACGACGTGCTCCCAGGCCTCGGCGAGGTCCGCGTCGAGCAGCGCTCGCTCGCCGATCTGGTGCCCGGCGTTCGCCCGGGCGGTGCCGACCTGCCCGAGGTGGCTGCGCTGAAAGCGGATGCGCGCATGGCCGAGGTGGTCCGCCGTGCCGTCTTCCGGCACGTGCGCTGGCCCACCGAGCCGTTGCGTCTGCGCTGGTCGAGCCGGGTCGTCGAGATCCAGGCGGCGGCGCTGCGCCAGGAGGTGGCCGCGCTGCTGGCGCGCGGCGTCCGCTACCACATCGGCCGCGCCCAGCTCCGCCAGTGGCTGCTCGACCGCTGCTACCAGCACCTGATCTCGACCGACGCGCTGAGCGCGCTCGACAGCGCACGCGACGTCGAGCGTGCCATCTCCGGCTCGGCGGAGCTTCGCCGCTTCATGGACCGCACCTGGCCGTCGCTGAGCCCGCCGAGGGTGGTCTTCAAGCTGCTCGGCGACCGAGCGACCCTGGCGGCCGCCGCCTCGGGCCTCCTCGAGGAGGCCGAGGTCGAGCGGCTCGCCCGGGCACGCCGGCGCGGCGGCTTCCGCCGGGCGTCCTGGTCGCTGGAGGACGCCTACCTGATCGACGAGGCCATCGACGTGATCGACGGCAACAGGACCTATGGGCACGTGGTGGCCGACGAGGCGCAGGACCTCTCGCCGATGCAGCTCCGCGCGATCGGGCGGCGCTGCCGCTACGGCTCGGCGACCGTGCTCGGCGACCTGGCCCAGGGGACCTCGCCGTGGGCCGCGGGCGACTGGAGCGACGCCCTGCCCCACCTGGGCAAGACCGGCCCGCGCATGGAGGTGCTGCCACGCGCCTTCCGCGTGCCACGGCAGGTGCTCGACTTCGCCAACCGCCTGCTCGGGTCGATCGCGCCGCAGGTCACACCGGCCGCGTCGGTCCGGAGCGTGCCCGGGTCGCTGGAGGTTCGGGTCACCTCGCCGGAGCGGTTCACGCTCCAGTGGCTGGAGGCGCTCGGCGAGGCGCTGGACGCTGAGGGGTCGGTCGGCCTCATCGCGGCCGACCACAGGATCCCCGAGATCCGCGCCGAGCTGGAGCGCCAGGGTCTGGAGTTCCGCATGGTCGAGCGCTTCGATCTGGCGACACGGCTGTCGCTGGTGCCTGCCTCCACCGTCAAGGGCCTCGAGTTCGACCAGGTCGTGATGGTGGAGCCGGCGGACGTGGTCGACGCCGACCCGCAGGGCCTACGCCGGCTCTACATCGCCCTCACCCGCGCGGTGAGCCATCTCTGCGTCGTCCACGCGCGGCCCCTGCCCGACCCGCTGCTGACCGGAGCCGCGGCCTAGCGTGCTGATACTTGCGGGAGCGCCGGTCCACAGCACGATGGATTCCGGAAGACTCCCAGCTCCACCTATCTCTCGTGGGGTGTGTCTGCTGACATTACGGTCAGACCGTTCAAAACCTCTGCGACACTGGAACGGCTTACAACGCCAGCCTGGCGTGGTCGATGATCGCCTCCAACGACAGCCGAGGGTGGGCACAAAGCGGGACCATTCGACAAAGTGGTGACTATACTCATCACTTTACTCAGTGGAAGAAGGGCGGCTCCTTCGAACACCACACCTTCATTCACTACCAACACTTGTTCGGCGGCGAGGTCCACCAATACTGGAGTCCGTATCTCACAAGCTGCAACTGCATCGCGATGAGGGTGGAGACCAGCCAGTACGCCACAACAGACTTCAACCCCAACGGCTACTGGGCGGGGCCCTGGCTCACCGAGTATGCCGGTGAGGTAACCGTGGACGGGTCCGACGTGCCCGGAAATCCCACCGACAGGGTGGGCTTCGGTCACATGCAAAGCCAATCGTCAACGACCACCTGGGAACCTCAGCAGAGCGGCATTGAAGCTCAAAACTTCGTGCATCCTGAGCGGTGGGACCAAGTGACCTGCGGATGCAACTCGCGCGCCATCTGGACCTACAACCCGCACGGCTAAGAACAAAGGATGGCGACATGATCCGATCCCGCTCAACACTCATCCTGGGGTCCGGACTCTGCGTAGCCGGCGCGCTCGTTGTCGGAATCGTGTTCTTCTCCCGAGACAGCAGCGCTGCGCCGACACGCCCGAGTATCGTCGGGAAGCAGCAGGCGACCGTGGAACGGGTACAAGACCGGCTGGTGATGCGCCCCCCTGGTGCGCAGGCTCTGGCCACTCGTACGGTCAGCGCAGATACCGCGCTGACGAACCTTCTGGCAGAGCAGCCGCTTCCTCAAGTCGATCAGGTCACCGCGACCTTGGCTGCGATCACTGACGAGCAGTTCGGAGACATCGGACCGGGCGATACCGTCAAGCCCAGATACCAGGATGTTCTGGCATGGGTGTTCACGGTACCCAACACCTCGCTCGTGTGTTAGCCGACGCTCCGGATGAGCACGCGGCGTCACTTGGCACGAGCATGCGGATCCTCACCAGCAGTGACGCCGATGCTGCCAGGTCGCGCCACGGTGGTGAGGACCGGTGATGAGCCTGGGCCCGCGGGACAG
>WNFZ01004674.1_pt1 | contig 20870 bp, 21 predicted proteins | sample 5400081 | NCBI WGS metagenome assembly WNFZ01 (sample SAMN13153365, study PRJNA577476) | soil metagenome | isolation source: 80 cm soil or saprolite under grassland replicate 1 | place: USA:California | collected 2016-06-15
GAGCCGCTCGTACCTGCTCATCGGAGGCGGCGTGTACGGGGCGTTCCGTCACCCGGCTGACGAGCACCCCGTTCGCGCTGGGGTCAACACGGGGCTCGGCTTCGAGCTCGGCCAACGTGGGCTGCTCGAGCTGCGCTATCACTGGATCGCCGGATGGAAGGGCGGCGGGCTGTCGGTGGGCGGACTGGCGTTAGGAATGAAGTTCTGAGCCTCTGTGCCTCTATGCCACTACGCCTCTTTGCGGGCGTCGTACACTGACTTGACTGCTGTGGCCACCAGTATGATCGCCCCTCCGACGACTGTCCAATCGCCCGGCTGCTCACGATGGACGATCCACGTCCAAATCGGATTTAGTACCGGCTCCAGTAGTAACAACAGCGACACTTCCAGCGCGGGCAGATACGGCACCGCGCGGGCCAGCACCGCGTATCCCGCTCCCAACTGCACGAAGCCCAACCACGCGACGATCGCCCCGTCGGCCAGGGACACCGTGCCGAGCGGCAGCGCGAACGGCAGACAGAAGAGAAAGGCCAGCACGTTGCCCGAAACCGCGGCCGCCGCGACCGCGCCGCTCGAACCGCCCGCCCGCACCGAGAGCCAACGATACCCCATCATCGTGAGCGCGAACGTCAAGGCGCTAACGGCAGCGAGCGCGTTGCCGAGGGCGGGGTTCGTCGCCGTCCGCTGCGGCGCGCCGCCGGCGCCCAGGAGGCACGCCATCCCCACCGCCGCGACGCCCAGGAACACAAGATCCTCGCGCCTCGGCCGCTCCTTCAGGAGCCACGGCGCCAGCAGCAGAATGAAGACGGGGCTCGAGTCCTGGAGAAAGACGGCGCTCGCCGCGGTCGTAAGCTTGTTCGCCTGTACGAACAGGATCGTCGTGATCGCGTAGGTGATGCCCACCAATCCGGCGCGCCACGTCCACGCGCGGCGCGCCTCGGGGATCAGGACGAGGACCGCCGCGGCCGCAAGCACAGCCCGGAATCCCGCCACCTGCCACCCCGTGAGCGTGGCGAGCTTGAACAGCGCGCCGCCGGTCGAGAAGCACGCGGCGGCCACGAAGACGCGTAGCCGCGCGCCGGTTTGGGTCAACGCGACGGGCCGGCGAAGGCGTCGTGCTGCTTGTCGGCGCGCCGCGCCAGCCAGTACAGCGGCACGCCCAGCAGCAGCGTGCATCCGGCCCAGGTCCACGCCGTGGCGATCGAGCGCATCCGAGCCAGGTAGCCCCACCCCGTCTGGCCGATCACGCCACCGGTGTTCGCGAACATCGAGTCGAGGGAGATGATCGTGGCGCGCTGCGCCGACGGGATGTGGGCGTTCAGGTAGCCCTGCTTCACCGGCATCGCGACGCCGAGGGCCACGCCGTAGACGAGGTACAGCGCCACCACGACGTAGAAGTTCGTCAGCACGCCGCACAGCACCGTGGCGACCGCCTGGACGGCGACAGACGCCATGAGCACGCCGGTCCGCGTGCGCACCACGCGCGACAGCGGGCCGACCAGGGCGTTCCCCGCGATCATCGACAGCCCGAGCAGCGAGCTGATCACCCCGTCCACCCAGACGAGATTCTTCCCCAGCAGATCGAGGAAGTAGCGCTGCCAGCTGTAGAAGCCGAAGATCAGGAAGCTCATCCACACGAGCGACGCCAGCATCACGGGCCGCACGACCGGATGGTGCAGCCCGTACTTCAATCCCTCGCCGAAAACCTTGCGCATTTCGGCCGGCACGCGGCGCAGTTCCAGCGTCCGCGGCGTAAAGCCCGGCTCGGGCATCGCGAACCAGGCGAGCGCGAACAGCGGCACCACGACCGCGGCCCGGACGAGGTAGGGGATGTAGAGGTGAACCTGGCCGAGCAGGCCGCCGCCGATGGTGCCGAGCAGCATCCCGGCGCCGAACAGCATCTGGCTCTTGGCAAACACCGGCTCGAGCGGCTGGGTATAGCCCGTCGCCTTGAGCGCGTCCACCAGCCACGCGTCGACCGCGCCCGTGTAGAACGTGTAACCCAGGCCGAGGAAGACGGAGATCGCGCAGAACGCCCCGAACCCCCACCCGCGCCAGGCGGTCGTGACGTACAGCAGCGTCGTGACGAACAGGGTCGCCAGGCAGAGCAGCAGCGAGATGCGGCGCCCCACCGTGTCCGCCACGACGCCGGTGGGGATCTCGAACACCATCGAGCCGAGCGTGAACGCGGCGTTGGTCAGCATCACCTGGAAGATGTTGAGCCCCGCGCCGAGCTTGAACAGCGTGTCGACGCCCCAGATGAGGGACATCGCGAGGTTGAAGAGGAACGAGATCGCGAGATACGTGCGGATGATGCGCGCGCTCATGGCAGGTTCTTCGCCAACCATTCCCGCGCCAGCGCCGCGATGTCCTGGTGCTCGACGTCCGCCGCGAGGTTCAGCCGCCGCATCTCCTCGGCGGAGAGCTTGCCCGCCAGCTCGTCCAACGCCCGCGCGACCTCGGGATGCCGCGTGACCAGCTCTCTCCGCATCACCGGCGCCGCGTCGTAGGGCGGGAAGTAGTGGCGGTCGTCCTCCAACGCGACGAGATCGAGCGCCTGGATCGTTCCGTCAGTCGAGTTGCCGGCGATCAGATCCACGTTCCCGCCCGCCAGCGCGCGGTAGGTCAGCCCCAGGTCCATCGCCGTCGGCGGCGTGGCGAAGCGCAGACCGTAGGCGCGGGCCAGCCCGCCGAACCCGTCGGCGCGCTGCAGGAACTCGTAGCCGAACCCGGCCCGCAGCTGCGGCGCGATGCGGGCGACGTCGCTGATCGTGCGCAGCCCATACTTCTCGGCGTCGGCGCGCCGCACCGTGATCGCGAACGTGTTGTTGAAGCCCAGCGGCCGGCCCCACGTCAGCCCCAGCGTCTTCGCGTACTCGACGGAGTCGGTGCGGTACACGCTGTCGGCGTCGGCGATCGGCGGGTGCTTGAGGATCTCGGTGTAGGCCGTGCCGGTGTACTCGACGTAGAGATCGATCTTCCCGGAGGTGATCGCCTCGTGGCACACGTAGGTGCCACCGAGGTGCAGGCGGCGCTCGACCGGGAGGCCCGTGCGCCGCTCGATCTGCTGCGCCAGCAGCTCGGCCAGGAAATCGGACTCGGTGAAGTTCTTGGCGCCGACGACGATGCGGTCACGGTGTCCGCACCCACTCGCGAGCAACGTTACGGCGGCGATAATCAGCCGACCGCCTGACCGCCCGACCGCCCGACCGCCTGTCACCGCGCCAGTCTCCGCTCCACCAACCCCAGCAGCCCATCCGCGAGCAGCGCCAGCACCGCCGCGGGAAGGGCGCCCGCCAGGATCAGTGTATCGTCCACCGTGGACACGCCGCGGAAGATGTAGACGCCCAGGCCGCCGGCGCCGATCGCCGCGGCGATCGTGGCGGTGCCGACGCCGACCACCGTCGCCACCCGCACCCCCGCGAAGATGACGCCCAAGCCGAGCGGGATCTCCACCATCGTGAGCAGCTGCCGGTCGGTCATCCCCATGCCGCGCCCCGCTTCGCGCACCGCCGGGTCCACACCGCTGATCCCCACGTACGTGTTGCGCACGATGGGGAGCAGCGCGTAGACGACCAGGGCGACGATCGCCGTGCGCGCGCCGATGCCACCCAGGAACGGCAGCGGAATGAGAAACCCGAACAGCGCGAGGCTGGGGATTGTCTGGAACACGTTGGCGAGCCCGAGCACCGGCCCGCGCCACGCCGGCCGCCGCGTGAGCAGCACACCGAGCGGCACGCCGACGGCGACGGCGAGCAGGGTCGAGGCGCCCACGAGCGTAAGGTGTTGTCCCAGCAGGCCGAGAGCTTCGCGCGCGTGGTCGGCATAGAACCGCAGCAGGTTCACGCCGCCTCCATGAACTGCTTCACCTGCGGATCGCTGCTCTGCCGGAACTCCTCCGGCGTGCCGAGAAACACGAGCCGCCCCTCGTGCATCAGCCCGAGGTGCGTCCCCAGCAGCAACCCTTCCCGCACGTCGTGGGTCACGAACACCATCCCCTTCCCGAGCCGGCCCTCGAGCGCGCGAAACTCGCGCTGCAGCTCGACGCGGGTGATGGGGTCGAGCGCGCCGAACGGCTCGTCCAGCAGCAGCAGCGCCGGGTCGGCGGCGAGGGCGCGCGCCACGCCCACCCGCTGGCGCTGGCCGCCGGAGAGCGCGCGCGGATGGCGCTCGGCGAACTCGCCGGGGGCGAGTCCCACGAGCGTGAGCAGCTCCCGCACGCGCGCCGCGATCCGCTCCGGCGCCCAGCCCTCCAATCGCGGCACCAGCCCCACGTTCTGCGCCACCGTGAAGTGGGGAAACAGGCCGATCTCCTGGATCACGTAGCCGATGCGCCGCCGCAGCCGGTACGGCTCGAGCCCCCTGGTCGGCTCGCCCTGCAACCGCACGTCACCGCCGGTCGGCTCGAGCAGCCGGTTGATCAACTTGAGGGTCGTGGTCTTCCCCGAGCCGCTGCGCCCCAGCAGAACGAGCGTCTCTCCGGCGCCAACGGTAAAGGAGACATCATGCACGAGAGGACGCCCCCTTCCCCCTTCCCCCTTCCCCGGCAGTTCGTACCGCAGCCCGCGCACCTCGAGAACCGGTGTCATTCCGGGCCCGCCAGCACCATCAGGAATCGCCCGTCGTCGCTCTTGCGTTGCCAGCGCACGCCGAACCCGGACTCCGCGAGTAGCCGCAGAAACGCCGCCTCGTCGTACTTGTAGGAGTGGTTCATGGCGACCCGCTCGCCGGCGCGCAACGCCAGCGACTCGCCGCCGAGCAACGCGCCGACGTCGCGGCGCGCCAGGAAGTGCTTGCTCAAGGGATGGAGTCCGGGCATCCGCTGGTCGGCCGTGTCCTCGAACACGATGTCGCCGTCCGCTTCGTCGATGCCCACCGCCGCGAGCGGCGCCCAGGCGAAGCGGCGGTTCAGGGGATTGTCGTAGCCCGCCACCGTCTGGGCCCCGGCGTACAGCTCACCGTCCACGATCAGTAAGTCCTCTCGCCGCAGCAACCCGCGCAGCGCCCGCGCTTCGGCGATGGGATCGAACGCCCCGAGCGTGTTCCCAACGACCATGACGAGGCGGGGGGGCGATTCCGGGTCGGCCGCGAGCGCCGCGAGGTGGTCGGCCCGCGAGAAGTCCGCCTTGATCCCGAGGGCGGGGAACCCCGCGCCCAGGGCCCCGCCGCAGGCCATCTCGAGCAGCGCCTGGCTCGCGTCCACGGGAACATACGAGACGCGGGTGCCGTTCTCACGCAGGGCTTGGAGCAGCAGCAGATCTTTGTCCCCCTGCCCCGAGCCGAGGCTCAGTACCTCGAGGGGGCCAGGCGGGGTATAACGCGCGAGATCGCGCGCGGACTGGGCGATCAACGAGCGCGAGCGCACGAAGTTCCGGTAGGCGCCGTCGGAGCACAGCGCCAGCCAGGCGCGCACCGACAGCGGAAACCAGTAGAAGAACCGCTCGGCGAGCCGCCGCGCGCGGAACGACGCGACGAAATCATCCGCCAATTCGTTTTCGGTCAGCAACGCCTGAATCGAGATCACGGCTTCAAGAGTTACCGGTTGACGGGTATGACGGCAACCCGTATGGTTCAATCGACAGCCGTCGTTCTTACTCCTTCGAAGGGGGAAGCGATGCAGATCGTCGAGATGCAGGAGCTCGTGCCCAGCTGTCATCGTCCCGAGATCGTCGAGACGAGCGAGCTCGTGCCCACCTGCCACGCCTGAGCGTGACGCAGGAGACGGAGCGAAGGGCCCGGACCTCGGTCGGGGCCCTTTCGCGTTTTATCGGCCCGGAGGCCTCGCTGGGATTCGGTGCCTGGGCCGTCGGCGGCAGCGGCTGGGGCGCGCCCGCCGACGAGGCCGATCGCGTTGCGGCGGTCCGCTGCGCCCTCGAGCGCGGTGTCACGTGCTTCGACACGGCGCCCACCTACGGCGACGGCGCCTCGGAGACGATTTTGGGTCGCGCCCTGCAGCGCGACCGCGAGCGCGTCGCCATCGCCACGAAAGTCGGCCCGCACGATGACCCGCGCGCGTCGCTCGAAGCCTCCCTGCGTCGCCTCCAGACCGAGTACGTCGACCTGGTGCAGCTGCATGAGCCTCACGGGACGTGGGAGCGGGTGATCGAGCAGCTGCACGGGCTCCAGGAGAAAGGAAAGGCGCTCGCCATCGGGATCTGCAACGCCACCCACCGGCAGCTGCGTCGCGCGATGGAGATCGCGCCGGTCGTGAGCCTGCAGGCTCCCTACAACCTCTTCGACCGTGACGTGGAAGAGCGGGAGGTGCCGCTGTGCCGGGAGCGCGGCCTCGCGTTTCTCGCCTACCGCCCGCTCGCCTCCGGTCTGCTGACCGGCAAGTTCTCGGCGCCGCCGCCGTTCTCCGCCGGCGACCACCGCCGCCGCATCTACTGGTTCCAGGGGAAGGAGTTCGAGCGCCGGCGGGCCGTGATCGACCGCCTGCGACCGGTGGCCGCGCGCCTCGGCACCACCCTGACCCGACTCTCGCTCGGCTGGCTCCTCGCGCAGCGCGGGGTCTCCGTCGTGCTCGTGGGTGTGCGGAACCGGGAGCAGGCCGGCGAGAGCTTCTCCCCCGACACCCGGCCCCTGACACCCGACACCTTGCAGGAATTGGACGCCATCGTGGCGGCCGGCTTCCCACCTGCCCGGGCAACGGAGCAGCTGCAGCAACTTGCGGCCTCGTGGGGCGAGCGCGAGCGTTTCATCGTGGACCAGCTCGACGGCGCGATGCCATATGAGCGCATCGGCGCCGCGTGGACCGACCGCGGCGACTCTCCCCTCATTGCCGCGCAGGTGAAAGTGTTCGTTGACCAGCTCGCGGATCAGGGCCTGGTCACCTACTGAGGTCTGAGGTCTGAGGTCTGACGTCTGATGTCCGCTCTCAAGATCGGCGCCTTCTACAATCCCCATCTCGGCCGCGAGCTCGCCGAGGCTCGCGGCATCGACCATCTCGCGATGGCCGACCCGCCGCGCGCGGACGATCCCTGGTGGCCGAAGATCAAGGAGCGCTACACCCTCCTGCTCCACGACTATCTCGGCCAGCTCTCCGAGCCCCTGGACGAGCGCAGCATCCAGCGCGCGCGCTCACTCGCGGAGTTGTACCACACGCCGTGGGTCGCCGAGCACTTCCAGTGCCTGCACACCGAGGACGGCACCTACAACCTCAATTACGTCTTCCCGCCGCTGTACACCGAAGAATTCCTGGGGCGCTTCGTCGCCAACGCCAACGCGCTGAAAGCGCGGCTCGACCAACCGCTCGTCATGGAGAACATCCCCGGCTTCTTCGACGTGCAGCACAGCCAGATGGCCGAGCCGGTGTGGCTGCGCCGTTTCTTCGAGGCGACGGAGGTCGGATTTCTCCTCGATCTGCCGCACGTGTGGCTCGAAGCCCATTATCACGGCGCGCGGCCGACGGACTGGCTCGGGGAGTTTCCGCTGGAGCACGTGGTCGAGCTGCACGTGGCGGGGGTGGTCGCCGACTCCGACTTGCAGGGTCCGTGGATCGCCCCGGTGGAGCCCTCGGAGGAAATGCTGGCGTTCGCGGCGCAGGCCGTGACGCGCTGCCCGGGGGCCAAGGCGGTGACGTTCGACGCGTTCTCGCCGTCGCTCACCGCCGAGGTGCTGCTGCGGAGCGTCGAGCGCATCCGCGCGGCGCTCGCGTGACCGATCGCGCCCTCCAGGATCTCATCATCCGCGCGCTCGCCGACGCGCCGTTCCGCCGCTCCGCCGAGTGGCGGCAACGCGCCCTCGCCGACCCCGAGCGCGTCGAGCGGTTCGCCCGGTTTCTGGCCCGGCATTTCTATTTCGAGCGCATCGTCCACTTCTTCAAGTACTCGACCGTGCTGGCACGGCTCACCGGCCGCCGCCCCGATGCGATCCTCGGCCAACCCGCGTTCGCGGCGCTCCTCCCGTCCCTCGTCCTCGGCAGCCGGGACTCGGCGCGTGCCGTGGCGGGGCTCGTGGTCGCGCATGTGAAGAGCGGCGCGCCCGCACCGCCGATCCCCTACCACGACGACCTGCTGCGCTACGAGGAGGCGATGATGGTGGTAGAGGCCGGACCTCGCGTGTGGCGCGAGCCTGCGGCGAGCGGCACCAAAGGCGTGGGGAGTGGGGAGTGGGAGGCGCCGGAAAAAGTGGAGGGCACGGCGCTCCTCGACCTGGCCTACGACCTGCCCGAGGTGCTGCCGAAGCTGCTGCGGCCGTGGACCGCCGTCCCCGAAGCGCCCGCCCGGCCGGTGCGGCTGATCGTCGCGCGGTCCCGCCATGGCCGCGTGGCCGTCGCCAAAGCGACGGACGCGATCGTCTCGATCATGGACCTGGCCGACGGCAGCAAGACGCTCGACGATCTCGCACGCGAGGCGGGGCTGCGGCCCGCGGAGCTCCAGGCCACCCTCCAGGGCCTCACCGAGCTCGGCGCCGTGCGGTTCTCCACGGGAAGCTGATATGTTAAGAAGATGAAGACTCTTCGACAGGTGCTGGTCATCCCCGCACTCGCACTCGCCTTCGCCTGCAGCAGCACCGGCGCGGGATCGAGCGCCGACGCCCGTCCTGCCCCGAGCCAGGACCGCAACCTGCTCACGCAGGACGATCTGCAGCGCACCTCCGCGTCCAACCTGTTCGACGCGATCCGCATGCTGCGGCCCCAGTGGCTGCGCCAGTCGCCGACGATCATCCGGCAAGGCGGCGAGGGCAGCCTCCTCGTCTACCTCGACGGCGTGCAATTCGGCGACCCAACCTCGCTCCGCCAGATCTCGCTCCTGGTGGTGCAGGAGGCGCGCTATCTGAGCGCCTCGGAAGCGCAGGCCCGGTACGGCACCCAGGACCTGCACGGCGTGATCGCGGTGACGACGCGGCACCGCTGACCGACGGTCATGAGCCCGCCCAGCCGCCAGGACGTGCTCGCCGAGATCGCTCGCCGCTTCCCACCCGAGGCGAGGACGACGGTGGTCAAGGCGCTGAACTTTTACGGCGCCAGACCGTCGGAACCCGAGCGTGAGCGGGTCCAGCTCGCGATCCTCGAGCGGTCGGCGGGCGATGCCGAGAAGCTGCGACTCCTCGTCGAGCAGGCCAAAAAGGACTATCGCAGCGTGCTCGGGACCTCACCCCCTGGCCCCCTCTCCGCGGAGCGGAAAGGGGGAACGGAGGAGAGGCCTACGGAGCAGGAAGACGAGCCGCGCTGGGTTCAGGTGTTCATCGGCATCTGTCTGTGCATCCCGGTACTCAGCTGGGGGGTGATTCCCTTCGCCGTCGGGCTCGTCGGCGCGGCATGGTGCCGACGGATCGCCTGGGACCTCGACCGCCCGCAGCGCGCGCGGGTCGTCTCCTGCGCCGGCGTGACGCTGGGCTGCTACGCGGTGATCGCCCTCGTACTGAGTGGGTTGGCGCTGGTGTAAGTGGTCCCGGAAGGCCGCTAGCGGTACCCCGCCGCCTGGAGGCTGAACAGCTCGGCGTACAGCCCCCCACGCGCGAGCAGCTCTTCGTGCGTTCCCTGGTCCACCAGCTCGCCGCCCCGCAGCACGATGATCCGGTCCGCCATGCGTACCGTCGAGAACCGGTGCGAGATCAGCACCGCCATCTTCCCCTTCGTCAACTCGGCAAAGCGCAGGAACACCTCGTACTCGGCGCGCGCGTCGAGCGCCGCGGTCGGCTCGTCGAGGATCAACACCTGCGCCTCGCGCATGTAGGCCCGCCCCAGCGCCACCTTCTGCCACTCGCCCCCCGACAGCTCCACGCCGCCTTCGAACCGCCGTCCCAGCACCTGGTCGTAGCCTTTCTCGAGTCGTGTGGCCACGGAATCCGCAAGGCTGCGGCGCGCCGCTTCGCGGATTCGCGCCTCGTCGCCTAGCCCCTCGACCTGCCCGACGCCGATGTTCTCCTTGAGGATGAACTCGTAGCGCACGAAGTCCTGGAAAATCACCCCGATATTGCGGCGCAGGCTCTCCAGGTCGTGCTCGCGGAGGTCCACCCCGTCGAGCAGGATGCGCCCTTCGTCGGGGTCGTAGAGCCGCGCCAGCAGCTTCACGAGCGTCGTCTTCCCCGCCCCGTTCTCACCCACCAGCGCCACCCGCTCCTCCGGCCGGATGCGGAACGTCAGGTGCCGCACCGCCCAACGGTCCGAGCCGGGGTAGCGGAACCCGACGTTCTCGAACGCGAACCCCTCGCGGATCGGCTTCGGCACCGCGCGGGCGCCGGGCTTCGAGGTGACGCGCGGCTGCACGTCGAAGAACGTGAACAAGTCGGCGAGGTACAGGCTCTGCTCGTAGATCTGCGACAGCGACAGCAGCACGCCCTGGATCAGGTCGCGGCTCTGGCGGAACGATCCCGCGAGGAAGGTGAGCGCGCCGATCGTGTAGCGCCCCAGTACCGTGAAGTAGATGATGACCGCGTATGCCGCGTAATAGCCCAGCGTCCCGACGGTGACGAGCGCCGTGGAGACCACGTTGCGGCGTACCGCGAGCCACTTGTTCTCCGCGTAGAACTCGTCGGAGAGTCGGGCGTAGCGGTCGACGAGGAAGTCCGAGAGCCCAAACAGCTTCACTTCCTTCGCCGACTCGTCCGACGCCCCCATGTACCGCAGGTAGTCGAGCAGCCGCCGTTCGGGCGTCCAATGGAACAGCAGCGAATAGCCGAGCGAGGCGTAGTGCGCTTCGCCCAGGAACGACGGCACCACCGCCACGGCGAGCAGCAGCAGCAGCCACGGCTGCTGCAGCAGGAGCACGCTCGCCAGGGTGATCAGCGTCACCAGGCTCTGCGCCGTCGCGAGCAGCAGCGTGAACAGACCGATCCGCCCCACTGTCTGGCGGCGCGCGCGCTCGAGGTGGTCGTAGACCTCCGCGTCCTCGAACTGCGCCAGATCGAGCGTCGCCGCGTGCTGCATCAGGCGCACGCTGATGCGGTTGCCGAACAGGTCGCCGAGCAGGCTCTCGAGCAGGGACGAGAGACGCGCCAGCGCTTCCCCGACCACCGCGAAGCCGAGCTCCAGCCCCACGAGGCCGCCCAGGTGCCACCAGTCCACGGCCGCGCCGGCGGCCTGCGTGCGGACCGCCGCGATCACCCCGTCGATGATCAGCTTTCCCACCCACAGCACCGACAGCGGGACGAACGAGCGCACGGCGCGCAGCGCCAGGATCGCCACGGTGTAGCCGCGGTGGGTTTGGTAGACCAACTTGAGGAGCGGCGGCACGTACCGCAGCGCGGCGAGCCGCTCGCCCCAGGTCGGCGGCGGGCCCCCGTCGCGAGACCGCAAGCTCCTGGCCCGCGGGAGGATACCGTGCGAGATGAAACGGGGGGCGGTCATCGGATGCTTAACTTGGCACCGGGGAGGGCGTCGGAATAGGCATATGAAGGCGGTAGGGCGGTATGGCGGTCAGGCGGTAGGGCTGATGGTGGCAAGCACGATTGCGCTTACCGCCATACCGCCGTACCGCCTTACCGCCCAAGTTCTTTCCCCGCGCGACTCCGCCGTCCACGCGCTGAACCGCCTCGCCTACGGGCCGCGGCCCGGCGACGTGGACCGCGTGACGCAGGGCGGAGTGATGACCTGGATCGATCAGCAGCTCGCACCCGAGCGCATCGACGACACCCGTCTCGCCGAGCGCGAGCGCCGCTTCGATCTCCTGAGCTACAGCCGGGACGATCTCGCCCGGCTCTACCTCGATGCCCAGCGCGCGCGCCGCGGGCGGCAGCAGGCCCAGCGCGCCGACAGCATGATGGGGCCGTCGGACCAGGCCGAGCAGACGCCTGAAGGACTGCGCGCCCGGCGCCTGGCCGGTGAGCTCCAGGAGCTCGCCGTCGTCCGCGCGGCGCTCTCGGAGCGGCAGCTGCAGGAGGTGATGGTCGACTTCTGGACCAACCATTTCAACGTGTTTCTCGCCAAGGGCGCCGACCGCTTCCTGATGCCGTCGTACATCGAGGAGACAATTCGGCCGCGCGCCCTGGGGAAGTTCTCGGATCTGCTCATCGCCACCGCCCAAAGCCCGGCAATGATGTTCTACCTCGATAACTGGGAGAGCGTGGCCCCCGGTTCCCGGCCACCAGTCCCCGCGTTCCCCCTCTCCGCAATGCGGAGAGGGGGTCAGGGGGCGAGGCAAATGCCCAAGGGCATCAACGAGAACTACGCCCGCGAACTGCTCGAGCTCCACACGCTGGGCGTGGACGGCGGCTACACGCAGCAGGACGTGATCGAGGTCGCCCGCATCTTCACCGGCTGGAGCATCGCTCCACCGCCGCGCGGCGGCGGGTTCGAGTTCCACGACTGGGCGCACGATCGCGGCGCCAAGACGGTGCTCGGCGTCGCGTTCCCGGCGGGGCACGGCGAGGACGAGGCCCTGCGCCTACTGGCGCTGCTCGCCAACAGTCCGGCGACGATGCACCACGTGAGCCGGCAGCTGTGCGCCCGCTTCGTGGCCGACGACCCGCCGGACGGCTGCGTCGACGCGGCCGCGGCGGCGTGGCAGCGTTCGGGCGGCGACATCCGCGAGGTGCTGCGCGCTATCTTCCGCTCCCCCGACTTCTGGGCGCCGCAGAACGCGCGCGCCAAGGTGAAGACGCCGCTCGAGTTCGTGGTGAGCGCCGCGCGCGCCGTCGGCGCCGACCCCGACTCGACCGCCCGGCTCGCGCAGGTCGTCGCCCGGCTCGGCGAGCCGCTGTGGCGGGGCGGCTGCCCGGTGCCGCCGTGGATCTCGACGCCCTCGTTCCCGCGACGGCGGACCGCAGCGCTCTGGTCGCCGCCGTGAACGACCGCCTTCTCGCCGGCACGATGAGCGAGCATACGAAGGCAGTCATCAGAGATCAGCTGTCGGACGTCAGCGATCCGCGGCAGGCGAGAGCCCTGGCGATCGGGCTGGCGCTCGGCGGCCCGGACTTCCAGAGGCAATAGCTATGACGATCAGCAGACGAGTCTTCGTTCGGTCCAGCGGACTCGCCCTCTTCAGCTTGGGGCTCGATCCGTTGTTCCTGGCCCGGGCCGCATATGCCGTTGACCGCCCGACCGCCCGACCGCCTGACCGCCGCATTCTTGTTTGTCTCTTTCAGCGTGGCGCCGTGGACGGCCTCAACATGATCTTGCCGCACGGCGAGGAGTTGTATTACCGGGAGCGGCCGCGCATCGCCGTCCCGCGAGCGCAGGTCGTGGACCTGGACGGCCACTTCGGCCTCCACCCCGCCCTCGCGGCCCTGAAGCCGCTGTGGGACAACAAGTCGCTCGCCGCCGTGCACGCGGTCGGCTCGCCCGACGCGACCCGCAGCCACTTCGACGCGCAGGACTACATGGAGTCGGGGACGCCCGGCTTGAAAGCGACGCCCGACGGCTGGCTCAACCGCTACTGCCGGCACGACCAGGAGCACACCGACACGCCGTTCCGCGCCGTCGCCTTCGGGCCGCAGCTGCCGCGCATCCTCGCGGGCTCGGCCCCGACCCTCGCGATCGACGACCTGCAGGCGTTCGGGCTCCGCGTCCCCCAGGAAGCCGCGCGCGACCGCCTCACGCGCGCGTTCGAGGCGCTGTATGACGGCGCATCGACCGGTCTCCTCGCCTCGTCGTCCCAGGAAGGGTTCGACGCGGTGCGGCAGCTGCAGCAGGCCAACCCCACGCAATACCAGCCCGCGCACGGCGCCGAGTATCCGCGCGGCCGGCTGGGCCGCGCCTTCCTGCAGATCGCCCAGCTCATCAAGGCGGACGTCGGCGTGCAGATCGCGTTCCTGGACGGCACCGGCTGGGACACGCACGTCAACCAGGGCGCGAGTGAAGGCCAGCTCGCCGCCCGGCTCAAGGAGCTGGGCGATTCGCTCGCCGCCTTCGCCACCGACCTGGGAGAGAAGATGCGCGACGTCGTGGTGCTCACGATGTCGGAGTTCGGCCGCACCATTCACGAGAACGGCAACGTCGGCACCGATCACGGCCACGCCACGGCGATGTTCGCGTTGGGCGGGCCGGTGAACGGCGGCACCGTGCTCGGCAAATGGCCGGGGCTCGACCCCGCCTCCCGCTTCGAGGGGCGCGACCTCGCCGTGACGACGGACTTCCGCGACCTGTTCGGAGAGATCCTGGCGCGCCACCTGGGCGCCCGGGGAGAGGAGCTGGCGGCCGTGTTTCCGGGATTCACGCCGGACCCGGCGCGCTTCCCGGGGGCGATCCGGGCCTAGGGAATCAGCAGCACCTTGCCGGTGGTGCGCCGCCCCTCGAGCAGGCGGTGCGCCTCCGCCGCCTGCGCGAGCGGCAACTCCGCCGCGATGCGCACCCGCAACTTCTCCTCTCGCACCCAGTCGAACACTTCCTCCGCGCGCAGGGCCAGCTCTTCCCGCGACGCTATGTAGTGGTGGAGCGTCGGCCGCGTGAGGAACAATGAACCCTTCTGGTTGAGAACCTGCGGATCGAACGGCCCCACCGGGCCGCTCGATTGCCCGTACAGCACCATCATGCCGCGCGGCGCGAGGCAGTTCAGCCCCTTCGTGAACGTCGTCTGGCCCACCGAATCGTAGACGACCTGGAGTCCGGCGCCCTCCGTCAGGCGCTTCACCTCGGCCTCGAAGTCCTGCTGCGTGTAGAGAATCACCTCGTCGGCTCCCGCTTCACGGGCCAGCTCGGCCTTCTCCTCGGTCGAGACGGTGCCAATCACCCGCGCCCCGCGCAGCTTAGCGACCTGGCACAACAGCTGCCCCACACCGCCCGCCGCCGCGTGAACCAGGCAGGTGTCTCCCGCCTTGAGCGGGTAGGTGGTGGTCGCGAGGTATTGGGCGGTCATTCCCTGCAGCATCGCGGCGGCACCCTGTTTGGTGCTGACGCCGTTGGGCAGCACGACCAGCCGGTCAGCCGGGACGGCAGCGAATTCCGCGTAGGCGCCCAAGACGCCGGCGTACGCCACCCGATGGCCGACCTTGAGCCCGCTGATCCCCGGACCCAGCGCGGCCACCGTCCCGCCCGCCTCCTGCCCGAGCGTGAACGGCGTCGCGACCTTGTACTGTCCGGTGCGCTGGTAGACGTCGATGAAGTTGACCCCGGCGGCGTCGATCTTGACGAGGGCCTGGCCCGGACCGGGGACGGGCTGCGCAACGTCCACGTACTCGAGGGCGTCGGGGCCGCCGGGCGTCTGGACTTGAATGGCTTGCATAAGGACAAACTACGTTGAGAAAAGGCGTGGAGTGAATACGTTGAGGGAGGGCGTTGAGGGACCCCGTAGGTCCTACCGATCGGGGGGCGGATTGTCGTACAGCCGGCAGATCATCTTCAAGACGAGCGCCGTCTTGCTCGCAAGGGAAACCACCTTCTCCCGGCGTCCCAGCCCAGACCGTTGTGTGACCTGCAGGAGCGAGAGCACCTCCTGGGCGGACCCACGCGCATACAGCAAGAAGCGCCGGAACTCGGGGATTGTCCCACGCCCGCACGCCTCAGCCAGGTTGGCGGGAACGGACACTGCTGCCCGCGATAGCTGGTCCCCGATACTGAATCGATCTGGTGCCGGGAACGTCCGCACCAGCCGCAACACGTCGCCGGCAACCTCCGCGGCAATCCCATGCACCTTCAGCTTCCCCACATGCGCCCGTAACACCATGCCGCATGATTGGGCGGTCCGAGGAAGGGACCAGCACCGTAATTACGCATTCCCTCCACGTTTTCCCTCCACGCCTTTTCTCTACGTCGTCTCTCTACGGTTTTCTTAATGGAGTCCATCACCCGCCTCCTCACGGAAGCCGGCACCGCCAAAGAGGTCCGGGCCTACTGGGAGACGGTCGCCCGTCTCCTCAGCGAGCAGGTTGGCGGTCTCGGCGTCGAGATTGCGTATCAAGGCGTGAACGAGGCAAGCACCGTCGGCGCCGGTCCCGCCGACCAGACCGGCGACCCGGTCGTCGTGCGCTGGGAGGATGGTCAGCGCCGTGTCCAGGCGACGTTCGCGAGCCTGCCGCCCGGCGTCACGGTGAGCGACCTGCAAGCGTCCCTCGACGTGGCCTCCCAGCTCGCCATTATGGTGGGCCGGCGCGCCGAGCTGGAGCGGGAACGGCGCCTGGGCTCCTTCCTCATCGAGCTGTCCCGCTGGCTGCTCGCCACTCCCGACCGCGACCTGCTGCTCCGCTACACCATGCAGAGCCTGATGAGCCTCGTCGGGGCCGAAGGGGCGTACGTCGCGCTGCGTGAGTCGCACGAGGAAGACCTGCGCGTGGTGATCGCCCTCGGCCTGGCCGAGGACAAGAAAGGCATGACCCTGCCGCTGGCGTCCAGCACCACGGGTCGCGTGGTCCGCTCGGGCCAGCCGCTGGTCGCGGCGAACATCTTCGCCGAGCCCGACGCGTTTCCACCGGCGGACTCCGCCGGTCTCGCCTGCTGCATGATGCTCGCGCCGCTCCAGACCTCGGCGGGCGTCGTCGGCGCGGCGAGCGTGATCCGCTACCGGAAACCCGGCGGAGCGGCCCCGCCGCCGTTCTCCCTCGCGGAGCTGCACTACTGCACCGCGGTGGCGGCGCACATCGCCAGCGGCATGGAGCTGGCCCACGCGGTACAGTCGAGCCGCGAAGCGGCGCAGCGCGCCGCGGCGATGGTGAACGCGAGCCCCCTGCCGATGGCGCTCGTGGACGCGCACGGCCGGGTGTTGCAGCTGAACGCGGCCGGACGCGCCGTCTTCGGCGTCACGGAGCCCGGGGCGCCCGCTGGGACCACGCTGCAGGAGCTGGGGCTGTCGTCGAGCGAGGTGACGTTCCGGGACGTGCTGTCCCGGGCCTCCTTCCAACCGCCCTGGCACGGGCGGGTAGCGGTCGCGAGGGCCACCGGCGATCGCCGCATCTGCGACTGCACCGTCACCGTGCTCTCGGGGCTCGGCTCCGAGAACATCCTCGTCGCGCTCTACGACCGCACCGACGAGCTGCGCGCCCAGCGCGAGCTGATCGCGCGCGAGAAGCTCGCCACCGTCGGTGAGATCGCGAGCGGCGTCGCCCACGAGGTCAACAACCCCCTCGCCGCGATCCGCATGGAGGCCGAGCTCCTGAAGCGCGGCACCCGCGACGCCGAGACCGAGGCCGCGGCATCCACCATCGTGCGCGAGGTGGACCGCGCCGCGCGCATCGTCCGTAGCCTGTTGCGCCTCGCGCGTCGCGCCGACACCGATCCCACGCGTGTGCAGGTCCACGACTTGGTCCGCGACGTGGCCGAGATCCGCGAACGCGTGCTCCGCGCGGACAACGTCGAGGTCCGCACCAGGCTCGACTTGAGCGTGCCGCCCGTCCTTGGCCTCGGCCAGGACCTGCAGCAGGTCGTCATCAACCTCGTCACCAACGCCGAGCATGCGGTGCGCGGCCTCAAGCCGGCCGTCATCCAGCTGACGACCCAGGCTCGCGAAGGCTGGGTACGGCTCACGGTCGAGGACTCGGGGCCCGGCGTGCCGAAGGACATCCGCGGCCGGATCTTCGACCCGTTCTTCACCACCAAGAGTCCGGATGAGGGGACGGGTCTGGGGCTCTCGATCTGTCAGCGGGTCGTCGCCGAGGTCGGCGGCAAGATGTGGGTGGAAGACTCCGAGGAGCTGGGCGGCGCGAAGTTCGTCGTCGAGCTGCCCGCCGCCCCGGACCGCGTCGACTCCGAGACGGTGGGTTAGGTGAGAATCTGCCGGCGGTAGTACGCCAGGGCACCCAGCCCGTACACGCCGATGCCGCCGAGCAACGCCCCCAACCGCCAGTCCGCCCCGAACTGCCACAGCCCCGCGGCGAGGTACACCGCGCTCGCCAGGAATCCGAGCGCCAGGACCTCTTTGCGTCCCATCAGGATCCCGAACACGTATCCCCAGCTGAAACCGCACACGGCGAGCAGCGGCACACCCAGCCGCAGAATGTGCCCGGGATCGATGAGGTTCATCACGCCCGCGAGCAGACAGAACAGTCCCACGACGGTGTAGCTCGCCAGATGCAGCGCCAGCGGCAGCGGAACGGTCTCAAGACGGTTGGAGTTCATGCAGATAAAATACGGTGTCGCCGTATGGCCGTATAGCCGTATACTCTTCACCCACAGTTCCCCACGGCCATACGGCCCATACGGCCATACGATGGAAGCCACCCGCACCTACCTCCAGCTCACAGACCCGGCGCAGTTCACGCCGGCGTTCGGCGATTTCGCCGACGTCACCGTGGCGCGAGAAGCCCGCCCGACCCCGGATCTGTACCGGGAGTGCTACCGCACCGTCGGCGAAGATTACCACTGGCGCGACCGCTGGGACTGGAGCGACGCCGAGATCGGCCGCCACCTCGCGGATCCCGACATCTCCCTATACGTCGCCAGGCGCAACGGCCGGCTCTCCGGCTGGTACGAGCTGCGGCGGGTCGCCGACGACGACTCGGTCGAGATCGCCTACTTCGGGATCGTGGGCGAGGCGATCGGGCGCGGTTTCGGCAAGCACCTGCTCTCCTGCGCCGTTCGGGACGCCTGGGCGCTGCGCCCCCGGCGCGTGTGGCTGCACACGTGCACGCTCGATCACCCGCATGCCCTCCCGAACTACGTTGCAAGAGGCTTTACGGCGTACAAGACCGAGACCTATGAGGTTGCATGAGTGCGGAATGCGGAGTGAGGAATGCGGAGTATCAAGGCGAGCGTCGTGCTCCACGACCTCGCCCTACTGCTCCGCATTCCGCATTCCGCACTCCGCATTAGGTTTCTTCCCGTGCCCCTGAACATCTCCCGTACCAAGCTCATCATCACCGCCGCGCTGGCGCTGCCCGTGGTGGCCTTCATCCTCTACACCTGGGCGTCCCTCAGCTGGAGCTATTCCGTCGGCGAGCGCGCCGGCTACGTCCAGAAATTCTCGGCGAAGGGCTGGATCTGCAAAACCTGGGAGGGCGAGCTCGCCATGGTCTCGCTCCCGGGCACCATGCCGGAGAAGTTCTACTTCTCGGTCCGCAACGACAGCGTGGCGCATCTGATCAACGCGGACATGGGCAAGCGCGTCACCCTCACCTACCACCAGCACCGCGGCGTCCCGACGAGCTGCTTCGGGGAAACCGAGTACTTCGTCACGGGCATCCGCGTCGTCGAATGACCGCCAACAGCTTCGGCGGGCGCGCCACGCTGCGCGCCGGCAGCCGCGCCTACGAGATCTACCGCCTCGATGCCCTGGAGCGGCGCGGCCTGCCCGTGGCCCGCCTCCCCTACTCGCTCAAGATCCTGCTCGAGAATCTGCTGCGCCGCGAAGACGGCGCGATCGTCCGCGCGGAAGACGTCGAAAAGCTGGCGCGCTGGGACCCGAAGAGGGTCCCCGACGACGAGATCGCCTTCATGCCGGCCCGCGTCCTCATGCAGGACTTCACCGGCGTCCCCGCCGTCGTGGACCTCGCCGCGATGCGGGACGCGATGCGCGCGATGGGCGGCGACCCCAAGCGGGTGAACCCGCTGCTCCCCGCCGAGCTGGTGATTGACCACTCGGTCATCGTCGACGAGTTCGGCACGTCCACCGCGTTCCAGGTCAACGCCGACCTCGAGTTCCAGCGCAACCGCGAGCGCTACGCGCTGCTGCGCTGGGCCCAGCAGACCTTCCGCGGCTTCCGCGTCGTCCCGCCCGACACCGGCATCGTCCACCAGGTCAACCTCGAGTATCTGGCACGGGTCGTGTTCACTACTGAGGGCGACGCGCCGCAGGCGTACCCCGACACGCTCGTCGGCACCGACTCCCATACGACGATGATCAACGGCTTGGGCGTGCTCGGCTGGGGCGTGGGCGGGATCGAGGCCGAAGCCGCCATGCTCGGCCAGCCGGTGTCGATGCTGATCCCCCAGGTGGTGGGCTTCCGCCTGACCGGCCGCCTCGCCGAGGGCGCGACCGCCACCGACCTGGTGCTGACGGTCACCCAGATGCTCCGCAAGAAGGGGCTGCCGCTCGCCGACCGCGCCACCATCGGCAACATGGCCCCGGAGTACGGCGCCACCTGCGGCATCTTCCCCGTGGATCACGAGACCCTCCGCTACCTCGAGTTCACCGGCCGGCCCAAGCCCCAAGTGGCGCTCGTCGAGGCCTATGCGAAGGAGCAGGGGCTGTTTCACACGCCCGCCGCGCCCGAACCCGCGTACTCGGACACGCTCGCGCTCGACCTGGGCACCGTGGAGCCGAGCCTCGCCGGCCCGCGGCGGCCGCAGGACCGCGTCGCGCTGCGCGAGGTGGGCCGCAATTTTCTCCAGGAGCTGCCGACGCTCGTCAAGCCGACGTCGTCCATCGCCCCGCCGCCCGATGTTCGCAATCACTGGGAGGCCGAGGGCGGCCAGCCGTTCGGCGCCGGCACGGCCGTCGCGGCGCCGCCGCGCCGCACCCACGTCGACCTGCAGCTCGAGGGCGTTGATTGCGAGCTGCGGCATGGCTCGGTGGTGATCGCGGCGATCACCAGCTGCACCAACACGTCCAATCCATCGGTGATGATCGCGGCGGGGCTGCTCGCGAAGAAAGCCATAGAGAAGGGGCTCCGGACGAAGGCCTGGGTGAAAACCAGCCTCGCCCCGGGCTCCAAGGTCGTCACCGACTACCTGAACCGCGCGGGGCTCACTCCCGCTCTCGAGACGCTGCGCTTCCACCTCGTCGGCTACGGCTGCACGACCTGTATCGGCAACTCGGGACCCCTCCCTGAGCCCGTCTCCGCCGCGATCGCGGAGGGGGAGCTCGTCGTTTGCTCGGTGCTCTCGGGCAACCGCAACTTCGAGGGTCGCATCCAGCAGGAGGTGCGCGCCAACTATCTCACCTCCCCGCCGCTCGTCGTGGCGTTCGCCCTCGCCGGCCGCATCGACATCGACCTCCACGCGGATCCCCTCGGCACTGGGAAGGACGGCAAGCCGGTGTACCTGCGCGACGTCTGGCCGACGGCGAAGGAAGTAGACGACCTCGTCCGCAAGCACATCAAGTCGGCGATGTTCAAGAAGT
>WNFZ01009299.1_pt1 | contig 20864 bp, 18 predicted proteins | sample 5400081 | NCBI WGS metagenome assembly WNFZ01 (sample SAMN13153365, study PRJNA577476) | soil metagenome | isolation source: 80 cm soil or saprolite under grassland replicate 1 | place: USA:California | collected 2016-06-15
TGGTTCAGCCGCTGCCGCAAACGCGCTAGCGCCGCGGTGCCGCCGAGACATCGATGGACGGTGTAGTCTTGGATGGCGAACCCTGAGCCCGCGATGTCTTCTTCGCGCAAATCCGACAAGGTCGCTTCGAAGTCTTTGCGCCATTCCGGATTGGCGCGCGATATTTTCTGCGCCGCCGGGCCGGTCTGCCACGCGCTCAAGAACCAGATCCAGTCAAAGCCCATTTGCGCCAGCCGGTCCAATTCGACGTCCGGGATATCGTCCAGCGTGGCGCGCTTGCCCAGAGTGCCAGACAATTCGGTCAGCCAGACGCGGGTGTTGATTTGATAGAGAGAAGGGTAGCGGGGAGTGGTCACGGTGTGCGCTTTGCTACAAAACCCATGCGCTTTTACTTCTTGGTTATTTTGTAACCCCGGCTATCGAGAAAATTAAATGTCTGAATCACCTGATTGGCCGGCTCATAACCGCGATAGAGAAAATAGGTTTGGATGATGGAGCTCTTCCATTTGGGATGACCGTTGGCCCTAAGATAGTCGGCCGAGTTCAAGATCGCCAGAACCAGCTTTTGCATTTGCCCGGGGTAGTTTTCATCTTTCTTGTCCACTCCCATAATCGACGCCGGCACGGCATAAGTTTCGGTGTCGGTTGCGGCCCAACTGTATTGAGATTTCCCCAGGCTCGTTCGGACATAGATTTGCTCGAGTGCCGGATTTGCAGGGAGGCGGAGAAAGTGAACCTTGCTGTCCAATTTACCGATAAAGGGGACCGGCGCCCCTCCTACGAACATCACGGCATCGAGTTGGCCTTTCTCCATCTTTTTCATGGCATCATCAAAGGTATCGAAAGAAACCGTCGCCTTGATATCATACATAGCCAATAACACCGCGGCGGTAATCGCGGTCCCGCCTCCCTCGGTCCCCGCTGATAGGCGCTTTCCTTCGAGTTGATAGAAGGTTTGGACGTCGTTTTTGTTGCTGAGAACGTGTATTTCTTCAGGGTAAAGGTTCAAAATCACTTTGATGCTGTCAAAAAGATCCAGGCCCTTCTGTTGTTTGAGTATCTCGGATACAAACCGCAGAGCATCCAGTTGAACGATCGCCAGATCCACTTTGCCCGCGCCCAGAAGCTGAATGTTTTCAAGGGAGCCCTTGGTTGACGCGACTTGAAGCTCCACGCCGTCCTTCGCCGCCAGACTCTTGATATCCTGGGCGATCTGAAAATAGGTGCCCTCTTGTGGCCCGGTGACGATCGTAAACGCCGAAGCCGCCTGCGCAAACAAGCTCAGCACGACCGCTAAAAATATCTTTCTCATGGGCTCTTCCTCCTTAATAGCTTAGAGCGGTGAATCGGGGCCGCGTGCGGGGCTTGCGGTTTCCTTCCTCAGAAATCCACGGCGGGGAAGCCGGGTGCGGTGTGTCATTGTGTTTTGGACATCACTTAACGGCCGGACGCCTTCGCTCGCAAGACTTGAATGAGTTGCTCCAACGAGGCCATCCTAAGAATTCTCGCGAACTGAGACCGATAATTTCCAACGGCGCTGACGTCATCGATAACCGCATCGTAGACCATCCACTGTCCACCTGTGAGATGGAGCTTGTATCCGATCTTTATCGGAGCGCCTTCGCCGCCAACAACCCGCGTGTCCACTTCAGCAGCTTCTCCATCTACCCAGTCGCGGTCGTAAACTACTTTTTCGCCTCGATAAGAGCCGAGTGTGCTCATATACCCGTTTTCAACAAAATCGGTGAACGCCGATACAAATTCTGCTTCCTTGGCGTTTAACTCGCTCCAGCGATTCCCCAGCGACTGCTGCGCCATTGCCGCAAAATCAAAGCGAGTGAGAAGTATTTGGCGCAGCGCGTTCCTGTTTTTGTCAATGTCCTGTGGGCTTCGAATGGTTTGGAGAACTTCGATGACGCGATCGATAGTGCCTTGCAGTTGCTCCTTGGGGCTCGCGGCGACAGCATTCGAGGCAAAGGTGACGAGCACCAACACAATCAACCCGAAATTGAAGCATCTGTACAAGATCATGGTCTAGCTGGCTCCCCTAATATCCTCGTTCCGCGGATAGATGATTTGCGCTCTATCAAGGAGCCGGCAAGCCTGTATATTGGACTTTAGTCCAATGGCAATGGCCGTTTAACCCGAAATGTCATCCAGCACGGCCGCCCGCCGGGCCCGCGGACACTGCGGGAACCCGTACGCGGGTGTCAATCCGCTGAAGTGCGATGACTGGCGGTTGTCATGGTCTTTGAGAAGGAACCCGATAATGAGTCACTGGCTCGCCTTTTCCCCACCCACCTGCTCCCTCACCAGCCGGTCGACGACTTGTTCGTGTTCCATCTCCAAGTCTTTGGCTTCGACACGCCCGAACAAGTCGAGAAGGCGAGCGATCAAACCGGTCCAGCCGGTCTGGTGGCTGGCGCCGAGCCCGGCGCCGTTATCACCGTGGAAGTATTCGTAGAAAAGGATCAGATCGCGCCAGTGCGGATCCTCCTGAAACTTGCGTGTGCCGCCGTAGACCGGCCGCCGGTTATTTCCATCGCGTAGGAAAATACTCGCCAACCGGCGGGAGATTTCCTGGGCCACTTCGAACAGTGTCATGTATCTCCCCGAACCGGTTGGACATTGAACCTTGAAGTCATCACCGTAGAAGGCGTAGAGGTTCAACAGCGCCCGGATCAGGAGCACATTGACCGGCATCCAGACGGGACCGCGCCAGTTCGAGTTCCCGCCGAACATTCCAGTATTCGATTCGCCAGGCAAGTACTGGACCTTGTATTCTCGGCCGTCGACGTGAAACACAAACGGATGTTCGAGGTGATACCGTGAGAGAGAGCGAATTCCATGCCGTCCGAGAAACTCGTTCTCATCCAGCAAATAGGCAAGCACACGCTCCAGCTTCCGCTTGTTGAGAATCGACAAAAGACGCCGTCCTTTGTAGCCGATGAAACCTTCACTGGTCGGGGCTACGTGGGAAATCAACTCGGGATGGCGTTTGCGGAACAGGGCAATCATTTCCATTAACTTTGGGTAACGGTCCGGCGCATTAGCCTCGAACACCGTGGACGCGCAGAGCGGCAGTAACCCGACCAACGACCGCACCTTCAAGCGCATCGCCTGGCCATCAGGCAGGCGTAGCAGATCGTAGAAGAATCCGTCTTGTTCATCCCACATCTCGTCGCAATGCTCGCCGCGACGGTCCATCGCATAGGCGATCCACATGAAATGCTGGACGAACCTGAAGGCGACCTCTTCGTACATCGCGTCGTATTCGCACAGAACGAGGGCTATCTCCAGCATATTCTGGCAGTAGAACGGCATCCAGGCAGTTCCGTCCGCCTGCTCCAGAGAGCCGCCCGTGGGAAGCTGCGCGCTGCGGTCGAATACGCCAATGTTGTCCAAACCCAGAAACCCTCCAGCGAAAACGTTACGTCCAGCGGGGTCTTTGCGGTTAACCCACCAGTTGAAGTTCAGCATCAGCCCCTGAAACGATCGCTCCAGGAAACGCAGGTCCGCCCGGCCGAGGGTCCGCTCCACTTTGTAGAGGTAGAGTGTGGCCCAAGCGTGCACCGGCGGATTCACATCGCTGAAGTTCCACTCGTAGGCAGGGATCTGTCCGTTGGGGTGGAAATAGAGATTGCGCAGCATCAACAGCAACTGCTCCTTGGCGAAATCGAAATCCACCAACGATAGGGATATCGTATGAAAAGCCAGGTCCCACGCCGCGTACCACGGGTATTCCCATTTGTCCGGCATGGAGATTACATCGCTGTTGAGCATGTGAAACCATTCCGCGTTGCGTACGCCGTGCTGGGAGGTATCGAGCAGCGGATGACTCTTGTGCTCCATCAGCCACTCTTCCAGATCGAAGTAATAATATTGCTTGCTCCATAGCATTCCCGCCAGCGCCTGGCGGTGCACCCGACGTTGATCTTCATCCAGTGATTGCGGAGTGATCCGATTATAGAACTCGTCAGCGTCGGCGATCCGGCTTTGAAATATTTCCTCGAAGCCGCGAAAGGCATCCTTCACCTTGGCAGCTGCCAGGCGCAGCCAGACGGTCTTGCTTCCACCCCCGGCTATTTCGAGGACATAGTGGGCGGCCGCCTTGGTCCCCACCTTGGCAGGATTTACCGCCTCCCGGCGTCCCGAGATGATGTAAGCGTGAAACGCATCCTTGACGTAGGGAGAAGCATTGGGTTGGCGCCAGAGTCGCTGGGCATTACTTTCATTTTCCGTGAACAACAATTCGGCCGTCCCATCGCAATGCAGCCAGTAGTCGCCAAGTTCCGAATGCGATGCTTCGATTTGACCTGGCCGGTCTCGCGCAAGGTCGGCTTAGACGGGTCCCGGCCCCACGACCAGGTGTTGCGGAACCAGAGCGTCGGCAAGACATGAAGGCGGGCCGCTTCAGGTCCCCGATTGTGCACTGTAATACGAACAAGGATGTCTTCCGGGCTCTCCTTCGCATACTCGAGGCTCTCCTTCGCATACTCGACAAAAACATCGAAATACCGATCGTCATCGAATACGCTTGTATCGAGCAGCTCATACTCGAATTCCTGCCGCGAGCGCTTCCGGTTCGTTTCGACAAGGTCACTGTAGGGATACGCTCGTTGCGGATACTTGTAGAGGTATTTCATATACGAGTGGGTGGGTGTGCTGTCGATGTAGAAGTAGTACTCCTTGACGTCCTCACCGTGGTTCCCCTCGCTGTTGGTGAGCCCAAACAGTCGCTCTTTGAGAATCGGGTCCCGCTCGTTCCACAATGCCAGGGCAAAACAAAGTCGTTGTTTGTCATCGCAGATGCCGCCGAGCCCGTCTTCGCCCCATCGATAGGCCCGCGAGCGGGCCTGGTCATGGGAGAAATAGTTCCACGCATCGCCGTTCTCGCTATAGTCTTCGCGGACCGTGCCCCACTGCCTCTCGCTGAGGTATGGGCCCCATTTCTTCCACGGGATTTGCGCCTCGCGCGCTTCGTTCAAGCGTTTTTGCTCAGCAACATTGACAATCGCGGTGTTCATCACTTGCCCCTTTCAATTTTGTGTCTTCCTGGATGCATCCGAGGTACCAAGCGCTTCTAAGCTCTTTATCGAAGTGGAATATGTCGACGCGCTTCGTACTCGTCGCTTGTGTAGCGCAGTCATTAAGCGCCGCCCCCGCTTTTCATGACCGGGAAGGTGGGGATCGCCGACAAACCATAGATGCGTCTCGAAGCCAGCCTCGTTTCTCAAAAGAATCCTATTCTCGCGCCAAGCATGTCCTAGCATGGTCGAGGGGACGCCAAAGAAACAAATCCGAAAACCAAATATCGAAATCAAAAACAAATTCCAAGCCCAATTTTCTCTACGGCGGCGGCCATCACGCCTACCACGGTCTTTTTGCGGCTCGGAAGAATAGCGTGCTGTAGAGCCTCTGTTGGACTTTAGTACGGCGTGACGAGCGTGTCGTGTGCAGCGCACCGTGTCCAGTTTAGCCGTACCCGCCAAGTGAGGGATCGAGTTCCGCTACAGCTTCAAGTTTCACCAGTGGTCAGGATTGATGGTTAATTAAGTTCGCCACGGCAGCGCGATTTACGCGCTCAACAACCCATCTAAGACTTACGTGAACTTACCGAAAGCTCACGTACTCTCCATCTATGGGTTAGAAAAAGACTTGGCGGAGGGGGTAGTGTGAGTCCACCCGCGAGGAGATCGTCATTTATAGCGCATTTGCGGAGGTCGTTTTTTCACAACCGAGACGGAGATCACGATGCAGTTCCGTGAGTCCCTATGAGAACCATGGAAAGAAAGATGGAATGATGGAAAAATCGAGTCTCCCAAGATACTAGTCTCCATTATTCCGATCGGTTGCGACACCCGAAAACCGAACACTGAAAAAATAAAAACCTGTTCACCGCTCACTGATTACTGGTCAGTGACTATTCTTGTCCCCTCATCGCTTTGTCAGCGCCAGCGCAAGGTCATGCGCGCGCGCCGCACGACCGCGAAGCGTGCGTAGACACCGTCGCGGGCATCGCTGGGGCTGATGCTCACCAGATCGTAAAGCCCGCCAAACCGTCCGTCCCCGCCGACCAGAGCGCGCAGCCGGTTCCCGGCCATGACCTGATAACCATCGAAATGAGTCCAATGGTGCCATTTTCCGAAGCGCCCATCGCGGCCGGCACGGACATACACATCATATGGAATACAGATGAGGCGATATTCGGCGGGGTCCAGACCCAAAGTATTCGCTAAGATATCCGACCCGAAGCGCATGAGAGAAGACTCGATTTCGGTGCGGGAGAGGCCGCTGCGTTTAGAGAGCTTTAATGCAGTCAATAGTTTTGACGGCGCCTCGGCAGATTCATTTTCGGCGAAGTCTTCCAATAAAACCGTTTCGGAGCCGAGAGGGGGAAGATAGCGGACCCCGGCCGAATTAATAAAGATCTGCTGTATGAACTGTCCCGCCAGAACCCGGGACTCTTCGGTGTCAAGTCCAGTTGGAAGTTCTTTTTCGGCCATTGCTCGTGCACGCAGCACGCCTTCACGTTCCATATCCGGGTTGGATGGGACCGGCTGATCGACATGCGTGTAGATAACCTCACGAACCTTTGCGAATTCGGCATAAGGCGCGGTGCGCGCTCCCACGAAACCAAGCTCCCGAGCCCGCTCGATCGCCTGAGCCGGGAACGGCGCGGCGAGATCGACGGGACATTCGTAACGATTCAACATGACCGGGGCGCTGCCGGGCGTCACGGCGGCTTCGCTCTCTTTCCAATCGCGTAATTCTTTCGCTAGGCGCTGCAGCGCCGCGGTATCCCCGCGTTCCGCGGCTTCCATGGCGAGCTTTTCCGCCTGCGCGCGGTCGCGCTTCGCGCCTTTTTGCGAAACTGCGGCGCTCTTCACTTCCAGTCCGGAAAAATAACTGCGGCGCTTCTCATAGAATGCGCTTGCGCCAGCATCCAGTTTTGCCAGCGATGCGAACCCATCGATCGCCTGCGTGCGCTGGCCCGCTTGAGACGCCTGTGCATTCGCTGCCAAATATTTTCCGGGCGAGAACGGCTCGAAGACAACCGTTTCAGCCTCATAAACCTCCTTCCCTACATTGGAAAGTTTGCCCATCTTTGCGAGCCGTTGGCGCATGCTGTCGATCTGTCCTGATAGTTCGGCCGTCTGCGCCCAGTCGCGCTGCAGCACCGCGGACCGGCTGCGACGCACCAGATCATCAATTTCTTTTTCGGTCGAGCCGATTGCGCGATAGGCTGATTCGTTTAATGTAGAACCTAACAGCTCGCGCGCCCGCCGCAGGTGAACGTCGCGATAAACCGTGTCTGTATTGGCGGCCTCCACCAGCAGCCCGACAATCTTGAATGTATTTGCATCCTTTGACATGCGGAATCCTCCTCTTAATCCTTCGTAGGGAGTTGCATATTAGCCACCTTCGGTTGAGACCACGCCCGGCTTCGGCTGCAGCGCCTGATAGCGTTTGATCACTGCGCGGGCATTGAACAGCATCCGCGTGCGGCCGAGTCGCTCGTCTAGCCGAGCGTTTCGCACGACCTTAAGCGCGCCGGGATTCAGCCCCGCCAACCATACAATGGCGCCACGCTCAATGGCGCGCTTGTCGCTCTCTATCAACATTTGCAGTGCCGAGTATTCGATATCGGGAACCCGGCTCATGTCCACAGCCAGCACGCGCGGCTTGTGCTGCGCGACCAGCGCGCCGATCTGCTCCGCCACATACTGCGCGTTTACGAAAAAGAGGCGCCCCTCGGGCCGCACGATGAGCAGGCCCTCGAAGGTCTCGTCGTCCGGATGCTCTGGCGACAGCGGTCGCAGCACGTCCGCTCCGCGCTTGCGGCCGATGACGGACACGCGCGGGTAGGCGACCTGGCTCGCGAGGCCGATCAGGGACGCGATGATCGCCACCACAATGCCCTTCAACGTGCCGAACAAAAGCACCCCGACGGCGGCAATGATCGCCCAGCGAAATTCCATCGTGCGCACTTTGCGAATTGCAAGGAATTCCAGCGGTTGGATCAATCCGACCGAATACACGATGACTACCGCCGCCAAGGTGGCGTTTGGCAGCAAGGCCAACAACGGCGCGAGCAACAGCATCGTCGCCGCTGCCGTTCCTGCAGTGACCAGCGACGCCTTCTGCGACCGACCTCCCGCAGCGCGGACGACTGCGGTCTGTGAGGTGCCGCCGCCGGCCGGCATCGCGCCGAAGTCAGGGCGGGCAAACGCACGACCCGCAGCAATCGTTTCCGTGAAGCTCATCAGCGCCATTCCAAGCGCGCCCGGCACCATTTGCTCTATCAGCGCAAGATCCGGCATCGTTAGCGAGGGAAGGCCCTGCGGGATCAAGCCGACGGTCGAGACCCCGAGTGCCTGTAGCCCGAAGAGCCAGGCCGCGGCGATGCCGCCGCCGATGGCAACCAGCGGCGCCGGAGAATGCGGCAGGCGTCGCTCCAATCCAATCAGCACCAGCAGCGTCGCGGCGGCGACGGCAAGCGTCAACAGCGAGGTCTCGGGCACGTGCCGCGCGACACTGAGGAGATCGCGGAAGAAGCCTTGCTTCTCGATATGAATTCCCAGGAGCTTCGGCATCTGGTCCAGCACGATCACGAGACCAATCCCTGCTTTGAAGCCCGTCAGCACCGGCACAGAAATAAAGTTGGCGGCGAATCCCAGACGCAGCAGCCTCGCCAGGAGCAGCATCGCGCCAACCAACATGGTCAGCGTAGTTGTCGCTGTCACGAGCTTCGCAGGGTCACCATCCGGCACGGCCAGACCGAGCTGCGTGCCGGCTAGGATGGCGAGCGTGGTGGTAGAGCTCACGCTTAGCACCCGCGACGAGCCGAGTAGCGCGTAGATCACCATGGGGATGAACGCGGTATACAGGCCGACCGCAACGGGCAAGCCGGCAACCGTCGCATAGGCCATCGCCTTTGGAAGCACGACCGCCGCCGCTGTCAGGCCGGCAATCACGTCGAAGCGCAGCTCGGTGGCGCCGGACTGCGTTGCCTTTGCGTCTGTCGGGTGTTGATTCATGCTCTCTGTTCCCGGTCGCTAAGGCCGCGACCGAGGGCGGCGCCAAAACGGAGCGCTAAATCGAAATCAACCATCGAGCCATCACTTGCCGGCTTGCAACGCTCGTTTCGCCGCCGCCAGTTCTTTCAACTTGCCGTCGCTGACTTTCGGATATTTTAGATCGAGTGAATCGAGCGCATCGATCACTGCGGCGGCGACAACGACGCGAGTAAACCACTTGTTGTCGGCGGGCACGACGTACCACGGCGCCGTCTTTGTGGCAGTGTTTCGAATCATGTCTTCATAAGCGTCCATATAATCGTCCCAGTGTTGGCGCTCGTTGGCGTCGTTGGCGGAAAACTTCCAGTTTTTTTCGGGCTCCTCGATGCGTTCGAGGAAGCGCTTCTTCTGCTCCTTGTTAGAGACATGCAGAAAAAATTTGCGAATGGCGACGCCGTTACGTGAGAGGTAACGCTCGAAACTACGGATATCCTGAAAACGTTCCTTCCAGATGTCTTTCGTGACCAACTCGGCCGGCAGCTTCTGCTTCTCCAAAAACTCCGGATGCACCCGCACGACCAGAGTCTCCTCGTAATAGCTGCGATTGAAAATCCCGATGCGTCCGCGCTCGGGCAGACATTTTATACAGCGCCAGAGGTAATCGTGGTCAAGGTCTTCGCTCGTCGGCGCCTTAAAAGAAAAAACCTGGCAGCCCTGCGGATTGACGCCGGACAAGACATGCTTGATCGCGCCGTCTTTTCCCGCGGCGTCCATCGCCTGAAAGATCAGCAGCACAGCCCAATTGTCCTGGGCATAAAGCATGTCCTGAAGCTCGGCGAGCACATCGATGCCCGTGGCGAGCGCTTCCTTGGCTTGCGGCTTGTCCTCGGATGTCAAGTCGAGCGTGTCGCTAGGATCGATGTGCTTCAGGCGAAAGCTGTCATCGGTCACGCGGAACGGCTTGGCAAACTTGCGCGCTCGCTTGATCAGGGTTTTCATCTCTTTGTTGTTCACTGCTTCACCTCTTTTACAGGCTGTTGCGGCTGGTGGAACACTGGAGCGATGAAAAAATGGATTTGATACCCGCTATTCCAGTGTTCCAATGTTCCAGCATCCATTTCGGCCGGTGCTTGATTGTGAGACGAAAATATTTTGTCTATGTTTTCGGATTCGCGACTGCGTCGGTTTCCAATTCAGCCCAGAGTATGCGCGCGGCTTATAGCTGATTCAGCAAAATTTCCCAACGCGCGACAGCGTCTGCGACCGCTTCGATGAAGCACGTGGCGGTCAAGCCTACGATGTAGCTTTTAATGAGAAGCGAAAAAATCCGCTATTGGACCTTGGTCCAATGGGTAATGGCTGCGGCGGCTGGATCTATGACGGGAAGGTGGCTGCCGCCAGGCGGCGATAGACTAGGCTGTACACGAACACAACAAAAACTGTGATCATGGTGGTTCGAGTCATAAGTGTGAGCTAAACCGCGGCAGGAACTTGCTGTAGACGAAGTAGGTGTAGATACCTACGATGATCATTCCCGGAATCCACCAGTACAACGCCAGAGTCATCGACTCAGGCGATGAAGCAACCTGGGAAACGATGAGTCCGCGTTGGGCCGTGCTCGCCGGAAGAACGTAGGGGTAAAGGCCGGCGGCGGCGCTGCATATCATCGCATAGAGCGAGAGCGCGGACATAAGGAAGGCGGCACCTGCCATCTGACGCCTGTGCAAGAAGAAAGATGCAAGAATTGCGAGAAACGACGCGATCGGAAAAACAAATCCCCACGGTCTGGTGTGAAAATTTTCCGTCAGGACAGGCTGCACGGAAATACTCGCAGCGATGGTCCCGACCCAGAGAACCAACAACGAGACAAATATAAGAGGAATCGCTTTCGCAACCCTCTGCCGAACCCCTGAATGGGTCCGCCAATGCAGCCAAAGCGCTGCATGGTAGGTCAGTGCCGCCATAGCCGCTAACCCAACAAGGATGGTGTACCAATCCAAGATCCCGGTTGGCTCCCCGACTTGGAAATCGGTCCAAAGCGGTAGAAAAAATCTTCCGTCCGCACTCAACGGGACTCCTCGAATTACGTTGCCGAGAGCTACTCCGAGAAATAGCGCGAGCAAGGAGCTGGAGACAGCAAAGATGACATTCCAAAATTGGTTCCAGAGACGTTCTCTCATATGATGATGCATCTCGATTCCCAGCGCTCGCCCCATCAATAGCCACAGCACCATCATTAACGGAAGATAAAAGCCGCTGAACGACGTTGCATACAGAGTCGGGAAGGCCAACACAATGGCGCCTCCGGACGCCAGGAGCCAGACCTCATTGCCATCCCAGACCGGTCCGATGGTTTGCAGGACCAGCTCGCGCTCCGCTTCAGTGCGTGCTACGAAAAGATGCAGGACTCCCGCTCCCAGATCAAAGCCATCCAGCACCACATAGGTCGCCAGCATAAATCCGATCAACCAGAACCAAAGTGTTTCCATCAAACGAGTTCTTCTGATGCGCTTGGTATTTGGGTTTGCGCGGCAGATTCCAAGCGTGGTCCCTCGCCGATGATACGAAACATCATGAAGAGGAACAGGATAGATATAAAGGCATACATGCCGGCAAAGCCCAGGAGGGTAAATGCAGCATTGCCCGGCGAAACTTGATCCGAGTATCCATCCGCTGTCCGCATCAAGTTGTAAATGACCCATGGTTGGCGACCGAACTCCGCGGTCATCCAGCCTGCTGTATTGGCGATAAATGGAAACGGCAGAGAGCACATCAGTATCCATAGCAGCCATCTTTGATCGTAAAGCTTCCCGCAAAGCAGATACACCATGCTTAACAACATGATGCCGATAAAAAATGTCCCCAGACCGGCCATGATATGATAGCTGTAGTAAAGCAGCGGAATGTTGGTCGGCCACAAATGTTTGGGGAAGGCAGATAAACCTTCGATCCGAGCATTCCAGCGCGCGTGAGTCAGGAACGAAAGTAGGCGAGGGATGACCACCGGATTGTCCAGCCGCATCTTTTCCACGTCAGGCTGCCCAATCAGAACCAAAGCGGCTCCATCTTCAGTGTGAAAATGGCCCTCCATTGCAGCAAACGTAACCGGCTGGTGCCGATAAACCATTTTTGAATGCCAGTCGCCGGTTGGAAAAGCGGCTAGTACACTTGCGATAAAGCCGACGACGATGGCTACCGGCATGAAGGAACGAACCACTGCCGTATGCACTCCTCCTAAACTGTAGAAGGCGCCGATAGAAGCAACGACAAAGCTCGCCGTAATCGTTGTGCCGGTCATCGTGTGGAGGTATTGCGGCACCACCCACGGATTGGTCAGCAATGCTGTGAGGCTCTCCAACTTGAGAGGACCCGCGGCCTGGGCCACATAACCAACCGGATGTTGCATCCATGCATTGGTGCAAACGATAAAGAAGCCGCTGAGCCACGTCCCAACAAACAACGCCAGCGAGGCGAGCCAATGACCTCGCTGGCCGATTTTGTTCTCGCCAAATAACAACAGATAGAGAAAACTGGACTCGAGAAAGAACGCGAAAACGCCTTCCATGGCAAGGGTCTGCCCAATGATGCCGCCGGAGAACTCGGAAAAGCGCGACCAGTTAGTACCAAATTGAAACTCCATGGGGATGCCGGTAATGACGCCCATCACGAAAGTAATGCCGAAAACTTTCGTCCAGAACCGCACTGCGTGGTTCGCCGCTTCATTCCCGCGCACTGCTTTTGTCTTCAAGATGAAAATGAGCAGCGCCAACCCCATGGTTAATTGCGGGAACAGATAGTGGTAGGTAATCGTGAACCCGAAGTGCAACCGGTGAAGGGTCAGCGCGTCCATCGCACACCATTGTTGACTCGATGATCTGGAGTGAGCCTCATAGATTTATTGCTTGGGTCGTGGATCGAACCACTCGCCGTCGGGTGCGATCAGCGCATCCACCTCCGATGGCCCCCATGTGCCGGGTTCGTACTCGTAAATAGGAACAACATCGCCTAGAATCGGATCGACGATGCGCCACGCCTCTTCGACGTAATCTTGCCGCGCAAACCGACCTGAATTTCCCCGCACCGCGTCGTACAACAGTTCCTCGTAAGCCCCCATCTCGGCGGGATCGGATTGCTGGCTGATCACGAGTTCGACCGGTTGCCCTTCGAGCTGCCCGCCCGCTTTCTTCACCAACGCGCCCACCGCAATCATCAGATCGGGTGTCACGCGAAAGCGGAAATAATTGGCCGGCGGCGGAATCTCCGAGAAGACTGCCGGAGGCTGGCGCAGCCTGACAAGCACCTCCGTTGCGGTCATGGGAAGGCACTTGCCCGCTCGGATATAAAACGGTACTCCTTTCCAGCGCCAGGAGTTGATCTCGAGTTTGAGTGCCACAAACGTCTCGGTCTGCGAATTTGTACTGACGCCCGGCTCATCGCGATAGCCGCGAAACTGGCCGCGTATCACATCCCACGGTTGAAGTGGACGAATCCCTTTCAGGACTTTGGCTTTTTCGTCCCGCACCAGCTCGGCATCCAGGCCGGGCGGCGGCTCCATGGCAATGTTCGACAGAACTTGCAGCAGGTGATTCTGCACGACGTCGCGCAGCGCGCCCGTCTGATCGTAAAACTTGCCGCGCCCCTCGACGCCGAAATCTTCCGCCATCGTGATCTGCACGCTTTCAACGAACTGCCGATTCCACACCGGCTCGAGAAATGAATTTGCAAAGCGAAAGAAGAGCAGATTTTGAACCGTATTTTTGCCCAGATAGTGGTCGATGCGAAACACGTTTTCTTCGCTGAAACTACGGTGGACCACCGAGTTCAGTTCCTGCGCCGTGACGAGGTTGTGTCCGAAAGGTTTCTCGATGACGACACGCGCGCCCCTGGCGCAGCCCGACTCGCCGAGTTCATGAATGACGGTCTCAAACAGACTGGGCGGGATGGCGAGATAGTGAAGCGGGTGCTTTGCGTCGCCCAGCTCCCGGCGTAGCTCTTGAAAGGTTGCGGAGTCTTCGTAGTCGCCGTCAATGTAGCGCAAGCAACGGCTCAGTTGCGCAAAACCGTCCGAGTCAAGCCCGCCGTAGGATTCGACGCTGTCCCGGGCACGCGATTTCAGTTGATCCAGAGTCCAGCCGGCTTTGGCAACACCGATAACCGGCAGGTCGAGATTGCCGTGTTTGGCCAGCGCTTGAAGAGCGGGAAATATTTTCTTATGGGCGAGATCTCCGGTAGCCCCAAAAAACACCAGCGCATCAGCTCTTGCTTGATTCATCGCACCGGCTCCCTTTAAAGCCACGCCAGAGTGTAAGTCGCGAGTAGTAAGCCTCGTAGAGAGCGGATACAGGAGTACAAGTTACGCCGACGAGCATGGTGCTTGGCATTCAGTTGTGTTTCTCATCGATGGTTGCTCCATTCACTTACGTCTGCCGTCCTCCTCAAGGTAGTACCCTATTGGCCGCGACCGGAGAGGCTTGCTCCTCGCGACTGATCCTTTGTGAATAATCCGGGTAGATTCCTCGCCATATTTACTTACTTATCCGTCTTGCTCGAATACAAACTCACTAGACGGGCAACCATTACTGCTAAGAAAAGCTGACCGCCGACACCTTCGACGATTGCGAGGCCCCGCGCTACATCTGTGCGCGGCACGATATCGCCATAGCCGAGCGTTGCCAGGGTCACGAAGCTGAAGTAGATCGCGCTCATGCGCGAAAACCCGGCCCCCGCATCAAATGTGCCCGGAACGACTTGCTCGAGCACCCAGTAAAAAAGACCGAAAAATATCCCCGCCAGCAGATAGGCACTGAGCGCTGCGTACAGATGCTCCAAATCCACGGATCTGGCGCGCATGGCAAAGCGCAAAGCGCCGGCCGCTGCGAACATCGCGATCAGCGTCCACAAGCCGAGTGCCATGGCTGACAGGGCCGATTGAGCAAACCAGGCAGTCGCCGGCCGCGCCAGCCAAACCGCGATCATAATAGTCAGCAAGATGCGGCGACCTTTGGCGGTGCTGACGGGCATCACTCCCGCAAGCAGACTCGCCGCCAGAAAGAACTCAATCAGAGCGCCACTCAGTTCGAAGGCGGCGACCAGCGGCACAGCCACCACAGTAAGAAGCAGCGTATAGAACAAAATCGCGTAGCGTCGGCACAAGTAGGCGTTTCCGAGCGCGCGCAGGCCACCGGCTCGAATCCTAATGGCTTCGCTCATCGCGGCCTTACCTCGGGCATGAAGTAGAACAAGGATGCGATAATGATATAAACCATGATGAGCTGCACACCTTTATACCAGTTGGATCGGCCGTCCGCCGAAACCAATGCGCCAATCAAAACAGCGAGGAACAACGAGCCCAGCTCCGCTCTGCCGAAGGACAGCTCGAGCGGGTGCGGCGCCACCGCATAACTCATGAGCACCAGAGCAGGGGCGACAAACAGCGCGATCTGAATGCAACTGCCGAGTGCGATGCCCATTGAGAGATCCATCTTATTTTTTCTCCCCATGGCAATCGCTGAGCCGCTCTCGGCAGCTCCGCCGACGATGGCGAGAAAAACAATGCCTATGAAAGTCTGCGACATACCCAGCGCCTGACCGGTCCCCTCGGCCGCGCCGACCAAAATCTCGCTCATCCACGCCGCCAGCACCGATGCGATGATCAGACTACCGATCGCCCTGGGCATCCCCCAATGCTCGCCCTCGTCATGGTGTTCTTCCTCGCTGCTTGCCGCAGAGAAAAATTCGGGGTGAGTCTTCAGCATGAAGAGCAGATATAACCCATAGGCAACCAAAAGAACGACCACCATCCCCAGATTTAGGAGTTGCTCCTGACGTATGGTTTCGTCCGGCGAAAAAAAGCGGTTGAATGCGCTCGGCACCACCAGGCTGATCACGGCGATGAGCATCATCGAGCTGTACACCCGCGTTGCCCCGACGTTGTATTCCTGATTGTGATAGCGCAGTCCTCCCAGCAGGAAGGCGACTCCCAGAGCTAGTAAGAGATTCGCCAGAATCGCGCCAATGAGCGAAGCCCGTACCATGTCGAACAGACCGGCTTTCAGTGCGACCAGAGCGATGATCAATTCAGGGGCGTTGCCGAAGGTCGCGTTGAGCAGTCCGCCAACTGCGTCACCCGTCCGTGAAGCGATGTGCTCCGTCGCGTGGACAATAAGACTTGCGACGGGAACGATGGCCAGGCTAGCGGCGAAAAAAATCCACGTGTGCGCGTGCGGCCAACTATGCTCGAGCACGACGGCGACTGGGATAAAGATCAGAAGCCAATTGATCGTCACGGCAAGTTTCCTGGTATTGCGTCGATCAGTTAATCAGCGGCCGCGTCCACGCGGACCGTTGCCGCTGTCGCGATTCTCGCGGCTCGAACTCATCGTGTTCCGAGCTCGCGCCATCCGCGGAGCAAGTCATCGACCAGCTTCGCGGCTTCCTGGCGATACCGCTTCTCGAGCTTGGCCACCACGGCGGATAATCGTTGCCGGTCGTATCCGCTCAGCGGCACCGTCTTGTCCTGAAGTCGGCCCGAGCCAAGCTGTACGCCTGCGTCGTAGCTGATGGCGGCGAGATCTCTGACAGATTGAAGCTCTGTCAAACGAACCTCACGGTAGGATGGATCCATGCTGCGGATCCACCAATCCTGCAACCGCTCCCCTGTGGCCATCACCTCGGGGATGATTAGCTCGGGTCCCGTTTGACTCGAGTAACTCATCGTCAGCGGGATCATCGGACGGCCCCCTCACCCGGACCATTATTTTCGGAAGGACGGCGCTGCCGACGCCCATTTTAACCGAGCCGGCGCGAACCACGCGAAAGTACTCGGGCGTAAGGTCGGGCCGTTCGCGCAGCACGACGCGCGCAACGGCTTCGATCCCCGCGACCACGGCCTTCATGGACGTATCTCCCAGCGGTTGCATCTTGCTCTCGCCCCACGCGAGAAGCGCCGCGCGTGTCGCCGGCGCCTGGGCGCGCAGCCGACCTACGATGTCGGGCGCAGGAGGCAGATAATGGGGATCAGTGAGGCCCCGTTTATAGCCTTCGACGAATCGATCGAACAGCCTGTCACGATCCTTTTCCCAGGAACGCTGACGAGCCACGAGATCGATCGAGCCCAGGAACCGCACGATATCGACCACGGCCGGGCCTCGGGCGGAGTCGTCGAAATCGTCGAGCCCCCAGGCATCCTTCGCGAGCGCGAACTGCTCGACATGCGCGTCGCCGTGCAATCGCACGACTGGCAGGCTGTCCAGATCACTGCTGAAATCATCGCAGACACGCGCGATCCAGGAGCGGTTGACGAATCGGAAATAATCGTACGGATCAGAGCGGAGTCGCTCGATCAACTCGGGCGTCGCGAGTTCGAGAGATTTCGGCTCGGCTCGAATCGGCCCTGGGTCACGCGCCGCTCCCATTAGCACAACGGAAATCAGCGCGAGCACACAGGTGAAACGCCGGACTCGCCGCGGCCCGTCGCGCAGGCCGATGCGCTTGGCCATCGCGGATGTCATCCGGGGAACTCCATTACCGCAATGTCAACGCGAGAACGAATCACAAAGCAACGTGGCGATTGTCATCAGCGCATTCGGATGCAAATCTGCACCGCTATTTTTATTGCTCGAACTTGGGATTGATCAGGTTGTCGAACGAAAAGATCTCGTCCCACTTCTCCTGGCTGAGAAGCTTTTTCTCCTTCACGACAATGTCGTGGAGGCTTTTGCCCGTCTCATAGCCTTCCCGGGCAAGTTCGGAGCACTGCTTGTAGCCCAGCGAAGGCTTGAGCAGAGTCACGATGCCCAGCGAATTGAGCACCATGTCGCGCGTGCGCTCGGCGTTCGCCGTGATGCCTTCGACGCAGTTCACCCGCAGGCTCGTGACCGCGCGCTCCATCGTCGCGATCGAGGCGAAGAGCGCGAAAGTGATCACCGGCTCCATGACGTTGAGCTGCAGCTGCCCGGCCGAGGCGGCCAGTGTCACGGTGACGTCCAGCCCGATCACGAGAAAGCTGGTCTGATTCACGACCTCCGGGATCACCGGCTGCATTTGCGGCAAGTTGATCTCGTTTAGCCCACAGCGCGGTCCCGAAGCCAGCATGCGAAGGTCATTGCAGATCTTGGTAAGCTTGGCCGCGGTGTGCTTGATGACGCCTGATAACAGCACGTAGTCGCCTGTGTCCGAGGTCGCTTCGATCAAATCATCGGCGAGCGAAAACTTAATGCCGGTGATGTCGGAGAGATGTTTCGTCGCGAGGGCGGGGTAGCCAGGCGCGGCGGTTACCGCCGTGCCGATTGCGGTGGCGCCCAGGTTGATGCATTGCAGCATCTTCCTCACATCGGAAATACGTTCAACCTCTTCGCCGATCGTCGTACCCCAGCCGTGGAACTCGGCTCCCAGCGACATCGGCACCGCGTCCTGCAGGTGAGTGCGCCCCATCTTGAGCACCTTGTCGAACTCACTGGCCTTGGCGAAGAAAGCCTGCTGAAGCTGGCGCAGCGCCTCCATGTAGCTCTCGAGCCGGAGGATCAACCCGAGGTGGAAGGCCGTCGGATAGACGTCGTTCGTAGACTGCCCGAAGTTCACATGGTCATTGGGATTGACGTACTGATACTCGCCTTTTTTGTGTCCTAGAATTTCGAGCGCGAGATTGGCGATCACCTCGTTGGCGTTCATGTTCGTCGACGTGCCCGCACCGCCCTGAATAAAGTCCGTCACGAACTGGTCGAGCATCTCGCCCGCAATTAGCCGGTCGCAAGCGCGGATGATCGCATCGGCGATCTTGCCGTCGAGCACTCCGAGATCCCGGTTCGCCATCGCCGCGGCCTTCTTTACATAGCCGAACGCTTTAACGAAATACGGTTCCCGAGATATCGGCATGCCCGTAATGTGGAAGTTTTCCTTGCCCCGGAGCGTCTGGACGCCGTAATAGGCGTCCGCCGGCACCTCGCGATCGCCGAGAAAATCATGTTCCATGCGGAATTGTGTCGATGCCATGGTCCCCTCTTTCTTCCTGTTATGATCTTTCACGACAACAGTCGTTCGAGTTTTCCGGCCAGATCGCGGTTCACGAGCCCTCGCAACGTGACGCGCAGGTCTGGCCGTTTGTCCATGAACCTGCGCAAGCTTGGGAGCGACCAGCGCATGTAACGTGTGGGCTCGGTGAAGGTCACTTCCACCGGTGATGGTTCGCCTGTGAGGGCCAGCGCGGTGCCGATGATATTTCCTGGTCTCACCGCCCCGATGCGCTCACCTCGCCTGCGGACATCCGCGCTCCCCGTGATCGGGATGCAGAGAGACGACACCGGCTCCCCCTCGGTCATGACCTTCTCGCCAGCTTCGGCATTCTTCCACTCACCCACGAGCGACAGCGAAACGAACTCACGGGGACGAAGCGAACGGAACCCCAGCTCATAGAGCTTCTGCTCGTCCTGGGAGAGTACCACCGGACGTCGCTCGAGATAGAGGCGCGCGATCTGGTAGAGATTGATCGCGGTGAATACCAGCGCCCAGAGAACCGGTGGCCAGAGCACGGTACCCTGAAGGAGGAAGTAAGGGATGTTAGTGAGCGCGGCGGCAACGGCAAACCATCGCAACCAGAGAATGTCGCGCACCGAATACGAAGCCAGCATCAGTATGTTTGAGAAATGGACCAGGTAGTCTATAGCGTGCATATTCATCTAGTCTCCTTTCTTTCAAGTGCTGAAAAGAGAGATCGCGATCCGGTTTTCCCTTCGAGCAAGTTATCCTGGATCATGCGCAGCCACAGCTTCTGCGCGATTTCGTCAAGGGGAACGGTCCGCTCCGCTCTTACAAGCTCCGTCGCCACGGTGACTTCCCCAGCCGACTCCCAGAGAATCTTTCCTGTCTGCGCGTCCCAGAGCTGTAACCACAACCTCAGGGTGGTGACCCGACTCCGGATAAAGGTCAAACCCTGGACAGCAAACCGGTCGACTATGACTTGATTGAAGTCCGCAAGCCCTGGTAGCAGCACGTAGCGGGACGAAAGTGCCGATCCGATCCGCTGTAGGGGCTTGCGTTCCAGAATGCCGCCGCGACCAAAGCCCGCGATCAGCGTGCCATACTCCGCAGCCAGTCCTTGTTCATTGAGCATGTTGACTGTCTCATGGGCCGCAATTCCCCGGATCGGCGGGGACGCTTTCGAGAGCGCCGCGATGAGGGCGTGGGAGAGAGGCGGATTCAATCCCTGGAGACGGGCCGGACTGAGGAGGCCAAGTGTCGCCACCGGCTCGCGCGCCAGTTCGGCGACATCGAAAAACTGTGATCTCGGCGTCGACGTGGTGTGTGTATCCGACAAGTGTAAGGGTGTGCAACCGGCGAGGAGCGCTGCCGCGAATCCCACGATTGTTCCGGGAAATTTCCTGATAAAGGAAGCTTGCTTCATGATGACCTTCTCAATAACTCGAGGCGACGGCACCGACATGCGTCATCGCACATGATGTGAGAACCAAGATCGCCGACGGTTCTGCCCACCACTCTGCTGTTCATCAACGCGTCGAGTACCTCGGCGATCAGCTTCATGCCGGAGCAATCCAGGTTTTGCGGCCGAGCAAACATTGTTTGCTCGAAGACGCTCACCGAATCGCCAGCATCCAAGGAACCCCGATGACCAGAAACGCGGCGAAAAAGATCACGCCGAAAATCGCGCCCAGGCGCCAGTAGTCGGCGGCCGGTAGATACCCGCTGCCGTAGTACACCGGGCTCGGCCCGCTCGCGTAAGGAGTGAGAATACCCATGATGCCGAGCTGCAAGCACAGACCCAGAGCGAGCGTATGCATGTTGACTCCGGGAATCGTCGACGCCACCGCGAGCAGTACCGGGATCATTGCG
>WNFZ01004627.1_pt1 | contig 20861 bp, 19 predicted proteins | sample 5400081 | NCBI WGS metagenome assembly WNFZ01 (sample SAMN13153365, study PRJNA577476) | soil metagenome | isolation source: 80 cm soil or saprolite under grassland replicate 1 | place: USA:California | collected 2016-06-15
TCCCGTGGCGTTGCTTGAAGCCGGCGATCATCGCGCGCGGCGCGGCCGAGCCCCCGACGAGCATCCCTTTCAGGTTGGACAGGTCCCAGTGGTCGGGCTCCCTGTCCAGCATGCCCAGGATCCCCAGCCAGATCGTCGGGACGCCGGCCGTCCAGGTGACGCCCTCCTGCACGAAGTCGTCCAGGAGGCTCTCCGGGTCGAGGTGCGGGCCCGGATAGACCTGCTTCGCACCGATCATCGTCGCGAGGTAGGGATAACCCCAGGCGTTCGCGTGGAACATCGGCACCACGGGCAGGATCACGTCTTTGTCGCTGAGGCCGAGGCCCATCGGATTGCCCGACGCGACTCCGAGGGTGTGGAGCACGGTCGAGCGGTGCGAGTAGACGACGCCTTTCGGCAGCCCGGTCGTCCCCGACGTGTAACACATCGCCGCCGCCTCGTTCTCGTCGAGCCCCGGGTCGCTGTAGTCGTCCGGGTCGACTGAGGCGAGCAGTTCCTCGTACGAGTCCTCGACGACGAACACGTGCTCGATCTGGGTCCCATCCTTGAACTCCTCGAGCAGTGGGAGCAGGCTTCGGTCGACGATCACCGCCTTGTCGCCGCCGTGGTTCGCGATGTAGCCGATGTCGCCCGGATGCAGACGCAGGTTGAGCGTGTGGAGGACGAAGCCGCCGCACGGGATGCCGAAGTAGGCCTCGAGGTGCTGGTAGTGGTTCCAGCAGAGCGTGCCGACCCGGTCGCCGCGTTCGAGGCCGAGCTTCTGCAGGGCCGCGGCGAGTGCGCGCGCCCGTCGGCCGAAATCCGCGTAGGTGTAGCGGTGGAAGCTCTTGTCAGGGAGGCGTGAGACAATCTCGTGGCCGCCGAAGTAGGTCTCCGCCCGCCGCAAGATCGGCGGGAGCGTCAGCTGGAAGTCCATCATCAGGCCGTCCATCGGCCCTCCTTTTCGGGAAGCTACCGTAACTCTAAGTCGCCTCGGGAGAGCCGTCGAGGAGCCAGGCCGCGATCCTCGCGCGCTGGTGGCGCGAGTAGCCGCCGAAAGCCTGGATCCACCGCGCCCGCTTGTAGTAGCGATGCAGCACGTGCTCCCAGGTGAAGCCGATCCCACCGTGCACCTGGATCGAGCGCTCGCAGGCCACCACCGCCGTGTCTCCACAGAAGCTCTTCGCTGCCGCAGCTGCGATCGGCGTCTGCTCGTCCTCTTCCGCGATGCACCACGCGGCCCAGTACGCGAGCGAGCGCGCCATCTCCGTCTCGATGTACGTGTCCGCAAGCGGATGCGCGACGGCCTGATAGACGCCGATCGGCCGCCCGAACTGCTCGCGCGTCTTCGCGTGGTCGATCCCGAGCTCGAGGGCCTTCGACGCGATCCCCGCGGCCTCGAGTGACAGCGCGGCCAGCTGCTCGTCGTGCGAACCTGAGGGATCGAAGAACTCCTCACCGCGATTTGCGCGCCCCGCCTCTTCGAAGAGGACGGCTCGGTCGAGGAAGCCGAGCTCGGCGACGTCCGCCCGATCCCAGCCGCCGTTCGCGAGCACCTGGCGCGCCTCGCGCCGCAGTAGCTCCTGCTCCTCGGTGAACGCGAACTGCATCAGCGGCTTCGCGGAAGGCCGAGCACACGCTCGGCGATGATGTTGCGCAGGATCTCGCTCGTCCCCGCCTCGATCGTGTTCCCCCGGCTGCGCAGCTGCTGGTAGCCCCAGTAGCCGTCGTCCTCACCGCCGAGGATCTCCATCGCGAGCTTCGTCAGCCGCTGGTTCTGTTCAGACCAGCGCAGCTTCGACCCGGAGCCCTCCGGCCCGGGGATCCCCGTCTGCATCAGCGTCGTCAGCGACCGCTGGTTCGTCAGCTTGAGCGCCTGCAGCTCGACCCATTCCTGCGCGACACGGTCGCGGATGATCGGATCGTCCGCGCCCCGCTCCTTCGTAAGCGCGACGAGCCTTGTCACCAGCCCGTCCAGTACACCCACGAGTGCGAACCCGAGCGTGCCGCGCTCGTGCAGCAACGTCGTCATACCAGGATGCAGAAGTGGGCAAGGTGAGCGACTGACGACCAGACCTTCTGGCCGTTGACGAGAAAGTGCCCGTCGCGGGGCTCGATCCGTGTCCTCACCGCGGACAGGTCCGAACCGGCCCCTGGCTCGGAGAAGCCCTGGCACCAGATCTCCTCGGCGGACAGCATCTTCGAGAGGTAGCGCTGCTTCTGCTCCTCGGTGCCGTGCGCCATGATCGTCGGCCCCGCCATGCCGAGAGCGATCACGTTCATATGCTGCGGCGCGCCGGCACGAGCGAACTCCTCGAGCGCTATTGCCTGGTGGCTGTACGGCTCAGCGCGTCCACCGTACTCCTCGGGCCACGTCAAGCCGGCGTAGCCCGCGTCGTACATCTTGCGGCTCCATTCCTTGCCGGGCTCGGCGGGCAGATTGTCAGCGAGCCAGGCGCGTACGCCCGCGCGGAACGCGGCCTCGTCGGGTGCGTCGCGCAGGTTCATGCGGGCAATTGAATCACCGACCGGATCACCGCGCCCGCCTTCAGGTCGTCGAAGGCCTGCTCGACGTCGGCGAGGCCGATCGTGCGGGTGACCATCGCCGCGAGATCGAGCTTGCCGTCGAGCGCGTACTGCGCGAGCTGCGGGATGTCTTCCGCGGGAAGGTGATCGCCTCCGTGCGAGACCCGGACCGTGCCGCGGCGCATGAACAGACCCTCGTTCCCGCCGAGCGCAAGAGTCACGGACGCGCCGGCGTGGGGTAGGCCGATCAGGGTCGCCGTACCGCCAACTGCGAGCATCCGCACCGCCTGCTCGAGCGTCTCGCCGCGACCGACGGCGTCGTAGGCGAAGTCGACGCCCTCGTCGTTGTTGAGCGCGCGGACCACTGAGACGGCGTCCTCGTTCGAGGCGTCGACGACGTCAGCCGCGCCGAACGTGCGCGCCCAATCGAGCTTCCGTGCGGCGATGTCGACGGCGACGATGCGGCCAGCACCCGCCAGTCGCGCGCCCTGCACCGCGGCGAGTCCGACGCCGCCGCAGCCGATCACGGCCACCGTACTGCCTGGCCAGGCAGGTGACGTCTGCAGAACCGCGCCGACCCCCGTGGCGACCGCACAACCGAGCAGGCATGCCTGCTCGGACGGCAGCTCAGGAGGCACCGGGATCGCTGCGCCGGCGTGCACGATCGTCCGCGTGGCGAAGGTCCCACAGAGGAGCGTCTGCGTCACGACGGCGCCGTCGCGCTTCCGGCGAAGCCGCCGCCTGGCGCGCAGCGGCGTCCGGCACCGCCGAGGGTCACCGCGCCGGCAGGGCGAACACTCGCCGCAGGGTGCACGCCACGCCAGCACAACGCGCTCGCCGACGCTCGGACGCTCGACTCCCTCGCCGATCTCCTCGACGACGCCTGCACCCTCGTGGCCGAGCAGGATCGGGTACGGCATCCCCCAGCCGCCACTCTCCTTCACGAAGAGGTCGCTGTGGCAGACGCCGGTCGCCTCCAGACGTACTTGCACCTCGTCCGGCCCCGGGCCGTCGACCTCGAGCTCCTCGATGCGCGCGTCCTCGCCGGGCGCGTTCAAGAGAACGCCGACCGTCATCGGACGATCCTATTAGCAGCTAGAGAGCGTCTTCGTTAGCTAACCGCAGACCTGACCTTCTCGACCGCGCCGGGCTCAGACGCCTCCCCGCCGCCGGCTGCGTCCGCCACCGACTGGGCAACCTCGACGACGAACTGCCGGTAGGGGTCGAGCTCGTCCGGTGCCTTCGACTCGAGAGTTGTCTTCGCCGACTGCAACGCCTCGATGGTCTCGCGCTCAACCTCGTCCGGTGACGAGGTGAGCCCGAACCCGGTGCCGCGGGCGTCTGCGAGTTCACGCACGAGCTCGCTCGAGCTGTCCCTCCTCGCGTTCGCGACGTGCTTCGCGAGCGCGCCGGCTTCCTTGAACGAGTCGAAGAAGCTGCGGTCGCTCAACGACACCAGCAGACCGGCGCCCATGACACCTCTCTGCAGCCCTTCCCACTCCTGCTCCGTGAAATCGGACTTCTTGGCCATGACACCCTCCTCGGTTGAAGATAGTGCTCGCGGCTGTATCCGATTCGCTCGCCTTTGCAACCTCGCTAAGCCAGGGTGTCCTCGCCCCGAACAAGCACACGCATGATCTCGAGCCGGTCGTCAAGGACGACGATGTCCGCACCAGAACCAGGCTCGATCGTGCCGAGCTCTGGCCGGCCGGCAATGCGGGCCGGCACCTCGGTCGCCGCAGCCAGCGCAGACGCGATCGGAGCGCCGAGCGCGACGAGGTTCCGAATAGCCTCGATCATGGGCACCGTGCTGCCGGCGAGCACGCTGTCGGCGCGACGCGCCACACCGTTCTCGACCTCGAAGTCGATGCCGGCGAGCTGGTAGCTGCCGTCACCGGCGCCCGCAGCCGCGATCGCGTCTGTAACGAGCGCGACCCGTCCCGCCGCCGCCTGCCAGATGAGACGTGCTGTGTCGTCCGCGAGGTGGACGCCGTCGAGGATGAACTGAACGGCGACCTCGCTGGACATCAGTGCGGCGCCCGCGAGACCCGGCTCACGCGCGGCGAACGGACGCATGGCGTTGAAGATGTGCGTCACCGTTCTCGCCCCGCGCGCGAAGGCCTCTCGCGCTTGAGCGGCAGTCGCATTCGAGTGTCCGCACGACACGGTCACACCACGTTCGTGCAAGAGATCGACGAGCTCGAATGCACCGGGAAGCTCGGGCGCAAGCGTGACGTGACTCACCGGGCCGGCTTCGAGCAACCGCTTGAGCAGGCTGCAGTCGGGGTCGCGTCGCGCTTCCGACGATGAACGGCCCTTCCAGGTGCGCGCCCAGGATGCGGGGCGCGGCGCCGTTCCGCGGCACCTCGTGCAGCGCAGCCGTCAGCTCGTTTTCGGGCGAAGTGATGAACGTCGGCTGATAGGCCGTCACTCCGCACTCGAGCAGGGCCGCGCCCGCCCGGCGGTAGCCGTCCGCATCGGCGGAGAAGAAGTCGACGCCGGCGAATCCGTTGACCTGCAGGTCGATGAAGCCGGGTGCGGCGATCCCCTTGCCCGGACTCGAGTTCAGAGCGACCGCGGCCACGCGGCCGTCTACGACCTCGACGTCGCCCAGCACGAGTTCGCCGCCGACGAGCGCAGCCTCCACGCCGAGTCGCCCCGAATGCGCCATGGTCCTAGCCGGCGATCCCGGCCGTGACGGGCACGTCGACCGTCGGAATCGCGACTCCGGTCTCGAGGTCGAAGAAGTGCAGCAGCCGCGGATCGATCGCCACCTCGACCGCTTCGTCCGGCGAGAGGAGGAGGTGCCGGTCGAAGCGGCCGAGGAGCGTCACCGCGCGCTCGAGCTCGTCGACGCCGAGGGAGGGCCCCGGGGGTTGGGCCGTGGTGTCGACGAGATCTGTGCGCTCGAGCGGAGCCGCGGCGATCTCGATGTGGACAAGCTGTTCTGCGCCGAGCGCCTCGACGAGCAGGATGCGGCCTCGCAGCCGCGTGCCGTCCCAGCCCGACGCCTCGCGTACGTCCTCAGGGCGGATTCCGATTGCGATCCGCCTCCCGGCAAAATCAGCAAGACCCGGGCGCTCCGCCACGAGGTCGGCAGGCAACTCGAGCCGCGTTTCACCGAGCCGGCAGACCAGCCCGCCGCCGTCACGTTCAACCGTCGCCTCCATCAGGTTCATTGGCGGCGACCCGACGAAGCTCGCGACGAAGAGGTTTGTCGGCGCGTCGTAGAGACGCTGCGGCGTGTCGACCTGCTGTAGCACGCCGTCGCGCATGACCGCAACGCGGTGGCCCATCGTCATCGCCTCGACCTGGTCGTGCGTGACGTAGAGCGTCGTCACCTTCAACGCCTGCTGGATGCGTGCGATCTCCGCGCGCATCTGCACCCGGAGCTTCGCGTCGAGATTCGACAGCGGCTCGTCCATCAGGAACGCCTTGGGCTCGCGGACGATCGCGCGCCCCATTGCGACGCGCTGGCGCTGGCCGCCCGACAGCTGCGCCGGTCGCCGCTGCAGCATCTCGCCGAGACCGAGTACTCGCGCGATCTCCTCCACGCGCCTGTGCTGCTCTGGCTTGGGCACCTTCCGCATACGCAGGCCGAAGGCGAGGTTCTCGAAGACGGTCTTGTGCGGATAGAGCGCGTAGTTCTGGAACACCATCGCGATGTCGCGGTCGCGCGGCGCGAGCTCGTTGACGACCCGTCCGCCGATCCGAATCTCGCCCGCGGTGATCTCCTCGAGCCCCGCGACCATGCGCAGGGCGGTTGTCTTCCCGCACCCGGACGGGCCGACGAGAACGACGAACTCGCCTTCGGCGATCTCCAGGTTGAGGTCACGGACGGCCGTGACGTCGTGGCCGTAGACCTTCGAGAGGTGGACGAGCTTGATCTCGGCCACTACGCTTTCACGGCTCCCGCGGTTAGACCGAAGGCGATCCGCCGCTGCACGAGCAGGAAGAAGATCACGACGGGAATCGACGTCAGGGTGGCCCCGGCCATCAGCGGCCCCCACTCCGTGCCGCGCAGGCTCGTGAACGACGCCAGCCACACCATCAGCGTCTGCTTCTCGGGGCTCTGGAGGAACACGTACGCGATGATGAACTCGTTCCAGGCCTGGATGAAGGCGAAAATCGAGGTCGCAACGAGTCCCGGACCGACCAGCGGCAACAGGATCCGCACGAATGCGCCGAAGCGCGTCGTCCCGTCCACCATCGCCGCCTCCTCCAACTCACGCGGAACCCCGAGGAGGAAGCCACGCAGCGTCCAGACGGTGAACGGCAGGACGAACGTCAGGTACATCGCGATCACCCCGCTCAGCTTGTTCACCTGCTCGATGCGGGACATCATGATGTAGAGCGGAATGATCAGCGCGGTGAGCGGGACCATCTGCACGCCGAGGATCAGAACGATGAACGCCTTCCGTCCGTAGAAGCGGAACTTCGCGAGCGCAAGCGCCGCGAGGAACGCAAGCACGAGGGACAACACAACCACCACCGTGACGATGATCAGGCTGTTCTTCACCGAGTCCCAGAAGTGCGGACGGTTGATCGCCTCGCTGAAGTTCGACAGCGTCGGGTGGAGCGGGACCCACTCTGGCGTGTAGCTGAGCACCTTCTGACCCGGCTTGAACGCCGTCGCGACCATCCAGTAGACGGGAAACACCATCACCACCAAGACGAGCAGGGCGACGACGTTCCAGCCCGCCTTGCGAAGCCGACGCCGCCGGCTGGGGCCTGCTGTCGCGATCGGGGCGACGGGTGTCGGAGCAATCGGAGTGACGGCGCTCAAGAGACCTCTCCGGCTTTCAGCATCTGGCGCAGGTAGACGATCGTCGCGAGGAACATGAAGAGCACCATCACGACGGCGATGGCGGAGCCGAGCCCATACTCGCTAAGCCGGAACGACTGAGAGAAGGCGTAGATCGCCATCGTGTAGTAGTCACCCCCCGGCCGCTGGTCGAGCATGATCCAGATCTGCTGGAAGACCTGGAAGTCCCAGATGATCGACAGGCTGATGAGAATCACGAAGATGGGTTTCAGCAGCGGGAGAGTGACTTCGCGGAACACGCTCCACGGCCTCGCACCGTCAATCGACGCCGCTTCGAGCAGCTCCTGCGGCACCTGTGCGAGCCCGGCGTACACGGTGATCGCCACGAACGGAATCGCACCCCACACCACAAGCGCCGTGACCACCCCGAAGCCCGACCACGGGCTCTCGAACCAGTCGTGCCGGATGAAGTCGCCGAAGTGGAGCTTCGTCAGTGCCCAGTTGGCGACGCCGAACTCGTAGTCGACCATCCACCGCCAGATGTCGACCGCGACGACGACCGGCGTCGCCCACACGAGCACGAGCCCAGTCGTGACTGCCAGCCGCATGAAGCGACCCACCTGCAGAAGCAGCAGAGCGATCGCCGTTCCGAGCACCATCGTCAGCCCGACCGCGGCCACCGTGAAGAGGACCGTGCGCCCGAGCACGTGCCAGAACTGCGAATCGTGGAGGATGTTCGAGTAGTTGTCGACGCCGATCCAACGACCCTGATGGCGAATCAGCTCGAACAGGCCGTACTTTTCGAACGAGAGCCTGACGAGCAGATACAGGGGATACGCCAGGATGAGGCCGATGACCCCGGCCGCGGGCGCCAGGAGCGCATAGGGAGCCGCCGCCTGCCCGATCCGCTGCCGTGAGAAGCGGCGCCGCCGCCGAGAGGCGAGTGGGAACTCGCTCTCGGTGACGGACGCCACAGCTGCTCCTTCGGGCGCGAGGCGACTCACGCGCCGCTGTTCAGGATCCTCGTGATCTGACTGCTGGCGCTATTTGCTGCGGACTTCACCGTTGCGCGGCTGGTGAAGATCTTGACGAGCATGTTCTGAATCACGTCGGCATTCTCGAGGCCCGCGTTCTTGCTCGTGACAGGAACCGCGAGGTCCGATCCGCCCAGGAACGTCGGCATGAACTTGCCCTTGACGTGACTCGGCATCGGGTACGCGCCGACCACCGGGGCGAGAGCGGGATTCCCCAGCTTCTCGTCGAGCGCGTACGGCCATTCCCAACCGTTGCCGATGAACGAGCCCACCTTGCCCTTCGCGAAGACGAGCGCCTGCTGCGGGTTCGCTTCGTCGCCGGTCTTGTTGGCGCGCGAGAGCGCCAGCACGGTCGACTTCAGCACGGTCAGTGCGGTGATTGCCTGCTTCGAGTTGAGCGTGCCCTTCCACTTGCCATTCTTGAGAACGGCGATCTGGCCGCCGTAGTCGTAGACGAAGGACATCGACGCGTACCAGTTCTTCCCTGGGAAGTAGAGCGCCGAGTAACCGCGGTCCTTGCCGTACTTCTTGATCAGCTTTTTCCCATCTGCAACGAACTGGGCCAGGCTCTTCGGAGTGCCTTTGATCTTGGCAGCTGCGTACTGGTCCTTCCGATAGATCACGGCTCGCGCACCTGCGTAGTAGGGAACGCCGTAGAGCTTCCCGTTGTACCGGCACGAGTCCGTGAGGCCCTTGAGCCAGGTCTTGTTGTTGGGGAACGCGGACCGCGTCAACGACTTGAACGCGCCCGCAGCCATGTACTTCGACATCTCGCTGTTGCCCAACTCGATGACGTCCGGTGCGTTGTTGCCGGCCAAAGCGGCATCGAACTTGGCGAGATGTGCGCCCCACGTCTGGTACTGGACGTCGACGTCGACATCCGGATGCTTGGCCCTGAAGTTCCTGTTGGCCAGCGCCACTGCCTCCGGCCAACCGCTCTGTGCGTCGACCATGAGCCACACGACGACCTTGGTGGCATGGCTTCTCGACGTTCCGCCGCTGGCGGTCGAAGCCGCGACGGCGAACAGGGTGGCAAGGATTGCCACCGCGAAATACCGAACCTTCATGTCGCCTCCCGGAGCTTCGGAGCGCCCCTGTGGCACCCCGATTGGTTTAGACCACTACTCACGAATCGAGAGATTGGCATAGACCAATGATCGTGTCAAGAGCGAGGATTTCCCGCTGGTTGGGAGCGAGTGGTCTTGACCATGCTCCCATTCCTGTGCTTCCATAGGAGCGAGTGAGCAAACAAGTCTTGACCAGGCAGCGCGTACTGGAGCTGATCGAACAGCTCCAGGTCGGCGAGGCGATCCCGTCCGAGCGCCGGCTGAGCAGCGACCTGGGAGTCTCGCGCCTGACGCTGCGCGCGGCGCTCGACGACCTCGTGCGAGACGGCTACCTGATGCGGCGGCACGGCAGCGGGACGTTCGTCAGCGAGCCCAAGATCGCCCAGCAGCTCACGCTGACCTCCTTCAGCGAGGACATGCGCCGGCGCGGCATGGTTGCCGGGAGCCGGACGATCGAGCTGAGGGGGATCCATGCGGGAGCGGCCGTCGGGCGGGCGCTCAAGGTCTCCCCCGACGCGCGCGTCGTGCTCATCCGCCGTCTCCGCCTCGCAGACGGCGAGCCGATGGCGCTCGAGACCCTCCACGTCCCCGCGGCTCTCGTCCCTGAACTGACGCGCGAGCTCCTCGAAGATGCGTCGTTCTACGAGTTGCTGGAGCAGCGGTACGGCGTCGTGATCGAGAGTGGAATGCAGTCGATCGAGCCGACAGTCACGAACGAGGAGGAATCGGAGCTGCTCGGCGTGCCGCTGCACTCGCCCGCCTTCCTCTTCGAACGCACGAGCCGGACAGCCGACGGCGAGACAGTCGAGTTCGTGCGCTCGCTCTACCGGGGCGACCGCTACCGCCTCGTCGCCGAGCTGTCGCAACGCCGCGACCGTCCGGTCGCGCAGCAGGCGACGCTCTCGGCAGCGGCGGAACGCGACGGCGCATGAGCGTCGCTCCCCTGCGGCTCGCTCCCGTGAGGGAAACCATGTTTCCCTCACGAGCTCCCTTCTTTAGGTCACGCCTCAGCCCATGAGCCGCGCCGGCTGTTCGTACTTCGGCGTCCGCATCCTCCGTCACGTCCGTCGCGATCTCCAGGACATCGCGGCACGCGGATACACGGCGGTTCTGCACACCTTCTCCGAGAACGATCTCGCCTACTACCGCGGGACGATGGCGGACATCGTCGCGGCGTCGCACGACCTCGGGCTCGAGGTGCAGATGTGTCCCTGGGGCCTCGGCCGCACGTTCGGCGGCGAGGCCGAGAGCCGTTGGGTCACCTTCCATCCCGAGGCCTGCCAGGTGCTGGACGACGGGCGGCGAGTCGCGACCGGTTGCCTCAACAATCCCGCCTACCGAGCCTTCTGCAGGGAGTGGGCGGACGCAGCGGTCGAGGCCGGGACGGACTACGTCTTCTGGGACGAGCCTCATTGGACGGTGCCCGAGCATGTCGGCGCCGAGCGCGAGCGGTGGGCGTGCGTCTGCGAGGTCTGCCGCGAAGTGTCCGGCCTGGACCTGTCCGGGGGTCTGACCCCGGAGGTGCAAGCGTTCCGTGAAGAGTCTGTGACGGACTTCTTGCGCGAGATGGTCGCGCACGTCGCCCGGCGTGGGGGTCGCAACACGATCTGCCTATTGCCGCTGACAGAGGGCCCGCACGGTGTTAGCGACTGGGACGCGGTCGCCGCACTGCCCGGCCTGTCGGTGCTCGCCACCGATCCCTACTGGAAGAACTTCGACGAGCCCGCCGGTCCTTTCGTCGGACGGTTCGCACAACTGCTCGCGGAGACGGCCGCGCGGCACGGTGTCGAAGCACAGCTGTGGCTGCCGAGCTTCGGACTGACGCGGGAGGACATCCCTGACCTCGAGGCCGCAATCGCTTCCTCCCGCGCCGCGGGCATCGACGACCTCTGGACCTGGGGCTACGAGGCCTGCGGACACATGACGCACCTCGCGACGCCCGATGCGCCCCTGGTCTGGGAGGCGGTCACCGCTGCCCTGACAGGCGCTGAGCGAGACGCGATCGACCGGCTTCCGACCGAGGGCGAGCGCCCCGACCTGCGCGATCTCGACCTACGGCCGACTGCGGAGCTCGTGCGCCTGATCAACACGGAGGACACGACGGTCGCGGACGCGGTGGGCGCAGCTGCCGACTCGATCGCTCGTGCCGTCGATGCCATCGTCGCCCGGCTCGAAGCGGGCGGCCGGCTCGTCTACGTCGGCGCGGGGTCGTCCGGGCGTATCGCGGCGGCGGATGCTGCCGAGTGCGGGCCCACTTTCTCGGCACCCCCCGGCCAGGTCATGGCTGTCACGACCGAGGCAGAAGCAGCGGAGGACGACGCGGACGCGGGGGCCGACGACATCGCTGCCGCGGCGGTCGGCCCGCGGGACGCCGTGATCGCGGTCAGCGCGAGCGGACGCACGCCGTACACGCTCGGCGCAATCGACCTGGCCTCCCGTGCCGGCGCGCTGACGATCGGGGTCGCGTGCGTGGCCGAGTCCGAGCTCGGTCGCAGGGCGGCGCACGTGATCGAGGTAGAGGTCGGCCCCGAGGTGATCGCAGGCTCGACGCGGATGAAGGCCGGCACGGCGCAGAAACTCGTGCTGAACACGATCTCGACGATCGCGATGGTCCGGCTGGGCAAGACGTTCGGGAACCTGATGGTCGACGTCCAGGCGTCGAACGAGAAGCTGCGCGCGCGGGCTCGGCGCGCGGTGGCGATCGCAACCGCGGCGCCCGAGAACGAGGTCTCGGCCGCAATCTCGGCGGCGGACGGGGACGCGAAGGTGGCGATCGTCTCGTTGCTCGCGGGAGTGGATGCTCAGACGGCCAGGTCGCGGCTCGCAGCCGCCGGCGGCGTGATCAGGCAAGCGGTCGGAGAGTCCGCCGATGTCGTGGGTTGAGGCCGAGCTGCGGGAGCAACCCGCGGCGCTCGAGCGCTTCCTGGCCGCCGAGTCGGCACACGCGAAGGAGATCGCGCGCGGGCTCGTGCGCGAGGACGTTCGGTATCTGCTGATCGTCTCGCGCGGCAGCTCGAGCAACGTCGCGCGGTACATGCAGTACCTCTTCGGCGCCGTCAATCGTCTCCCGGTTGCATTCGCCACGCCCTCGCTATACAGCGTCTACGACGCGCCGCCTGAGCTCGGACCGGCAGCAGCGATCGGGATCTCCCAGTCGGGAGCCTCGCCCGACGTCGTCGCGGTGCTCGCCGAAGCGCGCCGCCAGAACCGCCCGACACTGGCGATCACGAACGACCCGAAGTCGCCGCTCGCGCAGACCGCGGACTGGACCCTGCCCCTGCACGCCGGTGAGGAACGCGCGGTCGCAGCGACGAAGACGTATCTGAACTCGATCGCCGCCGTCGCCCTGCTCTCCACGGCCGCCGTGGGAGGCGCGCAAAGGCTGCGTGAATTGCAAGCGATCCCCGGCACCGTCGCGGATCAGATCGAACGATCGCTGGCCGCAGCAGACGCGCTCGAGCGCTACCGCGACGTCGAGAGCGGCAGCGTGATCGCACGCGGCGTCAACTACGGCACGGCGTTCGAGATCGCGCTGAAGATCCGTGAGCTTTCGGGCGCGCCCTTCGAGGCCTTCTCGTCCGCCGACCTCCTCCACGGCCCCATCGCAGCGCTCAAGTCAGGCCGCCCGGCGATCGTCATCGCGCCGTCCGGCAAAACGCTGACGAGCCTGCGCGCGGCAGTGGACAAGGTGCGCGAGCGAGGATCCGAGGTGATCGCAATCAGCGACGACAGGGACTTCCTGGCCGCTGCAGACACTGCGTTCCCGCTGGTCCGGAAAGTCCCGGAGTGGCTGACCCCGCTCCTGACCGTCATCCCGGGCCAGGTTGCAGCTGTTCGCCTCGCCCGTCTCCGGGGCGCCGACGTCGACAGTCCCGTCGGCCTGACGAAGATCACCCTGACGCGTTAGGCCCGCTGTCGGACATGTCCCGGGTCTGACCCGGGACGTGCGCATCACGGACACGGCTCCGGAGCCGCACCGGGCTTGAGCTGACGGCGGGACGCGTCGGTCAGAGCCACGGCCGGGGTCTGACCCCGGACGTGGCTGCGGCGGACGGTGCCCAAAGTTGCAGCGGCACAGGAGGAACCCGGGCGGCGCGAAGACGCGGAGACTTACCCCCGGCGTGCGCCGAGTGAGAACACCTCGGCATCGGGATCCGCGACCGGCCGGGGCGCCTGCTCCAGGCACGAAGCACGGAACCGCTCCGCGGCGGCGGCCCAGCCGCTCCGCCTCGCCTCCGCAGAGAATGCGGGACGGAACACGACGCGGTGCATCAGCACCGGCAGGAACAGCCGGTCGACGTCGTCGGGAACGACATAGCTCCGCTCGTTCAGCAGCGCCCAGCCTCGAGCCGCGCGCTCGAGCGCGAGACTGCCGCGCACCGATGCGCCAATCGCGACCGACTCGTGGTCGCGAGTCGAGCGCACGAGGTCGACGATCCAGCGTTTGATCAGGTCGTCCACGTAAACAGCCTGCACCGCCTCTTTCAGCTCTTGCACGTCCTCCACGCTGATCACCGGCTCGAGGAGTCGCAGCGGATGGCCGTGCCTCTGCTCTTCGAGGATCCGTCGCTCGTCGTCGGCGTCCGGATAGCCCAGGGCAGTACGGAGGAAGAAGCGGTCGAGCTGCGCCTCCGGCAACGGGAACGTCCCTTCGTACTCGATCGGGTTCTCCGTGGCCAGCAGGAGGAAGGGATCAGGGAGCACGCGCGTGTCGCCGTCGACGGTGACCTGCTGCTCCGCCATTGCCTCGAGCAGTGCCGACTGGGTCTTGGGCATCGCCCGGTTGATCTCGTCGACGAGCACGACGTTGGCGAAGATGGGCCCCGGCCTGAACTCGAAGTCGCGGTCTTTCTGGTTGAAGACGGAGAGCCCGGTGACGTCCGTGGGCTGCAGATCCGGCGTGCACTGGATGCGCGAGGGCGTCGCGCCTTCGATCGACTGCGCGATCGCGCGCGCAAGTACGGTCTTGGCGGTGCCCGGCACGTCTTCGAACAGGACGTGACCGCCCGCGACCAAGGCCGCGACGACCAGCTTGACCTCGTCCCGCTTGCCGTAGACGACCGACTCGATGTTGTCGAGGAACCGTTCCGCGAGCACGGCCGCCCGCTGGAAACGATCAGAACCCTCTACGCGAGCCGCCTCGGTCGGTTCCATAGCCCTCCATGATTGTAGGCCCGCTCGCTAATAGCGGGCCGTTGATTAGACGGGGCTCGGAAGCGCTTTGTTAGGAACCCGTGAACGCTGAGAGCTCGTCTTTCGACGAGCTCTCAGCCGAGCCGGTCTCGTAGACGGGCCTACGAGGACTTCATCGGGTCGAGGTACACGTCGTCGATCTTCACAGCTCCGTTACTCGAGGTGAACCGGAACTGCACCGACGTCGTCAGGAGCGGCAGGATTCCGCCGAGCATCCCGACCTGAGGCGACGGCTTCCAGTTTCCGCCCGCCGAGTACGTTCCGCCGTCGAAGATCCCGAGGACGCTCGAAAGCAGGCCTCGATAGATGATCTGGACCTTCACCTTCGCGCCGGAGTCACCGCTCGCGACGAAGCGCATCTTGCCGGACAGGAGCGAGATGCACATCGGAGGGCTCGTCGCCGTCGCACCGGCGGGGAGCGATAGCGCATACCGATCGTACTTGCTGTGAATGTAGAACGTTTCATTGCCCGTCACGACGCGTGCGCCACTCAGGCTCCAGCCCGAAGCGCCGCCTTCAAAGCCACCGTCGGGCGAGAACGCGTAATTCGCGTAATCCGACCAGGGCACGAACGGCTGCGCGGTCGCGGTGGGGCACGCAAGACCGAGCCCCGCAGACGCAGGTGCCGCCCCGAACGCCAGTGCGATTGCCCCAGTTGCGAGACCAATCACGACGAGCGCCCGCACCTTCCGGACGAAAGACTTCGCTGCCACAGAATCAACTCCCTTTAAAGCGCCGCAGTTACCTGTGGCTCACTTTCGCCACTTTGGTGGAGGGAGCCTCCCCCTTCGGGGGGATCCGGGCTCACGTCAAGATTTCCCGGCACGAGCCGATATCGCGAACATGTCGACTTCCGTCGCTGCTGGCTCCCTGCCTGAAAGCGGCTTCGTCGCGAGCGGCGCGGATCTCGACGCTAATTCGCTGATCGAACAGTCGCGCCAGATGGCCGCCAGGCCTCTTGGCGACCGGGACCGCCTCGCCTCCCTCCTCCTCGGAGCCGGCTTCTTCGCGACCGCGCTCGGGCTCGCCGTGGCCCTCGACTCGCGGCGAGAAGCCGGGATCTGGGTGTTTCTCATCTTCGTCGTGTCCTATGCGATCTCGTCGCGGATCGAGTTCGAGATCGGCACCGGCTCCGCTCCACCGACGCAGCTAGTGCTCTTACCGATGCTCGTCCTGCTTCCCGTCACGTATGTGCCCCTCTGCGTGCTGGGCGGCTTGCTCCTCGGCGGCCTGCCGGACTACGCGCGCGGCCGGATCCCGATCGATCGAAGCGTGCTTCGGTTCGTGAACTCCTGGCACGCCGTCGGCCCCGCGCTCATCCTCATCGCGGCGGGCGAGCCTGAGCCCACGCCGCGGCACCTGCCGATCTACGGCCTCGCCCTGTCTGTGCAGTTCCTGTTCGATTTCGCGAGCACGGCGCTGCGCGACCGCCTCGGACGGGGTATCTCACCACTCAGCCTGGTGCGCTTCATGGTCTGGATCTGGGCGGTCGACTCGGCACTTACGCCGATCGCGATCCTCGCGGCGCTCGGATCTCGGGCGCAGCCTTCGCTCATCGTTCTCTCGCTGCCCCTGATCGGGCTGCTCGCCTATTTCGCGCGCGAACGGAAGGCGCGCATCGACCATGCGCTCGAGCTGAGCGGCGCATATCGCGGTACCGCTTTCCTGCTCGGGGAGGTCGTCGAGGCGGATGACGCGTACACGGGCAGTCACAGCCGCGACGTCGTCTCGCTCGTCGTCGACGTCAGCGACCGGCTAGGGCTGGGCGCAAGGGACCGGCGCGATGCCGAGTTCGCAGCCCTGTTGCACGACGTGGGCAAGATCAAGATCCCGGGCGAGATCATCAACAAGCCCGGGAAGCTCACCGACGAGGAGCGAGCTGTGATCGGGACGCACACCGTCGAAGGCGAGAGGCTGCTCTCCCAGGTGGGTGGGATCCTCGGGAACGTCGGCCGCATCGTGCGCTCGTGCCACGAGGATTGGGACGGCACCGGGTATCCCGACGGCCTCGTCGCGCAAGAGATCCCGCTCGTCGCACGGATTGTGCGCTGCTGCGACGCGTTCAGCGCGATGACGACCGACCGGCCGTACCGCAAAGCGCGGCCCGTCGAGGAAGCCGTCGCCGAGCTGCGGCGCTGCTCCGGCACCGATTTCGATCCTGCGGTCGTGGACGCCCTCGCCGCAGTGCTCGAACAGCCGGCCTGAGTTTCGGAACCCCGCGGACGCGCACAACGCGTCCCATGGCATCCGTCCAGGCCAAGGAGGCCGCTGCGAGCCCATGGGTCGAGCGGCTCGCACGCTCCGGGCTCGTCGCGCAAGGCATCTCGTTCGGGCTCGTCGGCGTGCTCGCGATCGAGCTCGCGCTCGGCAAGGGCGGGAAGGCGACCGATCGCGAGGGCGCGCTGCGAACGATTGCGCAAGGCGGATTCGGCCGCTTGGTCGTGATCGTGCTGGCGATCGGCTTCGGGTCGTATGCGCTCTGGCGAGTCGCGCAGGCCTTTCTGGGCCACGACGTCGAGGAGCCTGACGCCAAGCAGAAGTGGTCGAAACGGATCACGTCGCTGGGCAAGGCCGCGATCTACGGGACGCTATGCGCGGCAGCCGTCTCCATCCTCGTCGGCGAGAAGGGCGGCGACAACAAGGAACAGGAAGCGACCAAAGGCATCCTCGGGTGGCCGGGGGGACGGTGGATCGTGGGTGCGATTGCGCTCGGCATCGGCATCGCCGCGCTGTGGAACCTCTACCGCGCCGTCTCCGGCCAGTACAAGGACTCGCTCAAGACGGGTCAGATGAGCTCCACCGAGCTGCGCTGGACGACGCGGATCGCGTTCGTGGGCCTGACGGCGCGTGCCGTGGTGTTCGGGCTCGTCTCCTGGTTCTTCTTCAAGGCCGCCGCCGACTACGACGCAGAGAAAGCGCGGGGGCTCGACGGCGCCCTCCGCAAGCTCGCGCACGAGCCTTACGGTGCGTGGCTTTTATGCATAGTCGCCGCCGGCCTGCTGTCTTACGGCTTCTTCTGCCTCATTCAGGCCAGGTACCGCGAAGTGTGAGCAGCGCCTACTTGGTCTCGGCGAGGTGCTGCTCGAGCCACTCGACGGCCAGGCGATAGGCCTTCAGCTCGTTGGGGCGCTTGGTGAAGCCATGGCCCTCGTCGTCGAAGACGACGTACTCGACCGTGCGGCCGAGTGAGCGGAGCTTCTCCACCATCTGGTCGGACTCGCCTTTGACGACCCGCGGGTCGGTTGCGCCCTGGATCACGAGCAGCGGCGACTTGACGTTCTCGACGTACGTGATCGGCGACCGCTCCATGAGGAAGTCTGCCTCCGTCTCGGGGTCACCGACGAACCGAGCGATGAACCGCTTCCACGTGGGCGGCACGGCTTTTGCGAACGTAACGAGATTCGACGGGCCGAAGATGTCCACGGCAGCGGCCCAGTAGTCCTGTAGACGCGTCACGCAGGTTAGGACCGCAAAGCCCCCGTACGAGCCGCCGAACACACCGATGCGGTCGGGATCGACCCAGTCCTGCTCGCGCAGCCATTTGACCGCGTGCTCCCAGTCCTGCATGTCTCCACCGCCCCAGTCCCGCTGGACGAGCCGCTGGTACGACTTTCCGTAGCCGGTCGAGCCTCGGATGTTCGTCGCGAGCACGCCGATACCGCGCGAGAGCAGGTACTGGTACACAGGCTGGTAGACGGGTTTCTCCTGCGCCTCGGGGCCGCCATGGATCGAGAGGACAAACGGCGCCCTTCCGTCCACGTCCGGCCGGTAGAGCCAGGCCGGGATGTCGCGTCCGTCGAAGCTCGGAAAGGTTACGAGCTCGAGGTCGGCCAGATCGTTCTCGCGCAAACCGCCGATGCGGCTGTCCGTCACCGGGCGCGCGCGGCCGCTCTTGGTCTCGACCACCCACACATCGGGCGGACGGCGCGGGCACGAGACGATCAGGGCGACATGTGACCCGTCCGGCGACAGGGCGGTCGGCGGCTCGGCACCGGTCAAGTGGGGACGCGCACCGTCCGGGAGCTCGGGCTCCGGGAGGTCGCGTCCCGTTTCGAGATCGCGCAGGCGAAGGCGGTCGTAGCCGTCCTCGTTGACGAGCCTAGCCAGGACCCGGCCGTCTGCCGACGCCCTCAGGTCCTCGACGTCGTGCGTTGGCTCCTCCACAAATTCGTAACGATCGGTCGACAGCTCGTAGAACGCGAGGCCACGAAACTCGCTGCCTTTGTCGGTGGCGAGGTAGAAGCCCGAGCCGTCCGGTGCCCACGCGCCGGGTAAGAAGACCGCCTCGTCGTCGTGGGGCGTCAGCTCGCGCGACTCGGCTGCGTCTACATCGATCAGGTGGATCGACGCGTCGCTGTTGTTACGGAAGTCGATCGCCAGCAGCTTCGAGCCGTCCGGCGACCACGCGTATGGCAACGAGAACATTCCTTCGCCGAAGACGGGACGCGTCTCCCCCGTCTCGGCATCCCGAATCCAGGTCTCCATGTCCGTCGGCTTACGCGCGTTGGCGGTGTAGGCGAACCTCGTTCCGTCCGGAGACCAGGCATCCGCGCTGATGAAATGCTGCACCTGGGGCTCGTCGGTCAACTGCTCGGGCCAGCCGCCGTCGGCGTCGAGCATGTAGAGCTGGTGGAACTCGTCGCCATCGTGATCCGCGAACACGAGCAGCCTCCCGTCCTTCCGCGAGACCGCGACGCCGCGGACGGTGTTGTCCGTGAAGGCCGTCAACTGGTCGGGCCAGCCGCCCTCGACGGAAACACGCCAAAGGTTGAACTGGCCGGAGATGTTGCTCGCAAAGAGGACGCTTCCGCCGTCGGCAGTGAACGCGAGCGCCGCGGAGAAACGCCGGACGGCGAAGTACTGCTCGAAGAGAGGCAGCTTGTGCGTCTTCGTGATGGCCACGGCGCTGACACTACAGTTCCCGATCGTGGAGAGGACTCATCCCTGGGCGTGGTACGCAGATCCGACATCCCTCCGGCGAGAAAGCGAGCGAATCTTCGGCCGAGCCTGGCAGTACGTCGGCCACACGGGCCAGGTGACAGAGGGGCGCTTGCTCTCGGAGAGCGAGCAGCTGGTCGCGCATTTCCAGGCCCTAACACGCCAGGCGCTCGAGCGGTCGAGGCTCGGTTGAGGGCCCCACCGCGGACGGAGTCGCGTCGCGAGCGCGTCATCGCCGGGGTAAGACGATCGCGCTGAGAAGTTTGCCGGGCTTGAGGACATCTCGGAGGGGGTAATACGATCTGGTGGCTCATTTCCAGGCCCTGACGCGCCAGGCGCTCGAGCAGTCGAGGCTCGCTTGACGGCCCCAGCGCGGACGGAGTAGCGTCGCGAGCGCGTCATGGCCGGTGTGAGCTTTGACGGGGTGAGCAAGGTCTACGCCGACGGCACTCGGGCCGTGTCGGAACTCGACCTCGAGATCAACGACGGCGAGTTCGTGGTCCTCGTCGGGCCGTCAGGCTGCGGCAAGACGACCGCGCTGAGAATGGTCGCCGGGCTTGAGGACATCTCAGAGGGGGTAGTGCGAATCGGGGAGCGAGTGGTCAACCACGTGCCATCGCGCGACCGCGACATCGCCATGGTCTTTCAGAGCTACGCCCTCTATCCGCACCTCTCCGTCTACGACAACATTGCGTTCGGCCTGCGCGTAAAGAAGGTGCCCAAGGAAGAGATCGACAAGCGTGTCACAGAGGCCGCGCACGTGCTCGGTCTGGAGCAATTCCTCAAGCGCAAGCCTCGGGCACTTTCCGGTGGGCAGCGTCAGCGCGTGGCGATGGGTCGCGCCATCGTCCGCGAGCCGCAGGCCTTCTTGATGGACGAGCCGCTCTCAAACCTCGACGCAAAACTGCGCGTCCAGATGCGCGCGGAGATCAGCCGACTCCAACACGACCTCGGTGTGACCACCGTCTACGTGACGCACGACCAGGTCGAGGCGATGACGATGGGCGATCGCGTCGCTGTCATGCGGAAGGGGGAGCTCCAGCAGGTGGCGGATCCCCAGGAGCTCTACGACCGTCCGGTCAACCTCTTCGTCGGGGGGTTCATCGGCAGCCCCGCGATGAACATGGTCGAGGCGACGCTGGAGCGTGCGGACGGCGCTCTCGTCGCGACCGCAGGCGACCAGAGGGTGGTGCTCGATGACGACACGCTCGCGGCGAAGCCGGCATTGGCGCACTACGAGGGACGCGAGATCGTGCTCGGTATTCGCCCGGAGGACCTCGAGGACGCGGCCCTTGCGAGCGAGGTTCCGCCAGAACGGCGGCTACGAGGTCTAGTGCGACTCCGCGAGGCGCTCGGCTC
>WNFZ01005262.1_pt1 | contig 20860 bp, 11 predicted proteins | sample 5400081 | NCBI WGS metagenome assembly WNFZ01 (sample SAMN13153365, study PRJNA577476) | soil metagenome | isolation source: 80 cm soil or saprolite under grassland replicate 1 | place: USA:California | collected 2016-06-15
TCACGATGGCCGAATACATGTTTGGCGTCTCCGGCGACCACAACGCCGGATTCGTCAGCTTCGTCGTTGCACTGAATGGCGCAAAGCTATCGGCCGCAACCTGCTGCGGCGCCGAATCGGCGCTGGCAACTGTCTTCCCGGACGCGTCCAGAATCTGCCAGCGTACTCGGCAAGCCTCGGGCTTCGATCCCCGGTTGTGCACGACGGTGCCCAGGTTCAGCGTTGCCGCATTCCCCTTCACTTCTGTGCGTACATAACTCTCCCACTGCTCAACATGCAGCGCATCCATTTGGGTCAGCCACACATGGCGATAAATCCCTGCGCCTTCATAGAACCACCCGTCTCCGAAACTTGCGTCCATGCGGACCATCAGATAATTCTTTTCGCCGTAGTTCAGGAAATCCGTGATGTCAAAGCTGAAGGGTGCGTATCCATTGTTATTGCGCCCGATGAAGTAGCCGTTAAGGAAGACCAGCGCGTCGCGGAAGGCGCCATCAAACAACAGAGAGGTACGGCGACCGCGATCGCTCGCGGGGGTGTCAAACGTCCGCCGATACCATCCCACGCTCGTCTCGGGATACTTCCTGCCCAGCGGCTTGTAGCCGTGGCTCTGTAGGCTTTCGTCGCGCACGAATGGCAATTCGACCGCCCAGTCGTGAGGCAGGTTCAGAGAACGCCAGTTGGAATCGTCCAATTTCGCGGTCGAAAACTTCATCTCTCCGGACTTCGCAAAATCGCCCTGGCCAGCGCCGAAACCGAGGTCCCGCGCCGGGTCGCTGCCATGCCCGAACTGGAATTTCCATCCAAAGTCCATTAGAAAACGTTCTCTCGGCGCAACCGCAGAAAGGGCCTCGGATGAAGCTGCTCCCGGATATGCCGCCAGCAGCGCCTCAGCACGCTTCACGAAGGAACCAGCTGCCAATGACGTGGCGGAAATTGCGACTCCGGAACGAAGCAGATCACGACGGGTAAATGAAGACACGAGCGCACCTCCAGTGTGCGGCAGAGCTGGGATTAAGAACGCAAGAAACGCACAATATTACGCCGATGAAGCAAGCTGGCACAACCACTGAATGGAGCGAGGGATGGAGCTTCGGATTCAAACTTCAGCATTACAACCCTGATGACCTCCGTGATGCAACCGTACGGTGTTTGGTAGGAGGTGCTCGCAGACAACATTTCAAAATCGCTTAATGATGAATACTGTCTTATCATCGATCAGCGCTTCGTCGCCGTTCTCTCGAAGATGCTCATCCTGCTTGACCGCATGATCCAGCAATGCGTTGCAGATTTCTCTGGCCGACTGCCGGTAGTGTTCGCGCATAACCGCTTCAAGTAGCTCGCGCTGTTCTCTATCGCTGCCGTCGTAAACTCCATCGGTATAGAGGACAAGAATGTCTCCCGGGCTCATCAGCGTGATCTCGGCGACATCGGATGAGTTGAACTCTCTCTGTCGTGAGTTCAAGGTGTAATACTTCTTACGATCCGGGTGGTCTGTGGGGATCTGCAAGCCGAGGGCAAGGAATTGCACCATGCGGCTTTCATTGATGTCCATGAACTTGCGATACTCCGCGGAGAACACCAGCGGTGGAGGATGGCCGAAATTTGCGAAGCGAAAGTGGCCGCCAGGGCGCACTTCGCCATATACCATGGTCGCGATTTCGCGCGCATCTTCTTTCTCAGTTATTCCCAGTGCGTTGCGAGCGGTGACGGATTGCGCTAGCCGCAGGTTGATGTTTTCGAGTAGCTCCGGCGTTGTCTTTCCGTACCGGTCCAATTCGGTGAGCATCAATGCATGGAATGTGTCATGGACCGTAGAGGCGATCTTCGCCGAGATAATTCCATGTCCCTGCGCGTCGACCACGAGGACACCGGCGGTCGAATAGAGGTCGCGCAGGTCCTCCGCAACGCGTGCCTGCTCAGAGCTCCTGGCGAATCGATACTCAGTCTCCATCTCGGGTCTATAGGCCGGGTTCCCCTTCAGCCACTGCACGTGGTCATCTACGCAATTACGCACCGGTGTACCTGGAGGCAGCGTTTCGAGAAACTCTTTTGCCAGACGCTGAGCCCGCAGAATGCGTGCGTCGATATCGTAGCGCTGTTGAAAATTGATATATTCAAAAAGGTCGCCACCAACGGTTCCGGCAGGAATCGAATTGCCGAACATCTCGATTCCGGGGATGTGCGGGATCGCACCTTCGACCGGCATCAACCGCTCGCGCAGATACTCATCGATCGTCGGCGCTAGGTTCACATTGGTCATACGCAGGAGCGTCTATCTGAGTACAAACCCAATCCTACTCGATGGTCGAGAGTCCGCGCAGATACGAAGCAGGGTGAGTTCAGATGCGACCGATCCATTGCGGATCAGCCAATGGCGAACGGCAGGGTTGCACGCCCGCATGGAGGAAACTGCGCCTATCCCCTGAGCCCGCTCGCCCTGGGGCACCCAAGGTTTTGAATCTCGGCAAAAACACCCAGCATCTGCTCTTCATGAGGAAGTGGACGAAGGAAATTCAATAGGGCTCAGATCGAGGGACCTATTGAGCTTTGCATAATATTGTGACACTCCATCATCATTGCCATTTCGACCGTAACAGGCTTGGTCGCGAAGCGGACAATCCTGCGGAGTGGAGAAACCTGCTGTTCTGCGCGGGCGGAAGAAAGCAGGTTCCCGTTCGACTCCCTCCGTTCCGTCGGTCGCTCAGGGCAGGCTCTCCACTTCGCAGCATGATTCGCGTTGCGAATCATGCTGCTCCGGTCGGAATGACAGAGCTGTTCAATGGTCACAATATTCTGCAAAGCTCAGTAGGGATGGTCTCGTCCTTTCGGTGATCGGCCTCGCCGCATTTTTTAGTTCCTGAAGTTTGCTGCGCGTAATAAGACACACGGTTGAAATTAGACAACGCATGTTTGAGAGCATCCTTTGTCAGGTCACCGAATACGATCCCGGCGTCTTGCAGACGTTGATTGAGCTGGCCGTCGAGATTGCCCGCGAAGGCAGGGAGGGACGGCGCATCGGCACCCTGTTCACGCTCGGAGATGAGCAAGCCGTACTCGCAAAGTCCCGGTCACTGATTCTGGACCCCTTATCCGGGCACCCGGAATCCGTGCGTCACGTGAGCAACCCAAGTCTCCAAGGAACAATTAAGGAACTGGCCCAATTGGATGGTGGATTTGTCGTCAGCCGCGACGGCGTGTTTCTGTCTGCCTGCCGGTATCTTGACGCTGTCGCAGCGCCGGTGGATGTGCCACTGGGCCTTGGTAGCAGGCACCTTGCAGCGGCCAACATGAGCGCAGTGACGAAGGCAGTGGGTGTTGTGGTTTCGGAGAGCTCAGTGGTCCGCCTTTTCTGCCACGGAAAGTTGGTAGGCGAGATCATCCCGGAACTGTGGATGATCGATCGTGCTGCGCAGCTGCGCGGACCGGTGAAGAAGGAAACCTATGGCGAACTGACCGTACTGACGCCAAATCCGAGCCGCGCCTCCGCAGCGAAACTTCTGTGAAGGAGCTTGCGGTTATACTTTTCGACCGAATGCGCCGATATTGCCAACGCCAGCAAACCCGATCCTCCACGTAGCCATCTGCTGACCATCATTTTGATGGGGACGAAATGCGAGAGCTGTGATGCCGAAACCTATATTGTTGAGCGTAGACGACGATTCCGACGTTTTGCGCGCAATCGAGCGCGACTTGCGATCACAATACGGCGCTGAATACCGGGTGTTAGGAAGCGATTCGCCCGAGGGTGCGCTCGATATTCTCAACCAGTTGAAGGTTCGAAATGATAGTGTTGCCCTGCTCCTCGCCGATCAGCGCATGCCGAAAATGGATGGAGTCCAATTTCTGCAAGAGGCCATGCGCATGTACCCTGACGCAAAACGAGCGCTGCTCACGGCGTACGCGGACACGACCGCTGCGATTAGCGCGATCAACGACGCCGGCATTAACTACTTCTTCTTGAAGCCTTGGGACCCTCCCACTGAGCGCCTGTATCCCCAGCTGGACGACATGCTGGATGACTGGCAAGCTTCTCATAAGCCTTCCTTCGGCGGCATCAGAGTACTCGGAACGCGCTGGTCGCCGCGTTCCTACGAGTTACGAGACTTCCTTGCGCGCAACCATGTTCCGTATCAATGGATCGACGTAGAGCTTTCGGTCAATGATCCGGAGACCAGGCGACTTCTCGACGTTCTCGGGCCTGAGGCCACGAGTCTTCCGGTCGTTCTCTTTCCGGATGGGACAAAACTGCTCGAGAGCCTGCCGTCACAGGTAGCACAAAAAGTCGGGCTGCGTACACGCGCTCAGACTGACTTCTACGATTTGGCAATTGTCGGCGGTGGACCAGCCGGTCTGGCGGCAGCCGTTTATGGTGCTTCGGAAGGGCTGCACACGGTGATCATTGAGCGTGAGGCGCCGGGTGGCCAGGCCGGAATGAGTTCGCGAATCGAGAACTATCTTGGCTTTCCCACGGGACTAAGTGGTGGCGATCTGGCGAGACGCGCCGTAGTTCAGGCTTCGCGGTTCGGAGTGGAAATCCTGTCTCCGCAGGAGGTGACCGCAGTTCGGACGGAGGGACCTTATCGGATCCTGAAAATGGCGGACGGCAACGAGCTTTCCTGTCATGCTCTGATGATTGCCAGCGGAGTTCAATGGCGCCGCCTCGATGCTCCCGGCGTCGACCGTCTGCAAGGCGCGGGCATTTACTACGGCGGAGGAGCGACCGAAGCGCTGTCCTGTAAAAATGAAATTATCTATGTGGTAGGCGGAGCCAATTCTGCAGGCCAGGCGGCGATGAACTTCGCCAAGTATGCCGAGAGAGTGGTCATCTTGGTGCGAGGCTCGTCACTCTCGAGCACGATGTCGAAGTATTTGATTGACCAGATTCAGCAAACTCAGAACATTCAGTTGTGGACGCATGCCAGCATCGCCGAAGTGCATGGCGACTCACATGTGGAAGAGATTTCCGTCCTTTGTTCCGATACCAGTAAGATCGAGCGCGTTCCCGCGAACTCCGTCTTTGTTTTCATTGGTGCTTTGCCACAAACTGACTGGCTGGGGGATATGGTCGAACGCGACGAGCGCGGGTTCATTCTTACGGGGCCAGATCTCATACGCGCCGGAAATCGTCCCAAGGGTTGGAGTCTTGATCGAGATCCGTTTCTTTTGGAGACCAATGTTCCGGGAGTATTTGCGGTTGGTGATGTGCGGCATGGCTCGGTGAAGCGCGTGGCGTCTGGCGTTGGAGAAGGCTCGGTGGCTGTGCAGTTCATCCATCAATATTTGAGTAAGGTTTAAAATGGCGGAAAAATCGGAGCTACTCAACATTCCGGCATTTGCCGGCTTGCCGGATGATCAGATCAGTTGGTTCATCACGCAGTCGCAAGAGTTGAAGATCAATGCCGGCGAGACCTACGTCCGCCAAGGAGACCCGGCCGACGCGATGTTTGTGATTCTCGAGGGTCAATTTCAGTTTCGAGGCGAATTCGGTGGCCAGCCTGTTATTTTCCCAATCAAGGCCGGGGATGTAACCGGAGTACTTCCTTTTTCGAGAATGACGCAGTTTACCGTGACCGGTCGCGCGGTCACCGATGGCCGTATTCTGCGATTCCCTGTCTCATTGTTTCCGGAACTCACGCAGAGAATGCCGGTTCTTACGAAGCATCTAGTCGGCCTGCTGTCGGATAGAATCCGTGAAACCACCAGGCTGGAACAGCAGCGAGACCGGTTGGCGGCTTTGGGCAAACTTTCCGCCGGCCTGGCGCATGAACTCAACAATCCTGCCTCGGCTGCGAAGCGCGCGACCCGCCAGCTACGCCAAGTCCTGAGAAAAATTAAAGATGCAAGTCATGAGCTTGGACGCCGCGAGCTCACCCCCGCTCAGAAAGCGGAAATTGAAAATCTGGAAGCATCACTGATTCAGCGGGACGAACCCCCACCGGACGCATTGGCGGCCAGCGACATAGAGGACCAGATCGATTCACTCTTGCGCAGCCACGGACAGAACGATCTTTGGCAACTCTCGGCAGATCTCGCACGCCGAGGTGTCAAGCCGGCAGCGCTGGAATCCTTGTTTTCCATTCTTGACGCGGACACTGCCCGCGCGGCCCTGATCAGGCTGGCTGCATCCGTTGAAGTTGCGAACTTATTGAAGGAAATTGAGAGCAGTACATCACGAATCTCCGACCTCGTCCTGGCAATTAAGGAATACACATTCATGGACCAGGCTCCGGTTCAGAACGTCGATATCGTAAAGACCCTCGAAAACACACTGACGATCCTGAACCACAAGCTCAAGCACGGAGTCGTTGTGAAACGCGACTATCAGCGGGTTCCCCTGCTCGTAAATTCGTTCGGCAGCGAGCTCAATCAAGTCTGGACCAACCTGATCGACAACGCCATTGACGCGATGGGCGGCAAAGGCGAGCTTAATGTGCGAACCTATCGCGACGATACTTGCGTCGTAGTCGAGATTGGCGACAACGGTCCAGGTATCTCACCCGACGTTAAGCCGCACATCTTTGAGCCCTTCTTCACCACGAAGGGCGTCGGACAGGGCACTGGGCTCGGTCTCGACACCGTGCAACGAATCGTGAAAAAACACCAAGGAACGATTCAAGTTGAGTCTCACCCCGGGGACACGCGCTTCCAAATCTGGCTGCCGTTGTCCGTGGCTACGAGTTAAGCCTTCGTTCCGCACTCGCCACGTCGTTCCCACTCGCCATGCGCGGGAATTTCCCTGAAATCTAACCTGCTGAGAAATCATGGTGAGCGCGGCAGGACTCGAACCTGCGACCCATGCCTTAAAAGGGCATTGCTCTACCAACTGAGCTACGCGCCCGCTACGAGGTAGGAACCAAAACTTGCTTTCTTAATTTAACACGGGTATCGCACCAGGCGTCTGCTTGGCTCACAATGGATGGACAACGCGTGGGTATCGGATGAACTCCCTTTCGCCCTTCGACGTCTTCGGAAACTAGTTCGGCGCGTAGCCCATGCCCGCCAGCATGCCGCGCATGTACGCAAAGCTTTCGATGACGCCCGGCATGGGGTTATCAGGCTGAATTTCATATTCGAGATCGACGCATCCCTGGTACTTCGTCGCGATAAGCGCCTCGAATATTTCCCGCACCGGCATTTTGCCCTCGCCAACGGCAACCTGGCTTTCTTTGTCCGTAAAACTGCTCAGGTCTTTCATGTGCACGTTAAATAGTCTCGAACCCGCTTCTCGGATCGCGTGAACCACGTCGGTCCCGGCCCGCACTGTGTGTCCAACGTCGATGCAGCAACCCATTCGCGGATCCATCCCTCGCACTGCCTTCAGTACGTCGAGTGGCGACGCAAAAAGTTTGTCCTCGGGACCGTGGTTGTGGATAGCAATCCGGATGTCATACTCCTTCACGAACGTTTCAATTCGCGGCAATGTATTCGGCGCAGGGTCGCCGGCAACAATCACGCCAATGCCGGCACGTTTGCAATATTCGAACTTTGACCGAATATCGTCATCCTCATCCTTAGGGAAATAGATTGCGCCGGCGGCATGAAGCTTTACGCCCGCGTCCCGATAGTCAGCCACGGCCCGCGCCTCCTCTTCGGAACTCATTGGCAGATGGTCCTTGGTGTCCTTCGCATTGAGGTCAGACATGCTGAGTTGCTTCATGAAGCCGATCATTTGCGCGCGAGTGAAGTTGCGAAATGTATAGCTCGCCAGGCCGAGTCGAATCGGCGACGGCTTCCCAACCGAATGCGTTTTCTTATCCAGCGCCAACACGTTGCTGGGGAGGGCAAGCCCTGCTGCGATCGCTGTACTCGAGCGCAGCAGGTCCCGTCGCGAAAAACATTTTTTGTCAGACATGCGGCGCCCAGCCTTTCTCGTATTCGCGTCCCCACAGTTTCATCGCTTCGGCGTCGCCTTGAATGTGTCCATCTTTCGGATCGAGATGCAAATCCCGTTTGACTTCCCAGGCAATGTTCGAAAGCTGCAGCATCGTGACCGCGACGTTGCCGTCAGCAATCGGGGAGTTCAGCTTCTCGCCTTTCTGGATTGCCGCAATGAAGTTCGCAAAGTGGGCGTCGGTCATGGAATCGCGCCCGAGCAGGTCCGCCGATGACGTTGTGCCGCCGGTTTTGAATTCGCCGGTCTTTTTCCCTTTTAGATCGTAGATTTCGTAGCCATCACGGTCCACCAGCACCGACCCATCAGTTCCCATGATCACCGAGCCACGATCGCGCCCGTAGTCTTTCATTCCCTGGCAGCTTCGGCCTTCCCAAATGATGGTTTTGTCGTCGTATTCGAAACTGGTTACCAGGGTGTCATAAAACTCCCAGTCATCATGAAAGTGATATCTGCCGCCTGCCGAAGTCACGCGCTTCGGATGATCGACCCCCAAAGCCCAGCGCGAGACATCCACTTCGTGCGTGCCGTTATTGAGCGTCTCGCCGGTCCCGTAAATTCGGAACCAGTGCCAGTTATAGGGCTGCACATTGTCCTTATAAGGACGGCGCGGCGCGGGGCCCTGCCAGAGGTCCCAATCGAGTTGCGGTGGGACGGGCGCTTCTTTTCCCACACCAATCGACCTTCGCACATTGCAGTACCAGGTTTTGGCAAGGTAGGGTGTGCCAATCAGTCCCGAATGGATCTTTCCGACGATCTCGATGGTGTGCGGTGATGAGCGTTGCTGCGTGCCCATCTGCACCAGTGTTCCGTATTTCTTCTGTGCCCGCACCAGCATCTCTCCCTCAGCCGGATTGTGGCTGCATGGCTTTTCAACATAGACGTGTTTGCCCGCCTGGAGGGCGGCGATCGCCATCGGAGCGTGCCAGTGATCAGGAGTTGCGACGGTGACCGCGTCCACGTCTTTCCGTTCCAGAATTTCGCGGAAGTCCTTCTCGATGGCGGGAGCCTCTCCCATCTCCTGCTGCACACTCGCCGCGAACTTCTGCAAAATGTTGCTATCCACATCGCAGACATGCGAGATTCGAGCGGCACTGCGGTTAGCCTTGAGCGACGAAAGATGCGCATAAGCGCGTCCATTCAAGCCGATCACCGCAAAGTTCAAGCGATCATTGGAGCCGACAATCTGCGCATAACTCTTAGCGGTCGTGCCCGCAACCAGTCCGGCTGCTCCTACCGCAAGCACATCGAGGAATTCACGTCGTGTAGTCATTGTTTATTTCCTTCGTGCGGCACAAGAGTTTGAGGGCCGCTTGGGCTGTAACTTCAGTTTCAGTCCATCTTCAGCAGGATATTCCGGCTTTGGTCAGCGACTTCTTCAGTCCGTCAAAGCTGGCCCGCGTGGAGGCTTCCGGCGTTCCTGCGCCGCGCCAGTGGGTTTCCAGGCTTAACCCGTAGTGAAATCCATCGCGCCGCAAAGCCTGTAGTTGGCCAACCCAATCTACAACGCCATCACCAACCGGAGCCCAATCGTACTTGCCGTTCGGCTTGCGAACAACGTCTTTGCAGTGACAATGCCCGATGCGTTCCTTGGGCAGCAAGCCGTAGCCGTCCGGAAAGGGCACGCTTCCAATCGCAGCGGCATTCCCCGGGTCCCAGTTCAGCATGAAGTTGCGATTGGGGACCGCCTTCAGTACGGCAGCGGATTCCTCCGCTGTCGCTGTATTGCAGGACATCTCGTTCTCAAGCAGAAGAACCATCTTCTCTTTGGCGCAACGTTCGGCAGCCTGCTGCAGTTTCGCGTTGATCGCTGTTCGATACGGCTTCGGATCGTCGAGCCGCCAAAAATCGAAACAGCGAATGCGGTCCGTCTTGAAAAACTTCGCCAGTGAGATGCAGCGTTCGAGCAGCTTATCCTGCGCGCTGGCATCGAAGTCGGCGTGAAACTGGTCGCGCTTCTCGCTCAGAGGCGATCGCGGCGCCCCGGGCCAGTCTGTCTTGAAGAGTGGGTTCGCAATGTTGGTGATGGCGAGCTTGTGTGCTTCAAGGATCTTCCTGGAATCCTGCAATTCTTTTTCATTGAGTTCGGTCACGTTCTTGTTCCACATCGAGCGCAACTCAATCCAACGCAGTCCGAAGTCGCTCGAAACTATGGCACATGCCTTCTCAAAATCCTGCGTAATCTCGTCGTTGATGACCGCCAGCCTGAATGGACAGGTTCTTGCATCGTTCGCCAGCGTGGAAAGAGGGAAGGCTCCAGCTTTCCTAACCAGCGGCGCAACCGTCGCGCCCAGTCCCGCGAGACCCATGCTCGCTAAAACCCTTCGCCGTGTGAAGGTCATGCTTTGTCCTCCGGTACTGCCCGACCATTATCTTCACACTAGGGGATTCCCACAAATCGGATGGCTCTGAGGCGGTATCTAAGGTTCGATTGAGGATTCGTGCTTCGGTTCGCGTTTTAGAAATTCGACAGTGAAGCGCGGCTGCAAAAGCATGGCGGCATCAGCTGGGAGCAGATTCCGGCCACTCTGAAACACGGAAATCCTCGGCTTGCGCTGTTTCTATTCCGCACCCGGCGGCGCAGACTCCATCGGTCGGCTTTCGGCCGAGAAACGTGCCGGCAACGGGCGGTATCCGTTACGAGTGCGAATGTGATAACTCTTTCTTTCGCCGACCAGTTTCACGCTGATCTGCCGCCAGCCTCGGTTCGGATTGGCGTGCGGATAGTAGCTCAAGGAATACAGATGCCCCAGGTCGTCGTGGATGGATGCGAACGCCTGTTTTTCTTCACGCCAATTCTTGGCAAAGTAAGCCTTCCCTCCGGTGGCGGCAGTCATCCTCTCAAAGACCGCCGTGGACACGGGTTCCAACTGTGCCGCGCGCGTGCTGATCATATAAATCACGGTTCCCGTGGATTGCGCCAGTTCTGCAACGTCTTCCGGGGGCACCACGCTGGAATTGTCAGGCCCGTTGGAGAACACCACGATAACTTTGCGGCCCTGGTATTGGGCGGCGTCCTTCACGGTCAGCAGCAGGGAGTTATACAGAGCGGCATCGTCGCCTGCTACCGTGGATCGCACGCTGTGTAAGACCTGCGATCGGTCTTTGGTCAGCGTTGACGACCGTGACAAGTCCCGGCTGTACGAATAGAACGCGATCTTGTCGGCATTTTCCAGCGATCGCACGAAGTCCGCAATCGCGTCCTGAGCGAAGACGAAGCCGCGATACATGTAGTTACTGGTATCGAACAAAATGAAGACATTCGATCCGGATAGAAGAGAGTTCAAGACGCTGGTAGATGCGGTACCTGGCATGGCCAGCTGCGAATTCGCTGGCGGCGCAAGTGCTTTGTTTTCCGGGATCGCCTCTATAAGTCGCCGCGTGGGTTCGGTGCCTTCGCCAAATGTAGCCACCTTCTGCATGATTCCATCTTCGCTGACCACGAAGTCTTCAGGGCGAAGGCCAGTGATATAGTTACCCTTATTGTCGGTGACAGCCACATTCAACTGCACCATGTTGACAATGACTTGAATATCCGCAGGGTTCTCTTGCGTCGAGCCGACAATTGCGCCCGGTCCCAGGAATACTGCGACCATCAGTCCTATCGAAAGAATACGTCTCATGTTCATGTCCGTCCCTGTCACCGTCACACTTGCCGGAGATAGAAAAACAAAAATTAGCCTTAATTCACCGAGGCCCGGCTGCCGTCGGTTGCTGCGGGCACAATGGCAAGTTTACCGCTGCGGAAATCGCTCCCCGCTTCCCGCATCGCACGCAGCAGCGCCGGCCAATCCTCAAAATCAGTAGCAAATATTTTTTCCACCATGCGCCGGGTCAATTGCGGAGCCAGCACGTTGAGCATTACCGGCGGATAACCCATCTCGTCGGCGAGCCGCGCCCAGTACAGATTGTTCGACTCCCATGACTCCGCCATGAGCCGGCTCGAGTAACCCGCAAAAGCCGGGAACGGCTCAATGTTAATCCGGATCCAGTTCACCTCGTCCGGATCGCTCTCGGACAACTGCATCAATTCTTTCCCCGCCGTTCCCCACACGTTGCTGTCCTGCGGAAAACTTCGCCGGTACTCGGCGGTTAGAAACGCCAAATCAGCTGGAGTAACTTTGGCAATCGCTTCCTCGTCGTCTCCCTGACTCAGTTTCTGTTCTACTCGCGACACCACCGCCGGAGACATGCGCCCGGCGAGTATCTGAGTGACCCTGCCACGCAAATCCTCATTGGACGTTGAGGACGAAAGTAGTTCCTCGCCGGCGCGCTGATACAGCGCAACGGCGTGCAATTCATTCCGGCTCACGTTCCACCATCGCGGGAAAATCGCATCGGCAAGCAATTCCGGAACCGTCTCTCTCCAGATCAGCGCCTGCACGTTTTCTGGAGTGATGAAGTCCTGTTCAGCGTCCGATAAGGCATAGGGCAGGTCTGCCAAAGAGCCAACCAGGTGAGCGCCACCGCCTGCCGGAGTACCTTCGCCGAATAGCTGCGGCGCGCGCCACAGTTTTTCCACACCGGACACCGTTTCGCCAGCGAAATCGTGGGAGCGAACAAAGAGCGGGTTCGTGCGTAGAAGCTGAGATCCTGGAGGCTCATAGTACGCGTAGTTCAGCCCCACCAAAGTGTCTCTGAAGAACGGCGCCAGTTGGCCACGCGCCTCTTCGATCTCTTCGTGGGAAGCTGGCGCTTTCAGGACCTTGGTCAGGTCTGTCTGCATTTGAATATCGGTGTGGCGATTGTTATAAATCCCAGCCGCCCATTCCGACCTCTCGGAAGAAGTAAAGATCGGACGTGGCATTTGGAACTCCTGCAACTCGCCGGCAAACGGGAGCAACGTCTTCCCGATCGCTGCACCCTTCGCCATATCGTCAAGACCTCTGCCCAAGGTGAGCAACGTATCGAGCGAGACCAGTCGCTGTCCGTCCATAACCGCGCGAATTCCCTTGGCTACCTCCTCGTGAACGCGTTGCCCCTCGGCATCGGAAGGACGGGGACCGGCAATCAATTCAATCAGCTCTCCCTGAGAAAGATGAGGCTTTCCCGCAGCTGCTTGAAGAATTACGCGGAACGATTCGCGTCCAGCATCGAATACCCGAGTCGAACTTCCCAACGTGGAGAACGGCTTCAGCATCGCCAGGAACGAGGAATTAATCTGCTCCTCGCGAATTTGCCGTTGCCGCGCAAGAATCTGCCACAACCCTACTTCCGCCTGGAACGTGCCCATGGCGTTGCCGCGGACCATGTGGTTGGGAGTCCGATTGATCGAATCGGCGGTTTCAACGAAGCTTTTGATCGATGCATCGTCGAGTTGCGGAAACTCTGAAAACAAGAGGTATTGGTCGCCGTATTCGTCGAAATGCGCGGCAAGAACTTTGAAAGTTTCCGCGTTCAGGGCGCGCTCAGGGGCCCGGTGAGCGTTCAACTCGGAGAACAGCAGGAACATCTGCAAGGGACCGTACTCCTGCTCGGTACGCGAGAATGCGAACATCGCATCCAATACTTGATCCGGCTGGGTCCACCGTGCCGCGCGCTTTCCCCAATCGTGCTCCATCTTGGACGCATGTTTCTGGCTCAAGACGGTCTTCCAGAGAGCCAAATCCCCGGGAATGACTGGGTTCCCCTGCGCATCCCACTGCAACCGGTTCAGCAGCAGCAACAGACCGGAGGCGAGGCGGAACGCGGGGCGCGCCGCGTCCATCGCCAGGTTCGTAGAGCCACGAAACGACGTATACGCAGTCTGCAGGCGGCGGGTATCCGTGAAATGCTGTTGCTGGTCACGGTTGGCACGCGCCATGCAATCGTAGAAAGCCGCCATCCATCCTTTATCTTTGCCCAGCAGTTTCGGCACGAACTCGGATGGCTCATCGGGACTGGCGCCCACCAGTGCCTTCCAGGCTGCATTGGCCTCGGTGCCGCCGGGCACTACGACGTGTCCAGAACGAATCACGATGTGGCTGCCGTAAAAATCAAGATCGGGCGCGAGCGGAAGCAGTACACCCAACCCCGGCGATGCCTTCAAGGAATCCCGAGTTTCCGCATCCAGCCTCGAAAACGCCCAGTACAGGCGCGCCAGCATGGGATGGTGCAGGAATGAGTCAATCAACGTGTGTTTCCAGCCGCGGTCCGCTGTCACCAGCTTGGTCCAATCGCTCTCATTGAACAAAACCGGCACCTTTGTCATGGGATAGCGGTAGCTAAAAGGCTTTACGCCGCGCAGGGCATCTTCCAACGCCGGCAAAGGGAAACCTGAATCGGTAGTCAGGAAGGCCCTTTCCTGTTCCGATGTAATGAGAGCGGCGTTCGCGGTGCCACACTGCTGCCGCAAACGGTAGCCGAGAATGTGCAGCAGCGGCTCCGCTTCCTGACAGTTGACCACGTGCACTACCCCGCCGTCCCCAGCCAAATGCGCAAGTTCCTCTGCCTGATTGATATATCTGCCTAGAAGCACAAGGAACTCAGTGGGACGCCCCTGGTCCCGCCACCCCACATATCCCTGCACATAAATGTTGCGCGCCAGCAACGGGAGCACCTCGGCAGGATCTGCCTTCTGGCTGATCCCTGCCATGCGCTCGATCGACCGCACCGGTCCGGGGACCGTTAGCTGGGAGTCCGAAGAAGTGATAGGGATTTCCGGTGAATGGGCCACCTGACGCTCGGGGAATGCGGCGTTCGTACCTGCCTGCGAGTACAGGGCAGGACTGCAGAAGGCGACTAGGGCTAGAAGAAGGAACAGGCACCGAGCACGTGAAGTTTCCATCAGGACACCTCCCACGAATCGAACTACGTGTGCGCCCAGTGAACCGTCGAGGTGACAGCTCTGCTGGAACCGAGGCAACGCAGTTCCCAACCCGCCCTCAGTGAATTACAGCGCGTATTCCCCGCTGTGGGCCGCAATGGAAATGCATGATACGCCCGCTTGCGGCCGGAATTGTCGATTTTTTAAAAATTTTTGCAACTAGGCTGTCCGGCCACTAAGGACGGCCGGTGCCTAAGATGCGCAACCCCGGATAAGGGTTCACGGGAAATGCCTTTGAGCCGAAGCTCAGTGGAGTTTCAGCGGATGGGAGGTAAGCTGGACTGGTTTCAACGGAATGGAGCTTGCCCTACCGGAAGAGGCCTCGGCACGACCCAATCGGACCGTGCCAGTCACTTTCAACTCAGACCTCCCGACATCCCTTCAGAAGCTCTCGTCGATATCAATACCCATGACCATGCGATCGAGCTCTGCCGCGGCCTGGTTCCGGCTCTTCTGCAGGTCCTCAAGCTCGCGGCGAATCGCCGCCAACCGGTCTTCTTGGGCGTTCAGCTCTCCGGTATAGCGTTGAATCAGCGCCTTTTCCTCGGCAGCTGGTCAAGCCCGCCAACTTTGACCCTCTGCGCCAAGATCTGGTCGAATACCTGCCGCAAGGCGGGGGTCATGCGTTGCTGGCGGCCAAGGACGGCGACCAGGTTCGAATCCAGGTTGGTGAGCGCGTACTGGCTTTCTTCTGGATGCAGTGCTTCAACGGTCAACTGAGCCGTCTTGCCTCCCTCGACCGGCACGCGGAACCGATGTAAGGACGCGGTACTCTCCTCAGGCTTGGGCGTTTCTTTTGTTAAGATCCAGCCATTCTCGGCCGGGACCTCGACAACCACCACCCGGGGGGTCTTGTCGGCATTGCGAATCTCGAACTTCGTTTTCTGCCGCTGCTCGCGGGTCAGGACCATCAGGCCATTGGCGATCTTTACCCGGGTGTAAGGTTTGTCGCTGGATTCGTCCTCGTGCTTGACATGGACTGCAGTGTCAGCGGCATAGGAGAGCAGCCGTCGCTCATCGGGATGGATGCTTTCGAGCACGCCTTCGCCGCCGAAGGTGTCACTCTCCAGGATGTTGAACGATCCTGAGTCCAGAATCTGGCCGCTCGTATTCTTGATCCAGATGGCGCGAAGCGGGACATGACCGGAGTCGTCATCATCGCTGGGACTCCAGAGCGTGACTTTCTCGGCTTCGATGTGGGACTGCAGAATGGGCACCAGCGCCGACTGGTTCTTGCCAATCGTGATCTTCTGTTTAAGGTTGTACTCGAAGTAATCGCCAATCTTTGCAGCCTCGGCTTCGGGCTGGATCTTAGCTTCGGCCGACTGAAACTGCGCTTGCTGCTGTAGTCGATCAGTCTTAGAGGCCATCCCCAATTGTTCGTACATCGTGAGGCCCGCACTACGACCATGCACCGCGCCAGGCACTCCACCTACAACACCATTCGCGACCGTCGGCTTCGCAGGAGGCGGGGGAGGAGGAGGGCCTTCATCCTCAGCAATAACGCTGGCTGCACCCGCTTCCACTGTAGCCTCGTGCGTCTGCGGTGTTAGCATTGCCGACTGCGGCAGCGGCACCACCGGCCGCCGCGCATAAAGCGGCTGCGAAATATCTTGGATAAACGACTGCGGAGCACCCGCGATCAGCGACAACTGAACGTCTTTCCAGTCTTCGCCGATGGTGTTGTCAACGATCGCCCAGCCTTGCAGTAGCGGCTTGTCGCCAGGCTTGTCCGGAAAAATGATGCGGTAGGTGCTCTTCCACACCGGCACTTCGCTGATGTAGCTCACGAAAATATCGCGATCTCCGTTGCCGGTTGCCGAGATCGTCATGCGGCGAAGATCGCGTGCGCGCGATGAGCCGACCAAGTTCAGATACCGCCCAACCTCGTCATTCAACTCGCGCTCGGCCAGCCGGACCGAAACCGCCGGACCGAGCTCGAAATTCTTCATCTCACCCGAATCGGTCAGAACGGAGAAGTCGGTCACGTGATAAGTCGTTCCTGAATCCGTCGTGCGATCCTCCTGTTCCACGCTGAGCAAGCGTCCGACCGCGGTTTCGCCTTTACCGCGGACTTCGACCCGTGCACCCCTTAAAGCCGTCAAGAAATCGGTGCGCGAGATCTGCTCGCCAAAAGGCAGGCGCAACGCTTTCAGCCGCTCGCCCAGCGGAGCGATGGAGTTGTATCGCACGCCGGAGATTCGCCCATCGCCCAAATCAACAACCGTGAGTGACTTCAGCACGTCATTGAGTTGGCCCGTGGTGAAGTCGATCCCCAGTTCCTGGTCGCCATGAACCCGCGCCGAGTGCTCGAAGTATCCGACACCGTTCTTGTACAGCACCACGCGCTTGACCGGAAGGCGCGCGGAGTCGGCGGTCGGGGCAGACGCGGTCGCCGTAGGCTTTGGCTTTGCGCTGGGACTTTGAGTCTGTGGTTTTGTCTGCGAGTAGGAAACAATGGCGGGAATGAACAGAAAAATAGTTACGCAACGATGCAATCGCAAATCACACCTCCCCTAATTGCTGCACTAAGAACGCACCCAAGGATACTTCTTGCAGGTAGGTAGAGCCAGAAAATCCAACTTCTCCAAATCCTCTATGCTTAGCAGCCGTGGTGCAAGTCTGAAATTCAAACGCAGCGCCTAAAGGCGCGTTGATTTTACGGCCTTTCGGCACGCATAAATGCGTGCCCTGATACGAAGCGTGCTTGCACCACGGGCTGTTAGACACCACGGCAGGCACGGTCGGACTTTGGGAAGTGCGCCCGTTACCGCCGCTCAACCGTCGCCTGGGTAATCATCTATTGAAATTTGCAGAATATAGTGATTTCCTGTGCCGTTCTTTGCGAACTTTGCGAAATCTTGGCGTACTTTGCGGTTGGAAGCTTTTAACCGCCAAGATCGCGAAGAACAGCCGCCAAGGTCGCAAAGGAATCAGTTCTGCTCCGCACCGATTCTTGCCCTCAAATTGTCCCTTTTTTTCTGCACTACTTAACAGCTAAACCTACACTTCCTATATTAATTACTTAGTAGATTGTTACTTTCGTACATTGCCTAAGTTACCTGCCGATTACATACTTCCAAGGACATCCTTTGGGGGCGCGCGAGCTGCTCGGGTACCGCTTCTTGCGAAGACTGAGCTCGGGGCAAGCGCAAGCGCTGTTTCAGGAGTTCTCTGATGTTCGACAGCAAGCAAGTCAAAACTCTCGGACTGCGCTTTGCCCGGGCGCTGCAGACCACCATCAAGACCGCCGGCGTATTCACCATAGAGCATAAGAGCACTGAGGGGCCCGTCCATCAGAGCTTCTTGCTTCTTAACAACTTGCTGAAGGAGGTCGGCCAGTTCACTTTCGGCTTTGTTGACAGCCAGATTCTCCTCAACAACCTGCTGACCGTTGAACCCTCACTGCAGAAACTCGAGACCGAGTTCCTCAAGCGAGGAATTGCCGCAGTCACTTTTGAGCCGGGCCTTACCCTGGGCCGTTATAAGAAAGTTATTCAAGTTTTGTCGACACCTGCGGCTGCGGTCGATGCGGCGGGCGGCGTTCTCGCATTTCTCGATCAAAACGAAGTCGAGGGCGTCCGTATCCTGCCCGCTGCCAAAAATCAGAAAAAGAATAAGGATGGAGACACCGTCCTCGAAACTGACTCCGAATCGTACATCCTTTCCAAACAAATCGTCGAAGATCAGGCACCGCGCGACTTCCTGGACTCGATCGACGCTCTTCTCGAGTCCGGTTGTTTCGAACCCTCAACGCGCAGCGAACTCCTTTCCAACTTCGCGGCGCAGGGAATGGAGGGAGGCTACGGCGTCCCAGTGGACGTGCCCAAGCTTGCGATCGTGAGAGAAGGAGAGGTGGTCGCACCTGCGTCGACGCAATCTGGCGGTTCTGGAAACGGCGAGGCTGGTGCTGAACGCGCGTTTCATGCCGCAGCGGGGCATGGAACTGGAACGGGGACATCGAGCAGTAGCGGTGGTGGCGGCCCGTATTCGCAATCCGCAGCAATCGGAGCACTAACCGGCGGTGCCGCAAGTGTGTCCGGAGACGGTGGAATAATTGGCGCTGCTCCCATTGCCTATGGCTCTCGGCCGGACGCCAGCTTCGGAGGCGCGCCTGGTTCTGGTTCTGGAGGTTTCCGCGGCAGGGCAGCAACCGCCGGTCCAAGCACCTTCCTGGAACTGGTAGAAGCGTCCGTGCAGCGTTCACTCCAGGAAGCGAACGGCGATCCGGGAAAATCCCATGCGTCCCTTGCACGCATCTTGCGTAATACCGGCGTCGATAGGATCCTGGAACAATTCCCCGTTGAGCGGCGCCAAGAGCTCTCCGATTTGCCTCCCGAACGGCTGGCCTCCGAATACATCGAAGACACCGCTTTACGGCTGGCGGGATTAAGACTTCAGTCCAGCGACAGCCCTTCACGAAAAGTTCTGGTGGAAGAAGAAGTCGTCTTTTTGCTGGGCCGCAGCCTGCAAGCCACGCACATGGCCGATCGCCTGGCGCAGAAGCTGACCAAGTTTATTCAGGATTTCGCGGTCCCCCCGCACATCCAGGCAAGAATTTCCGAAGAGCTGCAGTGGACATCGTTCAACAGCAACAAGAAATATTCGCGGCTGATGGAACTGCAGCACTTCTCCAACATCGAATATCGGCGTCTGCAGGAATTCGTGAAAGAGCTCGTCACCCAGCGCGACATGGATCGAGCCACTGCACTGGTAAGCCATTATTTTGATTTTCTCGACAATCCTCACGCCCAGATCGAAACCAATGAGTTGGGCCGCGCGCCCGAACTGATGCGCGTGGTGCCATTTGCGCAAGCGGGATTCGCTTCCAAAACTGCCGAACGGCTGACCCGCACCCTGTTGCGCACGGACGTATCCGATCTCGTCCACCTGCAGGCGGCGAATGCAGTGACCAAGCTGGCGCAGTCCATTGCCGCATTTGAGAATTTTCAGGATGTGCTGGCGATTGGCGTATCGCTCGAGACCTCGAATAATCGCGATCGCGAGAAGCACAAGAAGTGCTGCGCCGCCGGGCTGGCGAGATTGCTACCCCAGGCTGCCATTGAGCGTATTGTCGAGCTCTACTTGGTAAATCGAGGCGATTCGGGATGGGGCAAGACCGTGGCGGTGCTGCTCCGCTTCGCCACCCCTGGGAGCATTCACCTCGTTATCGATCACCTGGTCAGCGAGACGGATGCCCGCAACCGCATGGCCCTGGTCCGGCTGGCAGGGCAGCTCGGGCGCGGCAGTATTGAAGTAGCGGTGAAGTATCTGGCCGACGAACGCTGGTATGTCGTGCGAAACATGTGCGGCGTGCTGGCCGAGTTGAATGACCCTCAGCTTGTGGACCACATCGCTCCGACCCTGCGGCACTCGGACGCTCGAGTACAGCAGGCCGCCCTCAAAGCGCTGGTAAAAACGCGCGACGGGAAGACCGCGGCAACACTGGCGGATGCACTTCCTGCCCTGTCACCGCATGTCCTCGATGAAGCGCTCGACGAATTGATGTACCTGAAGAGCCCGCACACGATCGCGGCACTCGAAGCATTCGCCGCATCCGGCGACTCGAATCTTGTGCGCGCCAACAAAGCGGTCCACGCGCTGGGAGCCATCGCTGATGTCGCGGCGCTGTACGCCTTAGGCCGTCTGTTCCGCGTTGAGGAGCTTGATGCCAAGATCCGCCGCGCTGCCATGGCCGCAATCTCTCAGAACCGCTCCGCTATTGCCACCCGGCTATTGGAAGAACTTTCGACCAGTTGGGGCCCACTCGCAGAAGAAGCACGCAAGGAACTGGACAAGCGCACGCTAAAGCAGAACCAATAACCTGGAGTAGTTCAGCCTTACGCGAATCTCACCTTCACATCTGGCTTCTTGGCCAGATGAATGCTCTCGATGAATCTGACCTTGCCTGTCATCAGTGTCATCAGGATCGACGAGGTTCGGGTGCCTTCGCCAAAAAAACGTACGCCCTTGAGTAATGCGCCATCTGTGACGCCGGTTGCAGCAAAAATGATCTGATTGCCCGGCGCCAGGTCCTCCGCGCGGTAGATCTTCTTTTTGTCGCGAATTCCCATGCGTGCAACTCGCTCCTCGAGTTCTGGCTTATCGATCACCAGCCGTCCGAGCATGTAGCCATTAAGACAGCGAATCGCCGCCGCCGC
>WNFZ01001749.1_pt1 | contig 20853 bp, 22 predicted proteins | sample 5400081 | NCBI WGS metagenome assembly WNFZ01 (sample SAMN13153365, study PRJNA577476) | soil metagenome | isolation source: 80 cm soil or saprolite under grassland replicate 1 | place: USA:California | collected 2016-06-15
TGCCGATAGTCCTAGTAGGCAGGACGGAAAATAGCCCTAAGTTGCTATGGTCTGTCCCATTCGACGCCTCTAGGATATTCAGGATCTCCGCGAGAATCCGGTCTCGACGGAGAGAGTTCCAAGCGAGGTGGCAAGCATGTCCGCCAGCCGTACCATGCAGGCCGCGCCGGCACCGGAGGCGCTGCTCACTCCGGCCGAGGTCGCCGCGCTGTTCCGCGTCGACCCCAAGACCGTTACCCGCTGGGCCAAAGCAGGCAAGCTGTCCAGCATCAGGACCCTGGGTGGGCATCGCCGCTACCGGGAGACCGAGGTCCGGCAGCTTCTCCGCGGTGTCGAGGCAGGCAACTAAGCCCCTCGACCCGCGTGACCGGCCAGCCAGCAGGGGGGGCCGGGCGTCCAGACGGCGCCTCGCAGGTCGAGGCGCCGTCTGCGTGAGGCGTAGTCGCACGCTCTACAGGCGGTACCCGACGCCGGGGATGGTCTCGATCAGCGGCGGGTCGCCGAGCTTGCGGCGCAGCTTCATCACGGTGACGCGAACGATGTTGGTGAACGGGTCGATCTGCTCGTCCCAGGCCTTCTCCAGCAGCTCCTCGGTGCTCACCACGGCGCCGTCCGCGGCCATCAACACCTCGAGCACGCTGAGCTGCTTCCTGGACAGCCGCACGTAGTGGCCGCCACGGGTCACCTCCCGCCTGGCCGGGTCGAGGATGAGGTCGTACCTGGTCAGCACGGGAGGGAGCGGATGCGCCGGGTCGCCCGGACGGCGTGCCAGCGCGCGGACGCGGGCGACCAGCTCGGCGAAGGCGAACGGCTTGGCCAGGTAGTCGTCGGCGCCGATGGTGAGCCCGTCGACCCGGTCCTCGATCGCCCCCGCGGCGGTCAGCATCAGGATCATCGGCCGCGAGGCCCCAAACTCGCCTGAGGCGCGGTTGACCAGGGCACGGCAGATGTCGTCGCCGTGGACCTCGGGCAGGTCGCGGTCGAGCACCAGCACGTCGTAGCGGTTGGCCGCCAGCTTCTCCAGCGCGTCGCTGCCGTCGAGGCTCACCTCGACCGCCATCGCCTCCGCGCGCAGCCCACGCGCGATCGCCGCCGCCAGCACCTCCTCGTCCTCGACGACCAGCACGCGCACCCGCTCCTCCTCCCGGCCCGTCGGAGCCAAGCCTGCTCGCGCGCCTGTAATCCCCGCGTAACCACCTTCGGCAACGACCGCGTTACGGGCCGCGGCGTAGCACATGAGCCGTGCGACGACCGGGGAGCGCCGTTCGCTCCCCCGACAGGAGGCTCGGTTCAGATGCGACATCGGATCCGGATTGGCTGCGTGGCGGTCGCCGCGGCGGGGCTGCTGGTCGCCGGTTGCGGCGGCGGCGACGGCGCGGGCGCAAAGGTCGCCAGCATCGGCGGCACGACCACCACCACCGGCACCGGCGGGTCGGCCAGCAACAGCGGCGGGGACCTGCAGGAGCGGGCGCTGGCGTTCGCCAAGTGCATGCGCGAGCACGGCATCGACATGCCCGACCCGAAGGTCGACGCGAACGGCAGGATGAACATGCGCGTCAACGGCCGTGGCGTCGACGACGCGAAGATGAGGGCGGCGCAGACCGCCTGCCAGGACAAGATGGGCGGCTCCTTCGGCCCGGGCAGCGGACCGGCCGACCCCAGGTTCCAGGAGGCGGCGCTCAAGTACTCGCAGTGCATGCGCCAGCACGGCGTGCCGAAGTTCCCCGACCCCCAGCCCAACGGCGGCCTGCTCGTCAGGTCGGGCGACGGCGTCGACCCCAACTCACCCACCTTCAAGGCGGCCGACAAGACCTGCCAGCAGCTGCTTCCCAAGCCCGGCGTGACGAGCGAGGGCGGTGGCCGATGAGCACGCACGAGCAGACCTTCGAGCCGTCCCAGGCACCGGCCAGGCCGTCCGCGCTGGACGGCCAGGCCTCCACCCCCAGCGGTGGCGGGGGCCCGGACCGGCGCCGCCGCCGCTGGCCGCGCCGGCTCGGCGTGCTGCTGCTGGTCGGCGCGCTCGCCGCCGGCGCGGCCTGGTGGCGGGCGAGCCTGCCCAAGGCGGGTGGCGACGACCAAGGCGGCGGTCCCCGGACCGCCACCGCGCCGGTGGTGCGGCGCACCCTGGCCAGCCACGAGACGGTCGACGGCACCCTCGGCTTCGCCGGCGACGACAACCTGGTCAACCGCCGCCAGGGGACGATCACCTGGCTGGCGGCGGAGGGCGCGACCGTGGCGCGGGGCCAGACCCTCTACAAGGTCGACGACCAGCCCGTGCCGCTGCTCTACGGCAGCCTGCCCTTCTACCGGGAGCTGTCGCTCGGGGCCGACGACGGCAGCGACGTGACCCAGCTCGAACGCAACCTCGCGGCGCTCGGCTACGACCCGGGCACGGTCGACGACCACTTCTCCTCCGCCACCCGCGACGCGCTCGAGCAGTGGCAGGAGGACCTCGGCGTGCAGAAGACCGGCGTGCTCGAGCCCGGCGACGTCGGCGTCTCGTCGGGGGCCGTGCGGGTCGGCGAGCACAAGGCCAGCGTCGGCGCGCCCGCCGGCCAGGGCCAGACGGTCATGACCACCAGCTCGACCACGCGCGAGGTCTCGATCGACCTGGACGCGGCCAAGCAGTCGTTCGTCAAGGTCGGCGACCAGGTCGAGATCACCCTGCCCGACGGGCGCACCACCGGCGGCAAGGTCTCCTCCGTCAGCAAGGTGGCCAAGTCCACGCCGAGCAATGACTCCAGTGGCGGCAGCAACGACACCACCACGACCGTCGCCGTGACGGTCTCGCTCGACCACCCGAAGGACACCGGCGCGCTCGACCAGGCGCCCGTCGACGTCGACATCACCACCGAGACGGCGAGGAACGTCCTGGCGGTGCCGGTGACCGCGCTGCTCGCGCTGGTCGAGGGCGGCTACGCGGTGGAGGTGCAGGAGGCTGGCGGCGCCCGCCACCTGGTGCGGGTGAAGCTCGGCCTGTTCGCCGACGGCCTGGTCGAGGTCAGCGGCAGCGGGCTGCGCCCAGGCATGACCGTGGTGGTGCCCCAATGACCGAGCCGGTGCTGGAGCTGCGAGACGTGGTCAAGCGCTACCCGGGGGAGCCGCCGCTCGAGGTGCTCCGTGGGGTCAGCCTGACCGTCGACGCCGGCGAGATGGCCGCGATCGTCGGTCCCTCCGGGTCGGGCAAGTCCACCCTGCTGCACCTGGTCGGCACGCTGGACCGGCCGAGCGAGGGCGTGGTGCGGGTCGCCGGGCACGACGTGAGCACCCTGTCCGACCGCCGCCTCTCCGCCCTGCGGGCACGCTCGATCGGCTTCGTGTTCCAGCAGTTCTTCCTCCTCGAGGGGATGAGCGCGCTCGACAACGCCGCCCAGGGCCTGCTGTACGGGGGGCTGTCGCCGGACCAGCGGCGCCACCAGGCCGCGGCCACGCTGGAGCGGGTCGGCCTCGGCCAGCGGCTCCACCACCGCCCCGCGCAGCTCTCCGGCGGTGAGCGCCAGCGGGTCGCGATCGCCCGCGCGCTGATGGGGAGGCCGGCGGTCGTGCTCGCCGACGAGCCGACCGGCAACCTCGACTCCACCTCGGGCGCCGGCGTCTTCGCCTTGCTGCGGGAGCTGAACGCCCAGGAAGGCACCACCATCCTGGTGATCACCCACGAACGCGACCTGGCAGCCTCGCTGCCCCGCCGCATCGACCTGCTCGACGGCCGCATCGTCGGCGACAGCGCCGCCGGCCACGGCGTGGCGGCCTCCAAGGGAGGCCCCGCACGATCGAGGAGCCTGCCATGAGCCGGACCCTGCCGGCCCCGAGCCGCCTGCACCCGCGCGACCTGCTCGGCGTGAGCGGCATCGGGCTGCGAACCCGCCGCCTGCGGGCCAGCCTGTCGGCGCTCGGGATCGCCATCGGCATCGCCGCGATGGTGGCGGTGCTCGGCATCTCCGCGTCCAGCAAGGCGCAGCTCCTCGCCCAGCTCGACGCGCTCGGCACCAACCTGCTGCGGGTCTCCCCCGGGCAGACGTTCGGTGGCGAGGAGGCCAGGCTTCCCGAGGAGTCGGCCGCCATGATCAGCCGGATCGGGCCGGTCCAGCAGGTCTCGTCGATCGGCGCGGTCGACGCCACCGTGCGGCGCACCGACAAGATCGACGAGCAGGAGACCGGGGGTATCAGCGTCTACGCCGCCGACCTCGACCTGCTGCACACGCTCGGCGTCGGGGTGGCCAAGGGGACCTGGCTCAACCGGGCGACCGCCCGCTACCCGGCGGTGGTGCTCGGCGCCACGACCGCGCGGCGCCTCGGCATCGACCGGGTCGGCGGTCAGGTCTGGCTCGCCAATCGCTGGTTCACCGTGGTCGGCATCCTCGGCGGCGCCACCCTCGCGCCTGAGCTCGACACGGGCGCGCTGATCGGCGTCCAGGTCGCGGAGACCCTCGGCTACGAGGACCACCCGGCAACGGTCTACGTGCGCGCCGCCGAGGACCAGATCGAGCAGGTCCGCGGCGTGCTGCCTGGCACCGCCAACCCGCAGCAGCCCAACGAGGTCGAGGTCAGCCGCCCCTCCGACGTGCTGGCGGCCAAGGCGGCGGCCAAGACCGCCTTCACCTCGCTGCTGCTGGGCCTCGGCGCGGTCGCGCTGCTGGTCGGCGGCGTCGGCATCGCCAACGTGATGGTGATCTCGGTGCTGGAGCGCCGCTCGGAGATCGGCCTGCGCCGCGCGCTCGGCGCCACCAGGGGCCACGTCCGCGCGCAGTTCCTCGGCGAGTCCCTGCTGCTCGGCCTGCTCGGCGGCAGCGGCGGCGTGCTGCTCGGCGCGGCGGTCACCGCCCTCTACGCCTCGGCCCGATCCTGGTCGCTGGTGATCCCCGCCTACGGCATGGCCCTCGGCCTCGCCGCCGCCCTGCTGATCGGCGCGGTCGCCGGCCTCTACCCGGCCATGCGCGCCGCCCGCATGGCCCCCACCGACGCCCTCCGCACCGTCTGACCACTGCCAGGAGAACTTCTCGGAGCCGATCGCTGGTGGGCAGGGACGGGATCGAACCGCCGACCTTGCGGTTTCAGTCGGTGTCCCGGTGTGCAGCAGCCGGCGCGTTCGGTGAATGTCCTGGTCGCTTGGCATGCAGGTGAGCAAGCTTAGCCAGGTATTGGCGCTGTCGTGGGTGCTGCTAGTCGCCTCGGTCGCCCTGTCGACGCTGTTGCAGGTCGCCGTCGCGCCGCGCTCGCTGGTCGGCTACGTCACCGCCGGGGCAACCCCGGTGTGGCTGCTGGGCTCGTTCGCGGTGCTCAGCCTGCTGTACCGCGCCCAGCTCCCCGACGCCGTGCCCGCCGTCGACGTCGACCAGGACCACGACGCCGGGCAGGCCGGCGAGCGCCAACGGTGGCGGCCGGTGGCGGACCTGGTGCTCGGTGTGCGGCGGGCAGCGTGCCGAGCACACCGTCCACCACGACCAGGCCGCGCACGAGCGCGCCCGGCGCCGCTGCGAGGCGCTGCTGCGCAAGGCCGCCGGCACGCCGTTCGAGCACGAGGCCGCCGCCTGCCGCGCCAAGGCCGACGCCCTGCGCGCCAAGTACGGCCTCTAGGCCATGCTGCCGAAGGTCGGCTTGCCGGCGCGCTCGTAGGTGAGGTGCACGGCGCCCTTGGGGAAGGTCGCCGACTCCACCAGCCGCAGCGCGGTCGGCACGGTGCCCTCGGCGAACAGCCGCTTACCGCTGCCGAGCAGGACCGGAAACACCCACAGGTTCAGCCGGTCGACCAGATCGTTGCGCAGCAGCGTCTGCACGAGGTCCCCGCTGCCGATGACGTCCACCCGGCCGAACTCCCCCTTGAGCCGCGCCACCGCCTCGGCCACGTCACCCTCGAGCAGCTTGGAGTTGGTCCACCCCACCGTGTCCAGCGTCCGCGAGGCGACGTACTTGGGCGCGCCGTTCAGCCGGGCCGCGATCGGGTTCTCGGCCGGCTGCTTGGGCCAGTAGGCCGCGAAGATCTCATAGGTCTTGCGGCCGAGCAGCAGCGCCTCCAAGCCCGCGATGTGGTCGCTGATGACCTTCCCCGACTCCTCGTCGAAATAGGGCGCCTGCCAGCCGCCGTACTCGAATCCCCCCTCACGGTCCTCGTCGGGCGCGCCGGGCCCCTGCAGGACCCCGTCCAACGACGTGAACATGTTGACGACCAGCTCTCCCATGACGTCCTCCTCGATGGCGGTGACCTCCGAGTGGACTGACTACCCGGCGGCCCGAAACTCATCGCCCACCGAGGAAGGTGGGCGCCGGCTACCGCGGCTCGGTCGTCTCCTTCAGGACCCGTGGCCGGGGCGAGGCGCGGCAGGGATGGTGCCCAGACGCCCCGCCTGGTCGTCCTCGAACGCCTGCAGCAGTTCCTCACGGGTGTTTATCACGAAGGGGCCGTCGGCGGCGACCGGCTCACGGATCGGCAGCCCACCCAGGATCAGGGTGACCATCGCAGCGATCGTGCTGCTGTGGCTGGAGTGACATTGCAAACGCGCCCTAGCTTTCGAGGTCCGCGAGGGCGCGCAGCGGACTGGGTGCTCGCGAATGCCCGCTCATCGCACCAGGCGAAGCACGACGTCGAGGCCGCGAGGCCCCAGCTCCCTCCGCAGCGGAAGGATCAACGTGGCGATGCCGACCGCGGCGGCCCCACCATCGTGCGACGCTCGATCGCCGACCATCAGCGCCTCGTCGGGCTGGACGCCGACGGCGTCCAACGCCAGCGTGAACATCCGCGGGTCAGGCTTCTGGAACCCGTGCTCGAACGACAGCACCCACGCATCGACGAACTCCGCGATCCCGTGCTCGGCGAGGTCGACGCGCAGATCGAAGTGGATGTCGCTGACCAGCGCGACCCGCACGCCGCGGGCCCGCAGGGCGGCGAGCACCTCGGGGACGTCCGGATACAGCGGATGGCTCGCCGGGTCGAGGTCGAGGCGATACAGCGCCTCAGCCAACTCGCTGTCGAGGCCCGCAAGCTCGAACCTGCGCATCGTCACCGAGCGGTGCAGCTCCCAAGAGCAGTCTTCGTGGCGTTCGGCCTCCAAGACCTCGGGAAGCTCCGCCGCCGCGTCCAGACCGGCCACGGCCGCCTGCACGACCTGGGGGGCGACCGGCCGACCGATCGACTCCAGTGCGCGCCCGACCCACCACTCGGGTTCGGGCAAGTGGGCTAGGGTCCCCCGCCAGTCGAAGAAGACAGCGCGATAGCGATCCACTGCCAGATCCTGACATGGACACCAGCGGAACGGGCGCCATCGCCCCCAGGGGTGGACGGAGAAACGAAGGAATAGTGCACACCTCGAATAAGGTCTCTGCACCAGTAAACGACCAGGCCGCCGGGCTGGGCGGGAAGATCGTCGCCGGTACCCCGCGCGACTCGCTGTACGTGCTGGATGTCCTCTACGACCGCGACGGCGGCCGCCGCCCGGAGATGATCGTCACCGACACCGCCAGCTACATGGACGCCGCCGTGACCAAGCTCCGCGGCGACGGGTTCGAGGTCCGCGAGGAGGACGTGGCCCGGCTCTCGCCTTCGTGCGGGACCACATCAACATGCTGGGCCGCTACTCCTTCCAACTGCCAGAGCTGCCCGGCGGGATGCGGCCCCTGCGCGACCCGGACGCCGCCGAGGACGAGTGACCGGCCCTGGCCGCCCCCAACTCCATCTCCGCGTCAGTGTTGGTCAGCGGTCTGGAGCGTGAGGGGACGCTGTACCCGCTCCGCCCGGCGCCGGGCCCGGTAGGCGGCCTGTCGGCAGGCGTGCGAACAGTACGTCTTGTCGCGGCGGTGGCCGTGGCCGAGCGCGAACCGCTTCCCGCAGACCGGGCAGCGCACCACGTGCTCGTCCTCCATGCCCCAGATGAACGCCAGGCCGATGCCGACGGCCTCACGGTTGTGGCGGAGCCATCGGCGGGCGGCGGCCTTGCACGCCTTCGAGCAGGAACTTCGCGTCGCTGCAGGCGGTCGCCGGCAGCGGATTGGAGCAAGGATGAACGCGCAGCGGCGCACCCGCCCGGCCACGCCTCCACCGTAGTCCTGGCGAGGCCGGATGCGGCCCGGAAAAGTCGCACCGGACGGCCAGGCCCGCCGGTCGTTGACCAGGAAGAACGGCGCCCGTCCGGGGTGTCGGCGACAAGACGAGGTGAACTGATGGCACAGGCAGTGTCCCCAGAGGTGCGGGCCGCGCAGCGGCGCGTCATCAGCACGGTCAGATGCTCCGGCGTGCTGAGCAACGGCGGGCTGGCGCTGTGGCGCGAGGTCGGCTGCGGCGAGTGGAAGGCCACCGCCGCCGAGATCGCCAGGGACCTGGACCTGCTGGAGGTGCCGCACGAGATCGTGACGGCCTTCCGCTTCCCCCTGCCAACTCCGGGGGTGAGTAGTTGAGGTACAGGAAATCCCGGTGAGATTGATCTTGCTGGGGTCGGCGTACTTCGCGGGGGCTTCGCGCTGGCGGGGTACGGCACCGGCCCGCGCCGAACTCGGCCGCAGATAGGTCCCACCCTTTCGAGCCACAACTGCGCGCTCAGCTGAGGGCAGCGCCGAACCACTTGGGCAGCTGGCTGAGCAGATCCTGCTGGTCTTCACCGACCCACGCCACGTGGCCGTCCGGCCGCAGCAGCGCCGCGGGCACGTCCAGTTCCTCGCTGACGTCCACGACGTGGTCGACCCGGTCTGCCCAGCCCGCCACCGAGAGCCGGCCGGTCTGGTCGAGCAGTAGCCCGCGGCCGCCGTGCATCAGCTCGTAGAGGCGTCCCCGCTTCAGCCCCACGTCCCGCATCCGCCGGCCGAGCAGTTCATGCCCCTCGCCGAAGTCGTAGCGGACCCCGATCGCGGTGATCTTCTCGATCAGGTACCGGTTCACCTCCTCGAAGTCCATCAGTTCCGACACCAGGCGGCGCACTGACCGGGGGCCCGGCTCGGGGGACAGCAGCAGCATCTGAGCGCGGGTGTTGTCCAGCACGTCGGCGGCCACCGGGTGCCGTTCGGTGTGGTAGCTGTCCAGCAGCCCCTCCGGTGCCCAGCCGTTGACCTCGGCGGCCAGTTTCCAGCCGAGGTTGAACGCGTCCTGGATGCCGAGGTTGAGGCCCTGTCCGCCGGTCGGCGGGTGGATGTGCGCCGCGTCGCCGGCCAGCAGCACGCGGCCGGTCCGGTAGCGCTCGGCCAGCCGGGTGGCGTCGCCGAAGCGGGTGAGCCAGCGCGGTGAGTGCACGCCGAAGTCGGTGCCGGCGAACACCCGCAGCCGCTGCTTCACCTCCTCGAGGGTCGGCGGGACCGTGCGGTCCTCGGTCACCCCCTCGGCGGGCACGACAATGCGGTACACCCCCTCCCCGAAGGGCACGGCGCCGAACCGAAGTTGGGTCTTGCGGACTTCGGCCACCACGGCGGCCAGCGTCTCAGGCGGCACGGCCACCTCCATCTCGCCCAGCAGCGTCTCGACCCTGGTGGGCTCACCGGGGAAGCCGACGCCGAGCAGCTTGCGCACCGTGCTGCGGCCGCCGTCGCAGCCGACGAGGTAGCGCGAGCGCAACTGCGTGCCGTCGGCCAGCTCGACGGTCACCCCGTGGTCGTCCTGGCTCAGCCCGACCAGCTCGCAGCCACGCCGGATCTCGACGCCCAGCTCGGTGGCGTGCTCGGTCAGCAGGCGCTCGGTGACGGTCTGCGGGATGCCGAGGACGTACGGATGTGCGGTGTCCAGCCGGTCAGGCGACGGCTTGGTGATACCGGCGAAGAAACCACCGACCGCGTACTGCTGGCCGAGCGCGAGGAACCGCTCCAGCAGACCGCGCTGGTCCATCACCTCGACGCTGCGCGCGTGCAGGCCGAGCGCGCGGACATATCTGGTCGGCTCCGCCTCCTTCTCCAGCACGAGCGCGTGCACGCCGTGCAGCCGCAACTCGCTGGCCAGCATCACGCCGGTCGGTCCGCCGCCGGCAACGATCACGTCAATCATGAAACCCCCCATTGTTTTTCGGCCAGCTGCTCCGCGCAGTCCGGCGGAGCGCACACCCGCACCTCCGCGCCGAGTGCCCGCAAACCGCACCGCGAGTCCCACCGGCGGTTCAACGTCCCACGTGACCCATACATCGACAAAAGCACATGTACTTCGCGAATCCCTGATTTCTCGTAGGTTCTGGCCTCGGCCGACGATTCTGCGCCACGACCCGGGCCTTGCCGCAAGGCCCCCGGTGCGCTATACGTTGAGAGTGGCAAGGAGTGGGTACTTTCCTTGCCCTTTGTCGTCCGCTGTGGACGGACAAGCCCCTCCCGAAGACGAGTCCTCGCGCTACCTCGCTCAGGACGCCGAGGACCGGGGTCTGTCTCTGGGGTGTTTGACATGGCGGGTCCGAGCGCGGTTGTGCCGCCTGCTCCCGTCAAATGACTTCAGCACGTTCGACCGGCAGCAGCGACCCGCCCGTCAGCCTGGTTGCTGCTGGGGCGCCAACCTGAGGTTCTGACGGCCGAGTTCGGTTCCGTGCTCATCCAGGGCGACGACCGCAGTGGGGCGCGCACCCGGAAGCCGGATCGATGCCACAAAGAAGCGCACCCCGACATCGGTCGGCGCCTGCAGCGCGGGCAGCTCGATCGGGCTGTGGTGGGAGAACTCGATCCGGACCTGGGCGGCCTGCTCGACGACCTGTCCATGCACAAACACGGTATCGGGCGGCGCGACCCGGTAGTGTGTCCAGCTCGACATGACCGGTCGTCGTCCGGGGACGTCGAAGCCACACGCATACTCCACAGGGGTGCCGTCATGGATGACGACCGAGCAGGTCCGCTTGCCACTGGGGTAGGTCGCCGGCTTCCAGGTGGACCGGTCGACCACGCCCTGGGCCACGAGCACGATCGGCCCGGTCCGCTCGATACCCCGCCGGTCGTTGGCAGGTGGAATCCCCTCGAGGGCCGGATTGCTGCTCCCCGGTGAGGTCGCTGGTGCCACCGTCGACGATCGCGGCCCCTTCAGCAGCTGCGAGCCTGCCGTCACCCCCGCCGCCACCAGCGCCAACGTCAGCAGGCCGGCAGCACACGCCTGGTACAGGCGCCGTTGGCGCCCGCGGCGGCGGGCCGAGGAGGGACCCGGCGGCCGGGCGGCCTGCTGGTAGGCGGCGGCCAACGCTTCCAGACGATCCTGCAGCTCAACCATCGCTGGTTCAGACCTCCTCCGCGTACTCGTTGAATTGGGTCGCCAGCACCCGGCGGGCCCGGGCTTCTGGGACGTCGTAGGCCCGCAGTCTCGGCCAGCGTGCCGATGCCCTGGCGAGCGCTTCCTGGACGAGGTCCTCCGCCTCGGCCAAGTCACCGGTGACGAGCCCGAGTTGGCCGACCAGCCGGAGAAACACCGTCTCGTAGAAGGCTTCGAACTGCTGATCGTGGGCCACTGCGGCTCCCTGTGTTCTCCACCGGTGACTGGTACACGCCGCAGGGACTGGTTTCGTCACTCGGCCTGCGTGTGAGCCACTGCGCACCCGCCACCCTGGCGACCGCCAGTATGGGGCGAGCTCGTGGCTCGTTGCTGAGGTGTGCCAGCGGTTGCGTGTGGCGAGGATCTGGTCGGCGTCCTTGGTCCAGCTGAACGGCTCGCAGCGTTGGTTCCAGCCATCGCAGAACCGGCGGATCGCTGTGACCAGCTCGTCGACGCCGGCGAAGTTGCCGCGGCGCAGCGCTTGGCGCTCGATGATCGAAAGAACACCTCGACCAGGTTTAGCCAGGACGCGTAGGTCGGGGTGAAGTGCAGGTGGACGCGGGGATGGCTGGCCAGCCAGGCCTGGACCCGCTGGTGCTTGTGGGTGGCGTAGTTGTCCACCACCACGTGCAATTGGCGGCGCGGGTAGACCTTGGCGACCAGCTTGAGGAAGTCGAGGAACTCGCTGTGGCGGTGGCGCGGCTGGCGAGTCAGCTGCCGTCCTGTCGGCTGAGAGGGTCGCGCGACGAGATCGACTCGGTGAGCTGATCCATGAGTACGCGCAGGTCGCATGAGATGACGGAATAACCGGCACCCACAGGCTGACTCCAGGGCCTCCGCTTCCACGACCTCCGCCACGGCGGCGACGCTCGCCGTGGTCGCCGGCGCCCTGGCGTGGAGCACCCTTCGGTAGTAGTGGACGAACGGCGGTTCGACCCAGCGGTCGTACAGCCACGAAGGCCTGCGGGTCCTCGCGCGAAGCCGTGAGCAGGCCACCTCGCGGCGGAGGGGCTCACCATACCCACGCTGACCTGGCATTTCGTCGATCGGGACCGGGGTTCTCGGCGTACAATGAAAGCGATATGACAGAAGAACTCATTGCTCCTGACGATTCCGCCACCATGAGGCGTCGCGTCGACGATGCGCCGTGGCATGCGGCATATGGGCTCGCCGCCGAGGTTCGCGCGGTCGAAGGCGGCCACAACGCTCGCGTGCTGCCCGACGGCTCGGTCCTGGTCAAGTCCGACTCCCAGCCGGGCAGCTATCGTGTCTGGATCCGTGGCGTGCGCGACGGCACCCTGCTGCTCGGGTGCACCTGCCGCTCGGGCATCCACCGGGCCTCGTTCCCGATCCCCTGCAAGCACGCCGCACTCGCTGGCCGGCGGCTCGAGCGGGAGGGGCTTGCCCGCTGGCAGGACGGTACCTGGCGGCTGCGCGAGCGCGCCCAGGTGCGCGGCCTCCGGCTGCTGCTCGCCACCGCCATCCGGAGCCGACCCCGGACGCCCGCCCGAGCCGAGGTCGCCGGGTCGGAGGCCACCGAGCAGCTCCAGCACGCGGCCGAGGCGGCCTGACCCCCGCACTACCCGCCGATCGCGCTCACCGACGCCGGGGCCGACGGCCGGATACCGATCGTCTGGTGTGAAAGGCAATGGTCCATGCGGTTTTATGCCGATCTGCACGTCCACTCCCGCTACGCCAGAGCCACCAGCCGCAATGCTGACCTCGCGCAGCTCGCCTGGTGGGCCCGGCGCAAGGGCATCACGGTCCTGGGCACCGGCGACTTCACCCATCCGGCGTGGTTCGCCGAGCTGGAGGCGGCCCTGGTGCCGGCCGAGCCCGGCCTGTACCGGCTACGCGACGAGCTGGACCGGGCGGTGGTCGACCGGCTCCCGCCATCGTGCCGCGGCCCGCTGCGCCTGCTGCTCGCCGTCGAGGTCGCGACCGCCTTCCGGCGGGACGGGCGTGCCCGGCGCATGCACCACCTGCTGTACGCCCCCGACCTGCGCACGGCGGCCCGGTTGAGCCAGCGTCTGGGGCGCAGCGGGAACCTTGTCGAGGATGGCCGGCCCACCCTCGCGCTGGATGCGCGCGACCTGCTCGAGGCCACGCTCGCCAGCGGGGACGGCGCCTACCTGGTGCCCGCCCACATCTGGACACCGTGGATGGGGGTGCTGAGTGCGACCACGGGGTTCGACTCGATCGAGGCGTGCTACGGCGAGCTGGTCGACCACATCTTCGCGGTCGAGACCGGCCTCTCCGCGGACCCGCCGATGAACCGGCGCGTCTCGGCGCTGGACCGCTTCCGCCCGGTCAGCTACTCCGACGCCCACGCCCCCGCCAGACTCGGGCGGGAGGCAACGAGGTTCACCACCGAGCTGGACCACTTCGCGATCCGGCGGGCGCTGGAGACCGGGGAGGGCTACGGCGGCACCGTCGAGATCTTCCCCGAGGCGGGCAGGTACCACCTGAGCGGGCATCGCCGCTGCGGCGTCCGGCTCGACCCAGAGGCCGCGCGCCGGAGCCGCCAGGCCTGTCCGGTCTGCGGCAAGCGGCTGACCATGGGGGTGCAGCAGCGGGTCGAGAACCTGGCGGACCGGCCGGCGGTGGGTCTCGAGGCGAGGGTGGACTGCCGCAGCCTGGTCCCCCTCCCCGAGCTGGTCGGGGAGGTCCTGAGGGTCGGCCCGGCGAGCAAGGCGGTCGCGCGCATGGTGGACGCGATGATCGAGCGGCTCGGCCCGGAGCTGCCAATCCTGGAGCGCCTGCCGGTCGATGCGATCCGCGACAGCGGATTCCCCGAGGTCGCCGACGCGATCGACCTGGTCCGGCGAGGCCTGGTCGTGCGTGATCCGGGCTTCGACGGGGAGTACGGCGCGGTCCACCTGGCCAGGCCCACGGAGCCGCAGCCCGTTGCGTCCTCGCCCGAGGCGGCAAGCGACTGAGCGCCGGTGTGCCTGTTGCCGTTCGGCACCTCACTGCTGGGCCGACGGCCCTCGACCGACGCGTCGCCCGAGGATCGGGTCGAAGGTCGTCACTCGGGGTGACGTTCGACCCTGGTCGATGAGTCCAGCAAGGGCAAGGCTCTGGGTGCAGGAGTGGAGCCGTTAGGGCACTTGCCGGCGTGGAGGTGGTAGCCGTGCTCCCGATGAACCAGGCCGCATCACAATTCCTGGCCAACAAGCGCATCGCGGTGACCGGGGTGTCCCGGACGCCGAAGGGACATGGCGCCAACGTCGTGTACCAGCGGTTGCGGGACCGCGGCTACGAGGTGTTCGCGATCAACCCGAATGTGGAGCGGGTGGAAGGCGACCGGTGCTACCAGGATCTGAAGTCGGTTCCCGGCGGTGTCGAGGCGGTGGTGATCGGCACCCGGCCGGAGTCCGCCGAGGCCACCATGCGGGAGTGTGTCGATCTGGGCATCAAGGACGTGTGGATGCATCGGCTGTATGGCGCCGGCAGCGTCTCCGAGGCGGCCACCCGGTACGGCCGCCAACACGGCATCACCGTGATCGACGGCGGCTGCCCGCTGATGTTCGACCCCACGGCCGACCCCGGGCACAAGCTGCTGCGCTTCGTGGCCACGATGAGGGGCAAGGCCCCCAAGCAGGTGTGAGTGCGGTGCCATGGGCAGAAGGAGTTCCTTGATGCGCGGGACGAGAGATCGGACACGAAACTCTGCCAGACGGCTGCACCGGTTCGATCGATGGATGTACCGCAGCGGTCGCCCGAACCGCCTGGCACGACTGCTCAACCGCATCTCGGCCATCCAGTTCTCGGCCGGGATACTTGCGCCGAACCATTGGGTCACGCTGGAGGTGCCAGGGCGGCGCACGGGTCGCCTCATCTCGTTCCCGCTGGTCGTCGCGGACTATGAGGGCGAGCGCTACCTGGTGGCGATGCTCGGCCAGAACGTGAACTGGGTGCGCAACGTCCGCGCGGCCGGGGGACGGGCGGTGTTGCGCCATGGCCGCCGCGAGGCCGTGCGCCTGGACGAGGTGGAGCCCGGCGCCCGTGCGCCTATCCTGCGCCGCTACCTGGCCCTGGCGCCGGGAGCCCGCGCCCACATCCCGGTGGACCGGCGAGCCCCGCTGGAGGAGTTCGACCGGGTCGCCGCGCAGATCCCGGTCTTTCGCGTCACCGCCGATCGGCCGGACCCGTGGGACACCGACGGATAGACCGCGAGCCCATTCAAAGGAGAACGTCACATGCCGACCGCCCACAGGGCGGATCCCGGGTGGACGCGCGCGCCTGAATCGCCGTCGCCACCCAACCTGTGGCCGCTGGGCGATCATCGTCAGCGCCGTCTCGAACTGGTGGCTGGACGATCGCGGCTCTTATCGATGCCACGTTCGCCTTGCTCGGGTGTCAGTACCTTGGACATGTCGCCAGCGACAGTACCCAGTAAGTTCGGGTGAGCCTGCATCGAGTGGCATGTCTTTTTGAGGGTGGGTCAAGCGAGGCGTGCTTCGCGCCTCCCGTCTGCCCGCCTCTTCGGGGCGGGCTCGGCGGTGGCAGCTTGGCGGTCCCCCGCAACCAGGCGCTGACCTTGCCGAGGGTCGCCCCCGGTGCCGGCGGCCTCGGCTGGGGGCGGCAGGCCGGCCCGAGTGCGGGCCGGTGCTGGTAGCCGTCGACGGAGTCGCGGATCTCTGGTCCGGTTGGCGATCTCCGGCGCCCACTCGTCTTAGAGCCGGAAGTCGCGGGTGAGCTCGTGGATCCGCCGGGGCCGGGAGGTGTGCGCAGTGTTCGGGAGCTTCATTCGTGGACCGAGGAGTCCTCCAAGAACGAGCGGGAGTGGCGTTGGGCGTTCCCGGCCACAGGCGGCCGAAAGCGCTCACTCGCAGCTTCAGGCCCGTGCTGACTGCTTAGCCTGGGCAGCCTCGAGCAGCGCGCGCGCCTGCTCGCGACGCCGCTCGGCGAGGCGCTCCTCGCCGTAGCGGCGACCGGCCTTCCCGATGACGAACTCAGCGATGTCCGGCAGGGTGACGACGCGCCCGCCGAGACCGCCCCACGTGCCGTCCGGCACCTCGAAGGTGAAGACCCACACGCGCCTCTCCGGGTCGGGCCATCTGCCACCCTCGGCCTCCACCAGCGCCTCGGTCATCGCCTTGGTGACGGCCGCGCGGCGCTTCTCGTCGTACTGGCCTTCGGGGACCTGGCAGACGAACTTGTAGTGCGGCGCCTCGGCCGGGGCGCCGGCGACGTACGTCTCGTGGCGGTGCACGAACACCCACGCGAGCGAGCGGGCCCTCTCGTTGGTCGGACGGGCGCCCTCGTGCTCGAGCAGCAGGTCGGTGCAGGTTCCGAGCAGCTTGCGCTCGGCCTCCGGCGTGAGAGCCCCCTCGGGGATGCATGCATCCAGCATTGGCATCAGCTGTCCTCCTTAGAGCGGGCCGCAAGGCTCAGTCGGAACTTGGAACTGAAGTATCATACATACATGCATGTACGTGATGCACCTCATTCGAAGGGGCAGGCGCCGGCAGTTCGCCAGCGTCCGACCCAGGCTGAGCGGAGCGCCCGCACACGGAGCGCGTTGCTCGAGTCGGCCGCGAGGGGCCTCTCCCGCTACGGCTACGGCAACCTTGTGCTCGAGGAGGTAGCGCGCGAGGCCGGCTACACGCGCGGCGCCCTGTATCACCAGTTCAAGGACAAGGAGGATCTGGCGCTGGCGGTACTCCACTGGGCCGACGAGACGTGGAGGCGCGAGGTGGGCGAAATGGCCGACCAGGAATCCGATCCGGTCGCCGCACTGCTCGCTATGGCGCGCGGTCACGCCGTCCTCTGCCGACGAGACATTGCCCGCGTCGCGATGGCGCTCAGAGTCGAGTTCAGCGGTCAGGACCATCCGATTGGGCGGGAGCTCGAGCGGGTTCAGGCAGGGCTGGTCAAGCGCTTGGTCCGCTTGATCGACGCGGGACGCAAAGACGGGTCGATTCCACCCGGCCCACCCGCCAGGGCGGTTGCTCTGGCGTTCGTCGGAGCGCTTGAGGGCGCCGTGATCGGACTCGCCGGGCAAGCACCGCACGACGAGCTGCTGGCCGCCCGCGCGGCCGCGGGCGTGCTCGGGCTGGATGGTCCGCCAGCACGCCCACCCACCTGACGGATCCGATCAGGAGAACCCGAGCGATGGCTGGATTGCTGAGAGCGGACTCTCGGGCACGCTGCACCTGGTGATCATCATCACCGTGTCCCTCAGCCTCGCTTGCCTAGGTCGCCGTACCGCACGGCGCCGGCCAGCAGCGCGGTCGTTGTGGCCAGGCGACGTCAGGCGCCGCCGCCATCAGCGTGCCCGCGGTGGTCGTGGTGGGGGTGGCGTGGCCCGGGTGGTCGCCTCGTCCTGGCGAGGACACCACCCGTCCCTGAGCCGAAAAGGGCAGCGCAGTGTCATTGACCGCCAGTTCTCCGTCCCGCCCGTTCCCGCGCGTCGCGGGGGTGAGCACCGCTTCATGCAGGCGCGTGGCGTCCGCTTCTACCTGCGGAGGCCAGCGCGGGCGACCCCGTCCCGTCGCTCCACAGCTTCCCGCTCGAAGCGGGCAGCGGCCGCGCCCAGCAGCGGTGTGCCGCTCGCGTCGCCACCGCGATGTCACACGTTCACCCCGGGCCAGCATCTTAGGAGCGAGCGTCACCTGGACTGGGAGGAACGGTGAGACAGAGCAAACGGGATCGGGGAAACGACCAAGCAGCAATGAGGAGGATCGCGGGGCTTCCTTGTGGGCGGTGGACCAAATGGGTGGTCCTGGCCTTCTGGATCGCGGTGATTGCGGCTGCGGGGCCGCTTGCCGGCAAGCTCAACGGCGCCCAGAAGAACGACGCGTCGGAGTGGCTGCCGAAAAACGCCGAGTCCACCAGGGTGATCGAGCTAGCCAAGCGGTTCACCTCAAGCGACACCCTCCCAGCGGTGGTGGTCTACGAGCACTCGGCTCCCATCACCCGCGGCGACCGGGCCGGGGCCGCCGCCGACGCCAAGCGCTTCGCCGGCCTGGACCACGTCAGCGGCAAGGTCATCGGCCCGATTCCCGCCAGCGACGGCCGGGCGCTCCAGGTGGTCGTGCCCATCAAGATGGGCAGCAACGGCTGGAACGACATCGCCCCTGTGGTCAAGGACCTGCGCTCCATCGCCCACGCCGGCGGCGGGAGCGTCTATGTCACCGGGCCGGCCGGTTATGCCGCCGACTTCATCAACGTGTTCACCGGCTTCGACTCCACGCTGCTGTACATCACGGCGCTGATCGTCATCGTCATCCTGCTGTTCACCTACCGCAGCCCGGTGCTGTGGCTGTTGCCCGTGGCGTGCGTGTTCGTCGCCCTGACCGCCGCGCAGGCGGTGATCTACCTGCTCGCCCGTCACGCCGGCCTGACCGTCAACGGGCAGAGCGCGTTCATCCTGACGGTGCTGGTCTTCGGGGCGGGCACCGACTACGCGTTGCTGCTGGTCGCCCGCTACCGCGAGGAGTTGCGCCGCCACCCCGACCGGCACCAGGCGATGGCCGTGGCGCTGCACCGCGCCGGGCCGGCGATCATCGCCAGCGGTTCGACGGCGATCCTGAGCCTGCTGTGCCTGCTGGTCGCCGAGCTTAACTCGACCAAGAGCCTGGGACCGGTGATGGCGATCGGCATCGCCGTGGGGCTGTGCGCGATGCTCACGCTGCTGCCGGCGCTGCTGGTGATCTTCGGACGCTGGCTGTTCTGGCCGGTCCGCCCGACGCTCGGGTCGCCCGAGCCCACCGAGCGGGTGCTGTGGGCGCGGATCGGGCGGCGTATGGTCCGCCGCCCGCGCCCGGTTTGGGTGGTGACGGCGGTGGCGCTGGGCGCGATGGCGCTGGGGCTGACTGGGCTGAAGGCCAGCGGCCTGCAGAACCGGGATGCCTTCCGCACCACACAGAACTCGGTGACGGGCGAGCAGGCGCTCGACCGCCACTTCGCGGCCGGCGCCGGCGACCCGGTCCAGGTCATCGGCAGGGCTCCCGCCTCGCGGGAGCTGCGGTCCGCCGTGGCCGGCACCCCGGGGGTCACGGGCGTCACCCCTCCGGTGGTAAAGGACGGCCTCGCCTACATCGAGGGGACGCTGACCAGCAGCTCGGACGGTCAAGCCGCGTTCCGGACCGTCGACCGGCTGCGCGCTGAGGTCCACGCGATCCCGGGCGCGGACGCCAAGGTGGGCGGCGGCAGCGCGGTCAGCCTCGACATCCAGCGTGCCTCCCGCCACGACCGGAACCTGGTCGTGCCCCTCGTGCTGGGCGTGGTGCTCGTCATCCTCGCCCTGGTGCTGCGCGCCCTGGTGGCCCCGCTGCTGCTCATTGGGACGGTGGTGCTGTCGTTCGCCGCGGCGCTGGGCGTAAGCGCCCTGGCCTTCGACCACATCTTCGGCTTCGCGGGGGCCGACGCTTCGCTGCCGCTGTGGGTGTTCGTGTTCCTGGTCGCGCTGGGGGTGGACTACAACATCTTCCTGATGACCAGGGTCCACGAGGAGGCCAGGCACCATGGCACGCGGCAGGGCGCGCTGCTCGGCCTGGCCGCTACCGGTGGCGTGATCACCTCCGCGGGCCTGGTCCTGGCGGGCACATTCGTCGCTCTTGGCACCCTGCCGCTGGTGTTTGTCACCGAGCTCGGCTTCGCGGTGGCGTTCGGCGTGCTGCTCGACACCTTCGTGGTCCGCTCCGTGCTGGTCACCGCGCTCAACCTCGACATCGGCCGCTGGATCTGGTGGCCAAGCCGCCTGTCCCGCAAGCGTGATATCGACCTCGAGGAGATCGACGCCGAAGCCGCGGCGCTCGCTCGCTGAGCACAAGGGACATGCGCGGGGCACAACGGCCCCGCGGCCGTCAGCCTTGGCACCAGCTGGGGCATGTCACACTCGCGGGCGGGAGGGCACTGACATCTTCGATCACTGGGCACGACAGCCACCGCCGGCCAGACGGGATGAGCTGCGGTGATGGCGGCGTGATGGTGTGCTCGACTCGTGCCCTGGGCGCGACCCGGACCAGAACCACGCACTTCATGCGGTCCGTCTAGCAGCGGAAATGCCCATTCCCTCGATGCCGCGGCGCCGCTTGGGTCACTGAAATGGCCAGTCGCCGGTTCGGATCGTGGGCAGGTCACGTCCCAGACCTGCGAACCGCAGTGTGCCTGTTCGCTCGGTCAAGCTGGCCGAGCCCATCAGGGGTGTCCAACGGCGCGCCTGACCCATTGCGGCATCGGCCCTCGTTCCCTGGATGAAGGGCGGATCGGTGGTTGGTGTGGTAGCTACCGCGGTTGGTGTGCGGCGACAGCGCCGGCTGGAGGATCGTGGGGCGGCTACGGCTTGCCGTGCCTGGCTGGTAGACAACACCGGGGGGAGCGGCCGCATGCCTGATCGGGTGGAGGTGCGCTGCTACGCCGGCAGCCGGGCAGGCGATCCATTCTCAATCCCCCGCAATGGCTCCAACCGAGACCCGATCAGTCTGCGTGCCCTGGAAACCGGATCAACCCGCGCCACGAGGCGGTATCTCCAGCATCCGAACTACCAGCACTTCTCCTGGTCCGGCCGGTAGATTGGCCCAATGGCGTTCGAAGCGCACCCGGTCACGAAGGAGCGGTGGCCCGACCTGGTCGAGCTGTTCGATCGGCCCATCGTTCGAACCTGCTTCTGCATGTTCTACCGGAAGACCGGAACGGGCACCGGCGTCGGCCTGGAGAAC
>WNFZ01004423.1_pt1 | contig 20853 bp, 15 predicted proteins | sample 5400081 | NCBI WGS metagenome assembly WNFZ01 (sample SAMN13153365, study PRJNA577476) | soil metagenome | isolation source: 80 cm soil or saprolite under grassland replicate 1 | place: USA:California | collected 2016-06-15
AATGTTTCCCACCATGTGTTGATATGAGCAAATGAAACAATATTTTGAATAAGTCCTAATGTGATCGCGCCCATCACAGGTCCAGCAACGCCGCCAATGCCACCGCTCATTGCGGTGCCACCGATGACAACGGCGGTGATGGAATTGAGCGTCATCGAGGAACCGATGTCGGCGTTGCCCGAGCCGCTCAACATTGTGATAGCGATCCCAGCGAACGCTGCCATCAATCCCGAGATGACATATGTGCTGAATTGAATGGATGTGACCGGTACAGCCGTTTCGTATGCTGCCTGTGGCTTGCCGCCAACCGCGAAAAGATAATTCCCATATCGTGTGGCACGAATATATGCCCACAGTCCCAATACAATGGCAATCACATAAAACGCAAGCGGCAAACCGAGCGGAGATGTGTTGCGATAGAGTTGCGCAATCTTAGCCGGGATGCCACCACCCGGATTTGGAAGAACAAATAAGGCAAACCCTGCATATAAAAAGCTTGTCGCGTATGTTGTAATGATCGGCTGTAATCGCAGGTAAGCAACAAAGAATCCATTGATCGCGCCAGCCAGCGCGCCAACCAACAGAGATAATCCCACATATTGCCACATAGCTTCCGGCGAACCTTGCAGACCAACGCGTGTAGCAAGGATTGTGTTGATAATCGAAACAATTCCACCGACAGAGATATCAATTCCCCCGCCTAAGATAACAACTGCCTGTCCCGCGGCAAGCAAAATGATGGGCAACCACACACGCATATTGCTGTTGAGCGTGTCACCTTTGAACATGCTTGGCTGCAAAATAAGATTGATGATAATTGCTAACACTAACAAGATCAGTGCAAAGAGCGCCGGGTAGCGCGTCATCAACCGATTCCAGGTGATGCGTTTCATTGCTTGCCACCCGTAAGACCATCGGGATGATATTCCTCTGAAACACCCAAGCTTGCAGAGATCAAGTTTCCCTTCGTCAAAGACGAACCCTTCAGTTCCGTTTTGATGCGACCATCATGAAGCACCAACACTCGATCGCAGAGACCGACTAATTCCTCATCATCGCTGCTGTAAAACAAAATTGTTTTTCCCTCGTCGCATAACTTGGTAAGCAAAGCATAAAACTCTGCTTTGGTTCCCACATCCACGCCTTTGGTTGGATCATCGAGCAGCAACAGTTTCGGTTGGCGCATCAACCACTTTCCAATCACCACTTTCTGCGCATTACCACCGGAGAGGCTGCTGACTGGCTCATTCAGGCTTGCCATTTTCAGATTTAAACTTGCTCCTGTTTGTTCAGCGTCTTTTTTGGCTTGCTTGATTTTTAGTGGAAGTCCGTAGCGGCGCCAGGAAGGCAGTTGTAAATTTTCTAAAATAGACCGGATGTATAACAAGCCCTCGCGGGCGCGATCACCGGGAACGAGTGCGAATGCATTTCGCATCGCCTGGCGCGGATGTCGAAAGTGGACGGGCTTGCCGTCATATTGAATGTTTCCCGTAAACGGAATATCGCCAAACAAAGATAACAGCAAATCGCGCTGACCTTGCCCCTGCAACCCGCCAATTCCAACCAGCTCTCCTTCTTTGACATTGAAATCAATGCTACGCAATACACGTGTTTGTAGATCTTTAACTTCGAGACAGATCGGTCTGTCCTCTTTTTGAGTGTTCTTGCGAGCGAAGCTGAAGACCGAATTTTTGTCGACCATCAACCTGACGAGGTCGTTTCCTTTGACATCTTTAATGTTTCCCGCACCAACCGTTTTTCCGTTGCGCAAAACACTATAACGATCAGCGATGCGAAAAATTTCCTCCATGCGATGTGAGACAAATACAATCGCTTTACCATCCGCTTTCCATTTTGCCACCAACTCAAAGAGACGTTGCACTTGTCGGCTGTCGAGGCTCGCTGTCGCTTCATCCAGGATCAGCATCCTAGGGTCAACGCTGATCGCTCTGAGGATCTCCACGATTTGTTTTTCGTCTGGAGGCAATTCCGTAACGGGGACATCTGGTCGCAAGTCGGTCTTGAACGTCCCCTCAAACAAGGAAAGCAATTCCTCTGTTCGAGTGTTGACCGCTATGCGATTGACCGTTCTGCCTGCACCGAGAGGTTCACGAGTCAACCAAATATTATCAGCAACCGTCATTTGCGGAATCAGACTCAATTCCTGAAAGACCGTTGAAATCCCCATCGCTTTGGCAGCCTGTGGCGATGTGAAATGTACCGGGCTGCCATCGAGAAGTAGTTGCCCTCCATCGAGGACAACTACTCCGTTGATGACTTTACTCATCGTACTTTTGCCGCTTCCGTTCGCGCCGATCAATGCCACAACTTCCCCGGAATTGACTTCGAGGTTTCCATCCGAGAGGGCAACGACGCCCCCGTAACGCTTGACAATGTTTCGGGCAGAAAGCGACAGGGTCATACATTTTCCTTTGCCCCTCTCCCGTTCAAGGCAGAGGGATCAGGGGTGAGGGAATAAGGGTTATTTTACAAAATACTGTTGAACTTCGTCATCGGTCATGATGTTGTCGAGCAGGTAAGCATCGGGCTTGCCATCGCACATCTTGAGACCATCAGCCAGGTTATCTTTCGTGATGACTGCAGCCAAGGGGATGACGAATGACAGACCGTTTGCGCCGCCGAGCTTGGTGGTATCGACTTTCTTACCCATCAACATATTGTAGGCAATGCGCAAACCATCGGGAGAAACACCCGGATGATTCGCTACGGCAATGGAGTCAAAGTCAGGATGCATCTTGACGGCATCTTGCCAGAGTTTGAGGTACTGGCAGCGACCTTCACCAACGCCTTGGGGCCACTTGGCGGGATTGGCAGCCATGACAGCTTGTAAAGCACCGATCGCCATACCGTCCTGTGTCCAGTAACCGGTCATGTTCGGATACGCAGAGAGGAAGTTTGACATGACCTGTTGGCCAGTCGCCTCATCCCACTTGCCGGTATCTTTTGCCAAAACTTTGATATCGGGATACTTGGCAAACACTTCATCAACACCAGCCATACGAGCAACGTTCGCGGGATGTCCGGGGAAGCCTTCGATTTCCACGATGTCACCCTTGCCATTCAACTTCTTGGCGAGCCATTCCGCCGAAGTCATTGCCCAGGCTTTCTGGTCAATACCAACATTGTAGACATTCGGAACATTCAATTCCTGGTCAACGGAAATCACGATGATACCCTTGTTGACGGCTTCGGTTAGCGTCGCGTTCAAGCCATTGACATCACCTGGGTTAACGAGGATCGCGTCTACGTTCTTCGCCATCAGGTTCTGCAGTTGCTGAATCTGGCCAGCGACGTCTGTATCCGCGCTTTCGATGACGAGGTCATTGGCGATGCCTTTGTCCACGTATTCTTTATTGACTTCTTGCAATTCCGAGATCATCTGGGTACGATATTCGCTGCTGATGAACGGATTGGAAACACCAACCGTGAACTTCTTTCCAGCGGGTGCCTGGGTAGCAGCCTCAGTAGCAGCTTGTGTAGCGGGTGCTTCGGTGACGGCGGGGGCTTGCGTGGCTGGTGCCTGCGTCGCCACGGGAGCTTGCGTGGCAGGCGTGCCACATGCAGCGAGCAGGGACATGATGGTAATGGAAACGAGCGCCATCAAAACGAGCTTCTTGCTTTTACTAGACATGATTTTTCTTCTCCTTGAGATATGTGTTTATTCTGAAGTTCGGACATTGAATCTACGATTTTCTCTGTGAACCTCCTTCTCTTTTATATGACAGAATGCAGATCGTCTTCGATCACAAATAGATAATCCAGCGCCAGGGCGATCGCGCCGGTCACTCCGGCGTCAGATCCCATGCTGGAGAATTTGATTGTTAGATGTGTGGTTGCAAGCGGCAGGGAACGATGAAGTACCGCGCGTCGAATTGCCACCAGTAGGTGATTCCCAAAATTCGCAATGCCGCCGCCGATGAAAATATGACTGGGATTAAAAAAGTTGACGAGGCTTGCCAGCACATCGCCAACCATCTGACCACTTGCGCGGATAATATCCAGCGCAGCCTGATCGCCTTCACGGCACGCCGCGTTGACGTCCTCGGGGCGAATGATTCCGCTATTGGACTCACGCATCTGACTAAGGGTGGAGCTGCTTCCGTTTCGAATCGCTTCCATCGCCCTGGCGGTGATCGCCGGTCCGGCGGACATCGCCTCTAAACACCCTTTATTGCCGCAGGAACATAACGGTCCGTCTTTATCTACGCAAATATGACCGATATCTCCTGCACAGCCATCACTGCCACGATGGATTTTTCCATTCGACATAATGCCTGCGCCAATCCCCGTTCCAATTTTTACAAAAATAAAGTGATCGATCCCTGCACCGTCCCCCGCGCGCTGTTCCCCTAATGCCATAATATTGACATCATTATCCACAACCACATATGCCGAAGGAAAGCTCTCTTTAAAATAGTTACGAATCGGAAAGTTTTCCCAGCCGGGCATCAGCGGCGGAGCAACCAGGACCCCGCGCGCAAAATCCACAGGTCCTGGCACGCCGACTCCAATCCCGAGAAGCTGATTCGTTTGGCAACCTTGAAGCGACGCTACCTCTTTGACCAGTTCCACGCACGCTCCCAGAAGAAATTCCGGACGACTCCGCACATCCGCGGTTTGAGAACATCGCCGAAGAATTTTCCCTGTGACATCGGCAAGCGCCACATCAATACTTGTTGCACCGATATCGACTCCCACTATGTATCCCAATTGATTGTTGATTCGTAACAACTGAGGTTTGCGGCCGCCTTTAGAGACCCCCTCGCCTACTTCTACAAGATAACCTTTATTTACTAAACTGCGTATTTCCTGAGATGTCTTGGCTTTCGACCAGCCGGTGATGCCAGAAATCTCGGTGCGCGAAATCGAGCCCTGTTTCCGCAACGCTCGCATCACTTCAGCTTCAGCCAAACTCACCACAATGGGAGCTGTGATTGCGGAAATTTTCTTGCCAGCAGAATGACTTTGACGCATCAGATAAGCACCACTGGAACACAATTTTGCGCAAAAACGTACAAACTTATTAGCCTCATTATAGCGACCGGGCTTTGTAAATTCAATAGCCAAATTGAGATTAAAAATTAAGAACTTCGTTCATGTTACGAACGAAGTTCTTTTTCTCAGTTTATTTACTGGATAATTTGAGAGATCTTGCCGGTCTTCTTATCCTTCAAAATGATCTTCAACTTCCCCTCTGGCATTTTCTCCTCTTTGATGAGGAAGTGCTGTTCGTCGTAATCCTTGAGTGCCGTCTGCTCCATGTTGACGGAGCCGCCGCGCCATTCTTTGACTTCAATCTCTTCCCATTTCTTGCTGGCAGCAGCCTTGTAACACGCGTCGATGATCGTGTTGACGATGTAGCCATCATAGAAGGTTTCCATCGGCTGAGTGCCTTTGTCCATCGAATTGAACATATCCATGAACATTTCCACATAACCCAACGAACCGACCTCATCTCCCACCGGGAAGAGCCAGCCGGTATCACCCTCTGCTTTTTCCGCCACGTATCCACCCTGCCCGACGCCGGTGAACATTTCGAAGCCGGTGCGCATCCAATGGTTCAGCCAGATTGTTCCATCCGTCCCGGCAATTTCGTCGCGCAGATCCATGCCGCCGCGGAATGTCCAGCTCACCTCGAACTGTCCGATTGAACCGTTCTCGTATTTGACCAATCCCACTGCGTGATCTTCCGCCTCAATTGGATGGACTTGCGTGTCTGCCCAGCAGGTCACCTCCACCGGGCGGATTCCCTTGCCGATGAAGTTGCGTGCGATCTCGATACAGTGACAGCCCATGTCCACGATCGCACCGCCGCCGGAAAGCTCCTTGGTCCAGAACCAATCGCTATGAGGACCACCATGAGTCTCGCGCGAACGTGCCCATAGCACTTTGCCAAGCGCACCTTTTTGTGTGGCAGAGAGCGCCTTCAATGTCTTCGGCGTGTAAACTAAGTCTTCCAAATAACCGTGGAATACACCCGCTTTTTCGACAGCTTCCAGCATCCCCAGCGCCTCAGGTCCGTTCATCGCCAGAGGCTTTGTACATAAAACCGCTTTCCCTGCCTCTGCAGCAAGCAAGACGGCTTGCTTATGCAAATAATTGGGAAGACCAACGATAACAGTGTCCACTTCAGGATCTTGAACAGCAGCCGCGATATCGTCCGTCCACCGCGAGATTCCAAAGTCATCTGCAAACTTTTTTGCATTTTCTGATTTTCTTGAATAAACGATCCTGATCTCATCTTTCCCCCGAAAATTCTGCAAGCTCATTGTATAAAAGCGACCAATGAGTCCTGTTCCAAGCATGGCGATCTTGTGCATAGGATTCTCCTTGTGGTCAAGATATAAAAATTATATGGCAGCGCCTCAGGCTAGTCAATTCTTGCAGTTCATCACAGGAGGCGATAGAATTCTCTTTATCCAGCATCCCAACAGGAATTTGAAATCCATGACACTTTCATCAATGACACCGCGTCAACGCGTGCTCACGGCTCTGACTCACCAAGAGCCCGATACTGTTCCGACTGCTTTAGGCGGCGGTCCCTATGGACTTGTGGACGATCTCTATTTGCGACTCGTGAAATATCTCAACGTAGGCAAACCTGTCCCACCTTTTCGCACAGGACACAGTATCTCTTATATGGATGATCGCCTGCTCGAGAAACTCGGCACCGATGTGCGTTATTGCTGGCCCGGGCTCTTACCCAATAGTCCCGTCACGCCTGGCGAAGATGAAGACACATTTTATGATTCTTACGGTCAGGTTTGGAAACGCGCCTTTCCTTATTACTATACCGGCGAAGGCATTCTCAAAAACGCCTCGGGCATTGACGATATCGAATCACGCGTCCGCTGGCCCGATCTCTCCGATCCACGCTGGACTCACGGCGTAGCGGAACGCGCTCAATTCCTGTGCGAGCAAACGGATTATTTTGTCGTCATGCGTATGGTCGCCTCGCACGGACCATTTCAAACTGCCTGTGATCTTCGCGGTACCGAAACTTTTCTGATGGATATGGCGAGCAATCCGGAGTTCGCGCATGCCCTACTCGATAAAGTTACAGGAGTGATGGCAGATTTGCTCAAACTCGCCATGCAAGCGGGCGGCAAATATTTCGACATGGTCGAGTTGCCCGGCGACGATTATGCAGGCAACATAAACTTACTGTTCTCTCCCATGATGTTTCGCAAATTTATCAAGCCGTGTTTGGAGCGATTGATCAAAGTGATCAAGGAACATAATCCATATGTAAAGGTAATGCTTCACAGTGATGGCGCAATTACAAAATTGCTGCCAGATATCATCGCATTGGGCGTGGATGTAATTCACCCTCTTGAACCACCAGCCAACCATTTGCAAGCCGACGTCTCGGCGGAGAATGTTGTTACACTGTTTGAAACCGCGCATGAATTTGGTAGATATCCAATTGCAAAGTAGGGGCGGCCCATCAGAATTATTGGGTTAATAATTCCTACTGGGCGCCCCTACAATAACAAGGAAATGAAATGTCAAATGCCTCTTTAGATTATATTGTGCAAGCGAAAGCGATCCTCGACCGCATTGAGGCAACGCAACTGGATGCCATCGAACAGGCAGCAGAACTTTGTTCACAAACGATTGCCGGAGATGGTCTCGTGCACCTGTTTGGCACAGGGCACTCGCGCATCTTCGTCGAAGAGATGTTCCCGCGGCACGGAAGTTTTCCGGGCTTTCATCCCATCGTTGAATTATCGCTCACATATCACAACCTTGTCGTTGGCTCGAATGGACAACGTCAGGCGATGTTCCTTGAACATGTGGAAGGCTTTGGTCAGGTCATCCTTCGCAACTTCGTTTTCAGCACGCCGGATTGTTTTCTGCTATTTTCGAACAGCGGTGTCAATGAAGTGGTTATAGATGTTGCTCTCGAAGCCAGGCGATTGAACATGCCTGTCATTGCAGTCGTCTCTGTTGATCACTGCAAAGCATCTCCTGCAAATCATAGCAGTGGAAAGAAGTTGATCGACATTGCCGGTATCGTTATCGACAATTGCACGCCCGGTGGCGATGCTCTTGTACACATTCCTAAACTGGAAGATCCGGTCGGTCCCGGTTCGACGATCGGCGCGGCGGCGGTGACAAACGCCCTCAAATGTCGCATTGCCGAAAAACTCGTCGAACGCGGAAAACCGCCAATCGTTCTCACCAGTAGTTATTTCATTGGAAGCGAAGCCAGCAAGCAGCGCTTCGATGATTGTTACGATGATTATCGATCTCGAATTCAGAAAGTGTACGGTTGCCGATGAATCGTTTACAGGGTAAAGTCGCCATTGTTACCGGTGGATCGAGCGGGATTGGTCTAGCCACTGCCCAACTCTTTATCGAGGAAAGTGCACGCGTCATTACATTTGATATCAACGCACCACCTGCAAACCTGACGCCGTCAAACGGTTTGTCTCTTCGATTGGATGTCCGGTCGGCTGTACAAGTGGAAACTGCTATTCAGCAAGTAATGCAGAACTATGGTCGAATTGACATTCTAGTCAACATAGTCGGTGGCAGCGGACGCAAATGGGGTGACGGTCCGACCGATGCGTGCACACTCGACGGCTGGGATATGACCCTTGCCCTGAATCTCGACACAGTTTTTTATTGCTGCAAATATGCTTTACAAACCATGCTGAATCAGGAACATGGAGTGATCGTCAACGTCGCCTCTGTGCTTGGCATGGTTGGCGGCGATGAAGATTTTGCAACGCATGCATACGCAGCCAGCAAAGGCGCGGTGATCAGCCTGACGCGTTCCATTGCTTCGTACTATGCACCGCGCGGCATTCGCGCGAATGTGATTTGTCCGGGTCTGATCGCAACTCCCATGAGTCAGCGTGCCCAAGAAAACGAGAATATTCGTGCACGTTTACCCCAACTTCAACCGCTGACAAGCTCGTTTGGCACGCCGAAAGATGTCGCCAATGCTGCGTTATATCTTGCCTCCGATGAATCGTCTTTCGTCACAGGTTCTGTGTTCACCGTGGATGGCGGATGGACAGCCAGATGATTTATGATTTTAGATTTACGATTTTTGATTTATGAAACGTCCAATCTTTGATAATTTCTATCAAATCGGGATCATTCCTGTTCTTGAAATTGTTCCGGTAGATCGCACCGTTCCTCGTCTGCCCAGGAATAACCGCCGATGGCAAATGGGAAATTTGATGAAATCACTCGTCTGGCAAAAGAAGCCAGCGACCTTATAAAACAGATCAGGAGAGAATGGACCTCATGAAACAACAACCTTTGCGCACAACTGTCATTGGAAGTTATCCGTTCCCATCGTGGTTGGAATTTGCGAGCCAACACCTCGATAAATTTGGAACGAATGAATTTGTGGAATTGCAAGCGGATGCAGTGATCGTTGCCATTCACGATCAAGTACAGGCAGGTCTCGACGTCATCACCGATGGTGAGCAATCGCGCCTGGATTTCAATTTATCCTTCTATGGCTACTTGCAAGGGATCCAGCCGAACGAGCGACCATTGCGCGTTTTTGGTCCGCCGGCGCATGACCAGCGCGGCAAGCATTCCATTGTCGGCGAACTGACCGCGCCACGCGGATTGGGCGTTGTGGAAGAATATGAGCGCTTGAAGAGACTCGCACCCGAAGGCTTTACTTTAAAGGCGAGTGTGCCAGGTCCTTACACATTGAGTGGAAGACTAACTCCCAACACGCAATATCCAGATCGTTATGCAATCACCGAAGCCTTGATTCCAATTGTCTGTGCAGAGCTAGAAGCTTTGGTCAAAGCCGGTTGTGCAGAAATTACCGTGGATGAACCCTCGATGAGTTGCTACGCGTACAAGGAAGATACCAAACGCTTTGTCAATATTTTCAACCGCACGGTGGAAACCGTATTTGGAAAAACTCATCTCTCCACGCATTTATGCTTTGGAAATTACAAAGCGCGTGCTGTCGGTCCGCGTCAATACGCACCAATGTTCCCGGATTTTCTCGACATGAAAGTGGATGAAATTCACCTGGAGATGGCGAGCCGCGAATTCTCTGAATTGGAGATTATTGAAGAAATGGCAAAAACAAAAGATGTCGCTGTTGGCATTGTGGATGTGAAATCCTATTACATCGAAACACCGGAAGATATCGCCAGCCGTGTGCGTTATTGTTTGAAATATGCGCCGCCTGAACGACTCTCGTTTGCACCGGATTGTGGTCTGAGTCAGACCGCGCGCTGGGCAGCAAAACTCAAATTACAAAATATGGTCAAAGGTGTGAAGATGGTTCGTCAAGAGCTGGGGTTATGATCAAGCCCGTTCTGCAGGATGAGTCGTTTCTAGAGGATGTTGCGCGCGCAAGAAAAATTTCCGACCAATTGCATTTGTGGTGGCTCGGTCAAAGTGGATATTTGATTCAATGGAATGGTCATCATCTTTTGATTGATCCGTATCTTTCCGATTCGCTGACGAAGAAATATGCAGGCACCAATAAGCCTCATGTGCGGATGACAGAACGCATCCTCGCACCGGAGAGATTGGATTTTGTGGATATAGTCACATCCTCTCACAATCACACCGATCATCTCGACGGCGAGACTTTAATTCCGTTATGGAACGCGAATCCAAATCTGAGGGTGATCGTGCCGCGTGCCAATCTGAACTTCGCCGCAGAGCGGTTGCAAGTTTCGCCCAAACGCTTAATCCCAATCCGCGCTGACGGGGAAGCAATCAAAATCGAACCGTTTACGTTTTACGCCATCCCAGCTGCGCATGAAACTCTGGAACAGGATGAAAATGGTGATCACCGTTTCATTGGGTTGATCATTCAAGTCGGAAATTGGACCATCTATCACAGTGGCGATTGTGTAATTTATGATGGATTAGTGGAACGTCTGAAGAACTGGAAGATCGATCTGGCATTGCTCCCGATCAACGGACGCGACCCGACACGCGGCGTGGCAGGCAATTTTAGTGGAGAGGAAGCAGCTGCGCTTGCAAAAGAAATCGGCGCAGGAATCGTTGTCCCATGCCATTATGAAATGTTTGAATTCAATACGGTTACGCCTGAGAATTTCATCCGTGCGGTGAAAATGGCGGATCAGCTCTATCGAATTTTGAAATGTGGGGAAAGATTAGATCTATGACTCCTACTGTTCTCAAAAAAGCAGAGCCTGAAACATGAAAAAATCTATTACTATCGGCAAACTACGCGGGTTGCAACAGATTTCCTCGGCGCGCGGAACGTTCACTGCGCTGGCGTTGGATCATCGGCAGAACCTGCGACGCGCCCTGCATCCATTTGATCCCACCACCGTCAGCGATGACCAACTCTCAAGCTTTAAGCTGGATGTGACCGCCGCGCTCGCCTCCGAAGCCACGGCTGTCTTACTCGACCCTGAAGTTTCTGCCGCCCAAGCCGTTGCGGGACACGTCCTTCCCAAGAATGTTGGCTTGGTTGTAGCTGTAGAATCCACGGGTTATACCGGAGATGCGACCGCCCGTCATGCGCAGATCCTTCCGGGCTGGAGCGTTGAAAAGGCAAAGCGCATGGGAGCCAGCGCCATCAAGCTGCTGGTTTACTATCACCCGGATTCGCCCACTGCATCTGAAATCGAATCGTTCACTAAACAGGTTGCCGAGGATTGTGCGCGGCACGACCTGGTATTCATGCTGGAGCCGCTTTCTTATTCCCTCGACGAAACAAAGAAACTTTCCTCAGAAGAAAAAAGATATATTGTCATAGAGACGGCGAGGCGATTGACTGGGCTGAACATAGATATCCTAAAGGCAGAATTTCCTCTGAATGCGAATGATGCCGATGAATCGAAATGGATCGAAGCCTGTCAGGAAATTTCAGCTGTCAGCCGTGTGCCCTGGATTCTCCTTTCGGCTGCAGTCGATTTTGAAGTCTTCCTCCGCCAGGTCACGGTTGCCTGCAACGCGGGTGCAAGTGGGATCGCGGTCGGACGTGCAGTCTGGCAGGAAGCAGTCACGATGAGCGCAGAGGAACGTAAACAGTTTCTACAAACGACGGCGCGCCAACGCATTTCACGACTCACCTCCCTGTGTCATGCCCTTGCCAAACCATATATTGATTCTTATCAGGCGGAAGCTCCATTTGATTGGTATAAAACCTACTAACCGCCACAATACGTTGATGAAACCTAAAAAGATTGCCCGTCACCTGCGTGAGTGACGGGCAATCTCTCCACAGGAGACTTGATCAAGAAGATGAAAATCGCCGAAGAGAAAGCGCCTTTTCAGGAAAATCTTGCTACTTTTGTATCATGAGGCAGTTGAAAACTTCAGGACATTCCAGCTTAGTGCCGGAAGCAGAATGGAAAATTTTGCACGATCCGATTCATAATCATGATGAATCACGGGAACAACGTTATTGGGTTTCGCTTCGGAATTAATCGCTTTAACATCATCATGATGAAGTACGACCTGCTCCTTGAAAGAAATCTTTCCGAATGCACGTAAATCGCATAAGAGTTCGATATCGTTATCGGTACTGCGATTCAGCACAAAGATATTCAGGGAACCATCATCCGCCAGCACAGCGGCTGCGTCAATCAATGGCACATCATCGAAATCCGTTGAGCTGTATACAGGAGCATGGATCACCGGTCGCAGGACAGTCCCACGCCCATATTGGGATGCATGCAGGAACGGCCAATAGATGGTTTGTGCCCAGCAGGATTTTTCACTGGTCATAATGGGCGCGATCACATTCACGAGTTGGGCAAGGCAGGCAATTTTTACCCGGTCTGAATTGCGGAGCAGTGTTATCAGCAACCCGCCCACCAGGAGAGCGTCCTCAAAATTGTAGACATCTTCCAGAAGGCGAAGAGATTGTCCCCACCGGTTCTGGGCGAGAATTTGCTTATCTTGTTCCATGGAGTGATACCAGACGTTCCACTCATCAAACGACAGATTCAATTTCTTCCTGCTTCGCTTCTTCCCGCCGACTGCATCACAAAGCGACACCACCGTTTTGATGAATGCATCCATATCCATGTTCTTTGCGAGAAAATTCGGCAGGTCATTCTTTTGGTTTCCGTAATAGCGGTGCAAAGAAACATAATCCACATTCTCGTAGCACTGCTCAAGCATCTCCAATTCCCATGCACCAAAGGATGGCATGTCATAGGCAGACGAGCCGCATGCTACCAGTTCAATCGATGGGTCAACCCATTTCATCACTTTTGCGGTTTCATTGGCGCATCTTCCGTATTCATAAGCTGTCTTTTGACCGATCTGCCAGGGACCATCCATTTCATTCCCCAAGCACCACAATTTGATTCCAAATGGTTCATCCGCTCCATTTTTCCTGCGCAGGTCACTCCAGGTACTTGCCTCTTTATGATTCGCATACTCTACTAAATTGCGTGCCGAATCGGGCCCACGCGTTCCCAAATTGACCGCGTACATGACCTGGCTGCCTGCTTTCCTGGACCAGTCACAAAATTCGTGCAGCCCAAATTCGTTCGGCTCGGTCGTGGACCAGGCAGGGTCGAGCCGTTTCGGACGCTGCTCGCGGGGTCCGATCGAGTCCTCCCAGTGAAAGCCGGAGACGAAATTGCCGCCCGGGTATCTCACGACAGAAACATTCAATTTCCTGATCATCTCGATCACATCCAGGCGAAACCCGTTTTGATCCGAATTTGGGCTCCCCGGATCGTAGACCCCTCCATAAACAGATCGCCCCAGGTGTTCGATGAAGGATCCATATAAATGTTCATCCACCCTCGCCACCGCGAAATCCTTATCGAGAATTAAATCGGCGTTTTTCGTTTCCTTGTTCTTCGAAGCCAGTAGACTTTTTTTCATATCCGATGATCCTTATATACTATCCAAGATGCAGGTCTTAGAGTCCCTCAGGATATTGCTGTCATAGGCTATGATAATCGAGAATTTACCGTGATCGTCCGACCTGCCATTATCACTGTGGAAATGCTGTATATGAAATGGGCAGGATTGCTGCAGAAATTCTTTTACAACAAATTGTTGGCGGTTCGCGTGAAGCTGTGGATGATAAACTCTTGCCAATGAGCAGAGCCATTTTATAATGTACAGAGATGAGTTACCGGGTAGGGAGAATTGACGCTGTCACCACAAAAGAAAAGCGAAGGATCTCAAAGGGACAGCGAACTTAAGATATGAGCCGCGTATCAAGGGTTGAAACTAGTTCATTATCAACTTCGGACGGTACTGCAGCGCCTCTGCGAGGTGCACAGATTGAATTTCCTCACACCCTGATAAATCCGCAATCGTGCGCGCTAACTTCAAAATGCGGTGATAGGCGCGTGCCGACAAATTGAGTTGACTCATCGCCGCCCGCATTAGGCTTTGACCTTCCTCCTGCAGCTTGCAGAACTGCCGGATCTCGCCAATATGCATATCTGCGTTACAGACGATATTCGACGATTCGGAATTCGAATTTCGAATATTCGAGTATCTTTTCGTTTGTATATCCCGTGCCACTTGGACTCTGCATCGAATCGATTTCGATGATTCTCCTATTCGATCACCGCTGAGCTTTTCATAATCGACGCGCGGCACTTCGATATGAATATCAATTCGATCGAGTAGTGGGCCTGAGATTCTTTTTTGATATTTCGTCACAATAGGTGCTGCACAAGTACAGGGTTTCTGACTATCACCATAATAACCACAAGGGCAAGGATTCATCGCAGCGATCAGTTGAAAGTTGGCAGAGAAGGTCAGCGATCCTTTTGCGCGGCTAATGGTGACGACTTTATCTTCCATTGGCTGGCGCATTACCTCGAGGACACGCGTGCCAAACTCGGGAAATTCATCTAAAAATAGAACACCTCTGTGAGCTAAGGAGATTTCGCCAGGCTTGGGAATATTCCCACCGCCAACCAGACCTGCATGTGAGATGGTATGATGCGGCGCACGGAAAGGACGATGCCTGATCAGTGGCGTACACGCAGGCAGTTGATCGGCAACAGAGTAAATGCGCGTCACATCCAGTGATTCTTCGATACTCATCTCCGGCAGAATGCCGGGCAGAGCGCGGGCTAATAGCGTCTTTCCACTTCCGGGGCTTCCCGCCATCAGCACGTTGTGCCCTCCGGCTGCGGCTACTTCTAATGCTCGTTTGACATGCTCCTGTCCTTTGATCTCGCTGAAATCCGTTGGAACGAAAAGCTGTTCCAGTTCACTGTCTGTCGATTGATATGGCTCGATTAAACAGCGACCTGAGAGATGGGCATATAGATCCGCAAGCGATTTGACGGGAATCACTTCCAGGTCGGGAATCAAAGCTGCCTCGCCCGCATCTACTTCGGGGACGAAGATCCGCTTGAATCCATTGGCGCGGGCAGTGGCTGCCATCGGAAGGACTCCGCGGGTATGACGGACAATTCCATCCAGCGAGAGTTCGCCTATAACAACTGTATCCTCGATGGCTTCCTGAGGGAGAAAACCAGCCAGAACTAACACGCCAAGCGCAATTGGAAGATCATAAGCGGGTCCCTCTTTGCGAACAGAAGCGGGAGCAAGATTGACAACGATACGGTGGCGCGGGAAGTTCAAACCCGCGTTCTTAACCGCCGTCTGCACGCGCTCGCGGCTTTCCTGCACGGCTGCATCGGGCAAGCCAACAATGATAACAGCCGGGAGTCCATTTGAATAATCTACTTCGACTTCGACGATAACACCTTCGAGACCAATAACAGCACAAGAGTACACACGAGCAAGCATGGCAGCGAGTCTAGATGAGGAAAAAGGAAAAGTCAATCAAACGCGGCTATAATAGGCACGTTTGTGGGTAAACTGATAAGCCTGTCCCTGCGGACAGGGCTTTTTGTGCTCACAGGAAAATCAATTGAAACCCGTTATGGTGCAAGAGAATGGAAAAAACTATTTCTGCGCTCGAAGCGCAAGATTTTGATACGATCGAATTTACCTACGACAGCGAGAAAAGAATATCACCAGGCCTTCAAGAGTTGAAGGATATTCTGCAATATAAGGATCTGATCTTCCAACTCGTGCGACGCGATATTGTCGCGCGTTACAAACGTTCGGTGCTTGGCATCGCCTGGACGATGCTCCAACCGCTCGGGATGATGTTGATCTTAACTATTGTGTTCTCTCATTTATTTGGGCGTGTAGATGGATACGCCGCTTATCTCTTAGGCGGCTTGATCGCCTGGACTTTTTTTTCACAGACAACAACAGCAGCAATCCAGCAAAGCGTGTGGGGGGGCACGCTGATACGGCGCATCTATATCCCACACACGGCGTTTTCCGTAGCATCCATTGGCACTGGGGTTGTAAACCTGGTTCTCTCTTTAGTTCCGTTGCTATTGATCATGCTAATATTACACAGACCCATTACCTGGGCAGTGCTGTTTCTGCCAGTCGCTTTACTGTCATTAACCGCTTTTGCGTTAGGGGTGGGATTATTGTTATCCAGCCTGGCAGTGCGTTTTCCGGACATCGCGGAAATGTATCAGATCATCGTTCAGGCATGGATGTATTTGACGCCGATTATGTATCCGTCAGATATTCTTCCCGCTGCATATAGGCATTGGCTGCTGTATTTCAATCCCATGTATTATCAGATCCTGATGTTCCGTGTGCCTCTGTATGATGGCGTGTTACCTTCCACCTCACTAATATTCATTGGCATCGGCGTCTCGCTAACGACCCTGGCGATTGGCTGGATCTATTTTTCTTATCAGGCTGATAAGTTTGCCTACACGGCCTAAAGCGATTGTCTGAATCATGAACCCAGTCATCATACTCAACAATGTAACCGTTCGATATCGCGCTCCTGAAGAAGTGATAGGCACATTCAAAGAATATGCTATTCAGGTTTTGAGACGTAATGTTCGATACCGGGAATTTCTGGCATTGAACAATATCGACCTACAGGTCAACCAAGGCGAGATTCTTGGCATTATCGGCCGCAATGGGGCTGGGAAAAGTACGCTTCTGAAGGTAATCTCCCGGGTCTTGATCCCGACCGAGGGCCGCATCCGGATTCGAGGCATGGTCTCCCCTCTGCTTGAACTCGGCGCGGGGTTTCACCCAGAACTGACAGGACGCGAAAATATCTTTCTAAATGGTACGCTTTTAGGACATTCTCGACGAGAGATTGAATCTCGATTATCTGAAATTATTGAATTTGCCGAACTGGGTGCTTTCATTGAGGCCCCCTTGAGAACCTATTCCAGTGGTATGGTGGCGCGACTAGGATTTGCAGTTTCTACAACATGGAAACCAGAGATCCTAATTCTGGACGAGGTCCTTTCTGTTGGAGATGAGGCATTTCGCTATAAATGTCAGCTACGCATGGAAAAATACAGGGATGAAGGTGCGACCACACTTTTGGTGACTCATGATTCCGCGACTGTTAAATCGCTATGTTCGCGAGCCGTATGGTTGGATCATGGCCAGATCCAGGCCATAGGTTCCTCAGATGAAATCATTGATCGCTATCATGCTTCACAGTAAAAGCAAAGGAACTATATTTTGAAAATCATTTCCACTTCTATCCCGGAGGTTTTCATCATTGAGCCTCAAGTCTTCGAAGATGAACGAGGCTTTTTTTTGGAAAGCTACAATAAAAGGAAATTCAAAGAAGCTGGTATTGATGCTGATTTTGTGCAGGATAATCACTCCAAATCCTGTCAAGGGACTTTACGAGGTCTGCATTACCAAATTCAGCAGCCACAGGCAAAACTCGTGCGAGTGATTGCTGGGGAAGTATTCGATGTAGCTGTAGATATCCGAAAAAACTCGCCAACATTTGGTCAATGGGTCAGCGATCTTCTTTCTGCAAAGAACAAAAGAATGTTATGGGTTCCAATAGGATTCGCACATGGCTTTTATGTGACCAGCCCAGAAGCGGAAGTGTTGTACAAAGCGAGCGATTTTTATGCACCTCAGTGGGAGCGTTGTATCTTGTGGAATGATCCTGCTATTGGTATTGAGTGGCCATCACAAAGTGGCATGCCTATCCTCTCTACGAAAGATAGCGCCGGGAGGCTGCTTTCCGAAGCCGAGTTATTTGAATAGTGCGTTGTATCAAGATGAAAATATAGCAATCAGTAAAAGAACCCGTTTAACGAAGGGGCATCGGCATCCGAGAGGAGCCGATTTTTTATCCTGTAAAGATTTTTGATTTCTAAACAAATCCTTTTTAGGCAGTACAAAAGTGGGATAAAAGAACAAACATTTTTGTTATTGGCAGTATTGCAAATAAGATTTATCTTATAGAGGGCAAAGATATAATCGGTCGCATAGTTTGAATCGGAGGAAGATCATGAAAAAGGCAGCGTTTTTCAACCCATTGAAGATATGCCTGCAGATTATTCTGCTTCTGGCTATATCGTGTTTCAACCTTGATGCCAGCAACATAAATACAGCATATGCAAGTGCACCTGCAGCTACAGATTCTTGTGGACAATTACTGAGTGATGCAGAGGCAAAATTCTTATCCTTACTTCCTGCAGACGGCTCTATTCCAGCCACGCCAGAGGTTCAAGCCGCGGCACAGGAATACATCCACGTTTCCAAGCTATGCTACGATCAAACTGAGGCTAATAACTCGTCAGCAACTCTGCAAACAGAGACACCCACATACATTGATGACGGTGGCATGATCCCAGGCAATAACACAGCCTCTGCCAATTTCCAGGCGACAGGTCAGAAATGGAGTTCAAGCACCATCACTTATAGTTTTATGGGAAGCGGGATCAGCTTTAGTGGTGAAGGGTATGGAAACAGTGTAGCGATCAGCTCGTTGCCCGGTTTTAGTGGTTGTTTCCTCACTGAAATTCAGAACGCATTTGCTGCCTGGCAGGTGGTTGCTAATGTCCACTTTCAGCAAGTGTCCGACAGTGGAACTGCCTTTAATGCGCCAGGTGCCACAGGCAATATCCGCATCGCGGCTCATGCTTTCGATGGTCCATACGGGATTCTTGCACACGCATATTTTCCGCCACCTTCCGGATATACACATTCGGACGCGGGTGACATGCACTTCGACAGCGCTGAAAACTGGACCTGCAATACCAGCGGTATCGACATTGGAATGGTTGCATTGCATGAAATCGGGCATTCCCTGGGACTGGATCACCAAACTGCCCCGCCGACGGCCGTTATGAATCCAACATATAACCCGAGCCTCACAGGCTTGCAGGCTGACGATATCAGTGGGATTAGAAGCATTTACGGATCTGCTATGATCGCCGCCGCCCCAGGCAATGACAATATTACAAATGCGACAACAATTCCGGGAATTTCTTTCACCGATACACCAAATATTGACGGAGCGACGATAGATAGTAATCCAGATCCTCTTCAAGATCCTGACAACATAGGTCCATGCACAGATATAACTGAGCCTCCAAATCAACATTTTAAGAAAATCAATAGCTCAGTTTGGTATAAATATACGCCGACCCTGTCGAATGAATCGATTTCAGTCGATACACAGGGTTCCACAAATGCGGTCGGTGGTGACCTGGATACCTTCCTCGCGATATGGACACTTTCAGGGAGTACTTTCAATCTGGTCATATGCAACGATGATGACTACACTGGGAATACTTCCAAGCTGTCTTTCCTTGCCAACCAGGGTGTCACTTATTACTTTGAAGCCGGTGACTACAATTGCTATTATCTGGCAACATGTAACCCTCCCCCCGCTCCAGGTGGAAACTTGGTATTCAACGTTAACATTACTAATACCGACGTTTTTGTTGGCACCAACCAGCAGTCCAGTTACTATCTATACAACAACAGCTCAATCGTTGACCACTATTCTGGCGTCTTCAATGGACCGGTGCAGGTAAAAAGTGCGATTGGGCAGAATTTCTTCACGACCGAACGGACGAATTATGGGAATACTTTTCATGAGACGACCGGGATACCGGTCAACCAATTGACGACAGATTACTGGTTCCCCTGGTATGACTTTTCGATCATGCAGACCTGGATCAGTGTGGGCAACCCCAGCACCTCGCAGACGGCGAATGTGAGTGTCTACATCGCCGGACAGTTCAAAGGCAGTTCCGCCATTGCACCCCAAGGACGCTGGACCCCGACCTATCCAGGTGTCTTCAATGGACCGGTGGAAGTCAAAAGCACAGCTGTCTTGGAGACGGCGGGGGGACAATCCAACACGCCCGGCATTGCGATTGTGGTGAGTGAGCGCACGTTATATGGGCAGAACTTCAATGAGACGAATGGCATCCCCATATATGGGCAGAACTTCAATGAGACGAATGGCATCCCCAACAACCGCCTGGCTTCGGAATATTGGTTCCCCTGGTACGACTTCCAGATCATGCAGACCTGGATTAGTGTGGGCAACCCCAGTCCGACCCAAACGGCCAATGTGAGTGTCTACATTGCCGGACAGTTCAAGGGCAGTTCTGCCATCGCTCCCTACGGACGCTGGACCCCGACCTATCAAGGTGTGTTCAATGGACCGGTGCAGGTCAAGAGCACGGCTGTCTTGGAGACGGCTGGGGGACAGTCCAACACTCCGGGTATCTCGATCATTGCCACCGAGCGCACGTTATATGGGCAGAGTTTCAACGAGACCCCTGGCATTCGCCTGGCTGATCTGACCCCCGACTACTGGCTGCCGTATTATGACTCCAACAGTCCCATGCAGACCTGGATCAGTGTGGGCAATCCCAGCACCACCCAGACGGCAAATGTGAGTATCTACCTCCATGGACAATTCAAAGACAGCCTGAGCATTCCGCCGAGTGGACGCTGGACGCCCAAGTATGATGGCAGCGCCAATGTCAATGGACCGTTAGAAGTCAAGAGCACGGCGGTGTTGGAAACCGC
>WNFZ01002113.1_pt1 | contig 20823 bp, 20 predicted proteins | sample 5400081 | NCBI WGS metagenome assembly WNFZ01 (sample SAMN13153365, study PRJNA577476) | soil metagenome | isolation source: 80 cm soil or saprolite under grassland replicate 1 | place: USA:California | collected 2016-06-15
TCCAAATGCGAAACACCTGCTGTCTTCATACTGACTTCATGCAAAAGGGACAGATCTTCCTCACGGGCTAAACCCGCTCGGACTCGTTCATCGGTCATATGGGGCATAATCCCTCCATCTCCATGCTTGCTGTCCGCCCTGATCGCATGGGACACCGCCAAATACCACACCGCTTAGCTTGCACGCGATAACAATGTAAGTCTACCCCGCCTACCCTTATTATTACGACCTTGTTGATAAATATGAGTATTGAATGTCATTTATAGCGAAGCGTATTGTCACAAATAATTAGGGTGATATTACGAATATTATGTCAGTGTTTAAATAAAAAGACGCGCTCCAAAAAGCACGTCTTTTTAGTCTATTCTTTATATTCAGTTGTTATTTTTCGGGCGCACCGGCATCGATCCATTGTTTGATGATTGCCAATTCATCAGCGCTGAGGTTGGCAAAGTGTCCTCCAGCGCTCTGGATTTGGAACAGCTTACTGTTCGCCGAGTCGCCAGGAACAATGATAGGACCATCTGAGCCACCCTTCATGATACCTGCATAGGTAAGCATGTTCAACCCCGCCGTGGCAAGGTCACCATGACAGCCAGAACACTTCCCGCTAACCAGCGGACCCACATAATTATCATAAGTTGGATCACCTGTCAGAGTTGGTCCAACAGGAGTCGGTTCGGGCGGCGGCAATTGCGATTTAAGGATTTCGCGAAGTTTGGGTGCATCAAACCCGGCAAAGGTGAAAACGTTGCCATGACAGGCGGAGTTGGAACAGAAGGAAGTGTTGCTTGTGCCGCCGGGATCGTCCATGGTGTGACAGGCAGTGCAGGAAGCACCGAAAGCCTGGTTATGCAGGCTGATCCAATTCGGGTTGAGATGTGTATCCGGTTCTGGTCCGGTACTCAGCTCGATTTTGGTCACGAAGTCGTCCGCGCCTTTTACAACAGGGATCGAATGGCAGACATTACATTCGAGACGGATCGCCTGCTGCTTGCTATCAAGGTGTTTGCCATCATGGCAACGGAAACAACCAGGCGAGTTGATATGACCGAGATTATTTGGGTACGTTGTCCAATCGATTTGTTGATCGTGAAATACAGTGCGTTCGTAGATGTCTTTAATGGTCTGAACGGCGGAACTGATCTGTTCTCCGTGCCCAGGGAAATATTCAGTAGTTTTGTAATAAGCCGTCAACTTATCAAATGCCGCAAAGGCATCGGCGCGGGAGGTGTACTGAGCAGATAAAGCCTCGACTGCTTTTTGATGGATGTTCGGAATTTCGGAATTGATCCGTCCGCGCGCCATGGCTGTGTTGACCGATTCTTCAGGGAACGAAAAGTTATGCGTTACGCGGTTGTGGCAGGTGACGCAATCCATAGTGACGAGTTTGTTCTCATCCAATGTGGATGGATCGAAGCCCGACTCAACATCCACGTATTCGGTGGTTGTCCCATCATCGTTATATACCCGGACGTATGGAATTTTCTGGGCTAACTCGTCAAGTGGATAATATTGCACCTTGTTGACGATGTGCCAGTGGATGCCGCGTCCCAAACCTTCGCGCTTCGCTCCGCCGCCGGTTTTGAGGATCAAATAAATTTTGGAGGCTGTGTTGGGGATATCGTTGGCAAAATGTGGGATGACGCGTAGACTGTCATTAGAAAAGGTCTCTGGTTGATGACACTTCTCGCAGGTATCTCGCGCAGGTCGCAACGCCTCGGCTCGGATCGGATATTTATAGAGTTTGAATATCTGGTAGTATGTTTCTTTAATACCTTGTGATTTACGCGTCAATTGGTTGACGAAAGAGGCGCGTCCGATATGGCATTCTTCGCAGGTTACATTGGCATGAGGAGACAGTAGATAAGCAGTATTCTCTGGAGGCATGGTGTGACAGGCTGTGCCGCAAAACTTCGGAGAATTTGTATATTCCCAGCCATACATTCCCCCACTGAGCACGATCAATGTAAGAACGCCCAGAACCCCATATGGCAACACCATGACCCAACGAGGGGAACCAGGTGCAGGAAAGAAGAACTTTGCAAGCCATGCTCGTAATTTTTTCATAGCCAACTCCGTTGAGTCTTCAGTGAATATTCTTCTTTGCCGCCTGTCTCATTATTAACTTTACTTTTCACATGGATTCGTCCCCTCCGTTCCACTCGGGGATGCTTAGCGATAGGCTGAAATTCAAACATAAAGTAAAGTAAATTATGCGGCACTATGTAGAACAAAATAAGCACAGGGAAATTCCTGTGCTTATTTTAGTATTTACTTCTCAAGAGCGCCAGCATTAATCCACTCAATAAGTTGTGCTATCTCTTCCGTTGTCAATTGACCGGGATGATTGCCTGCTTGTTGCTTTTGAACAATCAAGCTGTTCGCTGCATCGCCAGGGATGATCACAGGACCAGAATTGCCTCCCTTTATCGCATCGGCATATGTGGTCAGATTCAAACCTGCCATGGGTGCTGCGCCGCCGTGACACGCTCCACACTTGGTTGAAAGCATTGCACCGATTGCGTTGTCCCATGTTAAGGCTGACGCAACAGCGGCTGTCGACGGCGTTGAGGGCGTAGCCCCTGTTGTCGTCTGGGTAGGAATCGCTGTTTCCGTCGCAGGAAGAGTTGCCGTCAATGTCGGTGCGGGAGTCGGGGTTTGAGGGACAAAGACAACCACTGTGGGTACTTGTCGTTCCGTGGTTGTGAGCGCTGTCGTTTCCGCGTTGACAAATCCATAAACTCCGCCAAGCATAAAGAGCGCAAGTATACCTGCAATTGGAAAATAAACTCTCTGCCGTTTACGGAGCGCAGCGGGTTCAACCGGTCGGTTTGCCAATCCAGCTTTGATATCTGCCAATTCCAGCGGGTGCTCATGAAGCATGACATCTTCGCCCATTTTCCCAGTGAACATGGATTTGTTGAAGCGTTTGATATGAACGCCGTACATATGCCAGATAATAATGGCGAGAACGGCCAGAAGCGCTTCCCCACCATGGGCTGCTTTTGCCGCAGGGATCACTTCGCCTGGCAGGAATTTAGCAGTGGAGATGGGATTCCACATCATGAAGCCAGTCGCCCCCATGATGATTGCCCCCCACGCAAACGCCCAATATTCCATTTTTTCTTCGAAGGTATAACGTCCCATTTGTGGGAAGGATTTGGCAAAGCCCAGGTTATACATGAGCGCCTGCCATCCATCCTTGATATCCTGAAGACTGGGCAACATACTTAACCGCGTCCGACGGACATAAGCCATATAGCCAAAAACCAGGAGATGCCATGCCGTGCCAAGCATCATGACAATCGCGGCAAAGTGATGAATCCTGCGCAAATTTTCGATACCGCCGAGAATGCCTACAAAGGCAATGGAAACAGGTGCACTGGAAAACTTTTGGGGAAGTCCTGTTAGAGCAAGCGTTGTAAAGGAAAGCAACATAATAATGTGCTCAATACGGCGGGCCAGCGGAAAACGCTCGTAGCTGCGGGAGGGTTGCTCGCTCATTTTTCCTCTTTTTTCACACGCGCGGGGCGCGCAATGAACCGGCGATAAACATCGGTGAGCACATAGAAGAGCATGCCTCCAATAACAGCGGGGATGAATATTTTATAGAATAGGTTGACAAAATAAACAAGCGGAAAGACTTTCGGGCTGGGTTCGTAGTGACTCAGCCACGCATCGGTGAAAGTATTTGTGGTTGCATTTGGGTGACATTGCTGACATTTCACGAGCAGGTTTTTCTTGAAGGCAATGCCAGCTTGAGGATCGTCGGGTCGCAGAATATCGTGAACACCATGACAATCTGTACAAACAGGCTTATTCGTCGGTTGGTCCGGATAATTCTTTTCAAACATTTGCACTGTGGTGCCATGAAAGTCGGCGACATAGGTATTCAGCACATTCGTGGAAATGCCGTATTGCTTCATGATCGTTTCATTGGTATGGCATTTCGCGCAAAGATACGGTGTACTATTGCGGAAGGTAGCTGTTGTGGGGCTCTGAATATTATGAACGCCATGGCAATCAATACAAGTGGGGACAAATTGATTGCCTTCCTGGGTCAGAGCAGCACCATGGACACTTTTCTTATAAGTGTCATAAATGGTACTGTGGCATTTGGCACAGGTCTGCGGAATGGCAAGCCGCGCGCCCAATAACAATTCACCGGTATTTTTATCGGTAAGCCGCGTTTGCGTGTGAGGATTATGGCAATCTGTGCAGACGGCAGCATTTGTATTGCCTGCTGCGAGCGCCTTCTGGTGAACACTATCCAGAACTTTCTGATATTGTTCTTTGTGACATTGTTCGCAAGTGGGATACATTTCCAGCGAAAAATCGCGTGTACTGCTGGCGGTTACCTGTGGATGAGGAAAACTGGTAATGTTGGTGTGGCAATCCACACAGGCAATATTTTCGGTTCCATGGACAGATGCCTGGAACTTTCCCATGTCAATCGTTAAAGGAAGAGACTGCCCGCCGATCTGTGTTGCCATCCCCTGCTGTTGGTGACAGGCTAAACAAGTATCATTCGAAGGCTTTTCACCTTGCTGTTGAGGCGCTGCAACCACAGGTGTCGTCGCTGAAAGGGCGATAACGACAATGAGAAAGCACATTCCTAATACAAGACTCCACAACCCAAACTGCATTGTGCGAGTCTTAAACCATTTGCTCATTGCATGCTCCTCATTAAAACAGACTAATAATTGCAAGATTGTACAATCAAATCACCCATATCTTTATATGGGGTGATTTACCCAATTCTAAGTGGGGATGTCATGTTCTGAAAGTGAAGAATATCATAGAAAATGCATGATTGCAGGGAGAAATTATCCAATCAGGATATCAGAATCCAATAAAGACCTAATTTTTGGCATCAAAAATTATTCCTTGTGGTAAAGATGATTTCTTGTCGACTCATTTTCTTCGGTCAGAATTGAGGTTTACTCAGCGTCTTAGCACCCAGTATCGGACTTCCCTTCCCGCTGGAAACAGCGGTAGAAGGTCAGCGCGATATCCTTTGCCAGCATACGTCTGCATGAGTGACACGGCTTTCTTGAGAGCAGCACGATCATATTCCAACGGAAGAGTCATCAGTTCGGCAATCGATGGATGCGGATAATTCCCCTTGATCCGGTGATAGATACCGAATTCCAACTGCCACGCATCCAACTCGCCATAGACAGATAATGCTGTGGCAATGCCCTGCTGCAAATGTCGAGCCTCATGGATGATCAAAGTCCTAATGCGTAAATCATCCATAGGCGTATCGTACGTGTAGTACATTGAATTCAAACGGATGTTGCCAAATATTGTCCAAAACGCGCCGACATTCGGGCGTACCCTTTTGAACCCGATCTTCGTCTTGTGAGTGCGGATATATTGCATCGCAGCCTGCCCTTCATCCCCCACTTCGCAAACTCGACTCAACAACGTATCAACCCAAACTGAATGTTCCACCGTGCTCTCCTTTTTACAGGAAATACGCCAATCACTATTATATTTGTGTAAATCAAAATTTCAAGCATCAAGGTTGTATGCCGTGTAAGATTGGGCAGATTTAATCAATCTCGATCTAAAAAAGGCTGATAAATCACGAATTTTTGGATAATGCGGATTAGTAGAAAGGTCACGCTTTCATTCATGTAAGCCAAATCGCAGGTTAATGTGGTTAGAATGTCTTTAGGAAATGAAAGGAGATAAACATGTTCAAAGCAAAATCAATCGCAGCTATCTTATTGGTTGTTACAGTTCTCTTCGCCCAGGTGGGGACGGTGTTTGCGGCTCCCGCCGCTCAGGGCACAACCCCAATTACAGGAACGGTAACAAAACTCGAAACTTCTACGGATTTCAACGGTGTGACCACTGTCCTGGTGACCGTGAAAGATGATCTGGGAGCAGAACAAACTGTCCGAATCAGTGTGGATACAGCAGTGGCACTTGGACTCGCCACGGTCGATCTCACCACAAACGAAGTGACATTGAAAGATCTAACACTAGAAACTCAGCCCGTGATAGTGACAATTGACTCCACAACAGTCATTGCGGATGAAGAACCTTTCAATCCTGTCGCTGGATTTCTAGCCTCATTCTTTCATGTGAGCACAACCGAGATCAATGAATACCATGAAGCTGGATTTGGTTTCGGCGTGATTGCTCAAGCGTTATGGATCGCTCAGGGGCTGAATAATGACGTTTCCACCGCCGGCTTGATTCTCGAAGCCAAAAAGACTGGTGATTACAGTGCCTTTGTGTTGCCAGATGGTTCCACTCCAACCAACTGGGGACAGTTCAAAAATGCTGCTCTGGGTAAAGGAAAGAAAAATCTGGGAATCATCGTTTCCGGACACGCCCAACCTTTGGATGGCTCCACGGATCTAAATTCCCTGCAGGAGCACGGAAATAATAAGAATAAAGATAAAGGGAATGGTCATGGAAATGGCAACGGTAATAAACCGTAACCAGAGAATATGAGTAAAAAGGAGCGGCGAAAGTCGCTCCTTTTTTATTTGATAGAACCTGATAGCTTCATCGGTTAAAATAGCCTTGAGGTTAAACAATGCGACAAATTGCTATTCTTGGAATTGGACAAATCAAAGTTGATGAGCACTGGGATCTTTCATTACGCGAACTTGGCGGGAACGCCGCTTTTGCCGCGATGCAGGATGCAGGCATGGAGAAGGTGGACGCCCTGTTCGTTGGCAACATGCTCTCTCCGATGGTGAGCGGGCAAAATCAATTAGGGACTTTCTTTTCAGATTGGATTGGACTCTGGGATCAGGAATCTGTCAAAGTGGAAGCGGCGTGCGCTTCGGGCGCTGCGGCGTTCCGCGCGGGACTGATGGCTGTTGCCGCGGGCGATATTGAATCTGCCCTGATCGTTGGTGTCGAAAAAATGACGGACAAAGCGGGGCACGATGTCACTGCCGCGCTGGCAACCGCTGCCGACTCGGACTACGAAGTGGAACAGGGGATTTCGTTCGTTGGCATCAACGCGCTGATCATGCGTCGCTATATGCATGAGTTTGGATGGAAGCACGAAGACTTTGCGCCGTTTTCCATCAATGCGCACGCGAATGCAATGAACAATCCATTTGCACGGCTGCACGAAAAGATCACAACTGAGAAATTCGAGAGATCATCCATGGTTGCGACCCCGATCAATCTTCTGGACGCGTCTCCCACTGGAGATGGCGCGGCAGCAGCAATTATCGTTCCGGCAGAGAAGGTCGCATCGCTAAAAGGAAAGCCCAAAATAACAGTGGCAGGTTCAGCGTCCGCAACGGATTCGATTGCCGTCCACTCGAGGAAAGATCCGTTGTTCCTCTCCGCCGCGTATCTCTCCTCGCAAAAAGCGTATGAGATGGCAAACGTTGGACCAAAGGATATTGATGTATTTGAGCTTCACGACGCGTTTTCGATCATGTCGGCGCTCTCGCTCGAAGCGTGTGGATTTGCAGAACGCGGTCAAGGTGTGAGACTCGGACTCGATAACGAGATCAGCCTGACTGGACGCGTGCCCGTCTGCACGCGTGGAGGATTGAAAGCACGTGGTCATCCAGTCGGTGCAACAGGGATGTATCAGATCGTGGAAATCGTCCAGCAACTGCGCGGCGAGTGCGGCAAAACGCAAGTAGATGGCGCGAAGATTGGCATGGCACAAAACATCGGTGGCTCAGGTGCGACGATCCTAACTCATGTTCTGAAGGCAGACTAAAAGGGTGGATTTGTTTGTAGCTGGTACATAAACCAAAGGTTGCCAACAACCATTACGATGATCAGGAGTAGCACTGGCAAAAAAGTAAGGGTAGTAAGAACACCGGCCAGCCTGTCTTTTTTGCGCGCATAGGCAACCCAGGATGCAATCGCGAAGCCAATCGGCCAAATCGGGTAGGACCACACCGCGATCACGAAGGTCCATGCCTGCGCCGAAACGCCTGAATCGAACGCCATCACGGAAAGCCCTGCCATAAGGAGCCAAAAGAACAACGATGCCAGTGTTAACAATTGCGAGATGATCAACCAAATGAGGACGGGCCTCCGTGCAGGTGGTTGGATTTCAGTTTCCAAGGGAAGGCTCCTATGCTGTATTTAAACGAAACTGCCAATTGGCTTGGTGAAAAGCAGAAACAAGCTTGATCAAATCTGAAAACCCAAATAACGAGGGAAAGTTCCACTAAGAAATTGCTCATCCATATTTGGTGGCTGGTAATCTCGCTCTGCCACATTTAGGAAAAAACAAAACTGTAAACACATTTTTATGACTATTAACTCTTGTTTCCTATTCGTACATATCTTATACTTATGTTAGAAAGGAGGCTCACATGGCAGACAAGCGAAGAATCAGCCGCCGGGATTTTACCTATTATATGCAGGTCACAAATGATGTGACTAAGGAATTGCTCGGCTATCTCTCAGACATCAGCACAGGCGGATTTAAGCTGGATAGCCAGAAACAGATCGCACCAGGGCAGGATTTCCGACTGCACATCGAACTGACACCCGACATCGCCGATAAGAACGCGATGGTTTTCATTGCGCGCAGCAAATGGTGTCACCGGGATTATATCGATCCGAACAGTTTCAATGTGGGGTTTGAGATCGTCAACATGTCACCAAGCGATATGACTATCTTCCAACGCATGTTCGACAGATACGGTTCTGAAAACCATACGAAGAACAAAAGTTCCGACGATTATTTGTGGAGATAACTCCAACGATATTTTTTCAGTTATTGACGGGCAGCCATTGTGCTGCCCGTCTTTTTTATCCATAGGGCTGCCGCAAAAAACATACAGGACAATCCATAGGACTGCTTCGCCTGTAGTGCTTCGCTTGTTGTAAAATGGGCATATGAAATATTCAACATTACGCTCCATTGTCCGTTTTATCATGAAGATGATTGCAGATATTGAAGTCAACGGGATTGAAAAACTTCCTCAGGGAAATGTGATCGTCGCAGCCAACCATCTTGGGCGGCTCGACACGGCCGTACTGATCTGCATTGTGGACCGCGATGATCTGATCATGCCAGTGGCTGAAAAATATAAGAACCATCCTCTTTATGGAGCAATTGGGCGCGCCGCCAACGCCATCTGGCTGAACCGTTTTGAAGCAGATTATCCCGCGTTGCGGCAAATCCTCGAACGAATGAAAGGGGGTGGAATGTTGGTGATCGCGCCGGAAGGTACTCGCTCCAAAACGGAAGCATTGCAGCAAGGCAAAATGGGTGTCACGTTTCTGGCGAGCAAAAGCGGCTATCCTGTTTTACCCGTTGCTCTAATCGGAACCGAAGATCGCCGCGTGGTGGAAAACCTGAAGCACTTTCGCCGCTCCAAGATTATCGTCACTGCGACCGACTTGATGGAGATCCACCTCCCCGCAGGAAAAGGGCGCGAACAGGCAATGCGCCTGGCAACGGATGAGATCATGTGTCACATCGCTGCCGTTCTTCCCGAAAGCTATCGCGGTGTCTACGCCGATCATCCGTGTTTGAAGGAATTATTGAACAACTGACATGAAATATATTATCCGCTGGCTCATTCGCCTGCTCTTTAACATCATTGCTCACGTGGACGTGAAAGGATATGAAAACCTTCCCAAAGAAGGTAGCTTCGTCATTGCCACCAACCACCTGGGAATTGTGGATGTTCCAATTGCCTATTATGCATTGGATTATTGGGATATGTTTGTTCTCATTGCAGATAAATGGCAACAGGTGGGCTTGTTTCGCTGGGTCGGGAAATACTTCAACTTTATCTTCATCGACCGCTACAACGCGGATATCAAAGCGTTGCGCAAAGTCATCTCCTTGATGGAGAAAAACAATATTCTGGTGATCGCGCCGGAAGGGACTCGCTCGCGTACTGGTTCGCTGATCGAAGCGAAACCAGGTGTCAGTTATCTGGCTACGAAATTAAATCGTCCGATTGTGCCTGTAGCAATCACTGGCACGGAGGATAAGGCGTTATTTGGCAATCTCAAAAAATTACGCCGCGCCCATATCACTTTGACAGCGGGACCTGCATTCACACTTCCCTCACTTCCACGTGAAAACCGCGATGAGGCGCTCAAGCAATACACAGATGAAATCATGTGTCGTATCGCAGCATTATTGCCGGAGAAGTATCGCGGCTTTTATGCGGAGCATCCGAGGCTAAAGGAATTGCTACAACAGTAACCCACGACCTAAACTTTATTCAATTTTCGAACAAGTGGATACTGGGTACTTTTTGCTTCACAGGATTTCACCTTCTGCGCGTTGCAAAAACCGTCCATCGCCAGATTTGCCCAGCCACGTCTCACCATCCACGATCATCTTTCCGCGCAGGAAAACTTTTTCGGGCATCCCGGTCAGTTCCCAGCCTTCGTACAAGTTATAGTCCGTGCGTTGATGCGCGTGTGCAACTCCATAGGTCACTTTCTTTTCAGGATCCCAGATCACAATGTCTGCATCTGAGCCGGTTAGCAGCGCTCCTTTTTGCGGATATAAACCAAAAATCTTTGCTGGATTCGTACTGTTGTATGCCACAAACTGATTTGCTGTGATCTTTCCGGAGCGTACACCATTTGTCCACAACACAGGAAGACGATCTTCGATCCCAGGTAAGCCATTCGGGATTTTGGTGAAGTCGTCTTCCCCCAACTCTTTACCTGGGATGGCGATCTCGTGTCCTTCATAGACGATAGGCTTGGTCCCGTCAAAAAAGAATGGGCAATGGTCCGTGCCAACCGTCTGCAAAATCCCCTCCGATAAACCTTCCCATAAACGGGCATTATCAGCTCTCGTGCGCATGGGTGGTGAACAAATCCACTTCGCTCCATCTGGCTTGTGCAAATCATCTTCGGTGAAAAACAGATATTGTGGACACGTCTCGCCCATCACTTTGACACCGCGCTCGCGGGCGTACTTGAGCATGTCCACTTCACCGCCTACATTCATGTGGACGATATAAACCGGTGAATCTGCCTGCTCCGCCATCGCGGCAAGGCGCAGCGTCGCCTCCACCGCACCCCAGGCAGGACGCGTCAACGCGTGATATTCGGGCGATGTATGTCCCGCTGCAAGCGCCTCTGGAATCAAAGTATCGATGACATCTCCATTTTCGCAATGAGCCATCACCAACATGCCGTTTTCCTTTGCGATGCGTAATGCCTTGAAGATACCCCCGTCATCTAATCGCAGGCGGCCGTTGTAAGCAGTAAATACTTTAAGTGTAGTAATTCCCATCTCACGCAATAGTGGAATCTCTTTCGCAATCTTTTCATCAAACCTTGTGAGATTCATGTGGAAGGAATAATCGATCGCAGCCTTTGCAGATTTCTCAAACCACAAATCAACTGAATATTGGAAATCTCCCTCACCCCTATCCCCTTTGCGAAGCACCCCTGTGAGGCTCCCGCTAGGAGAGGGGGACTCGAGCACAACGAAATCCATGACTGTAGTTGTCCCACCGAACGCCGCGGCTTTGTGACCCGTGTAATGGTCATCTGACGAGACTGTGCCAAACATCGGCAAGTCGAGATGCACATGCGGATCAATCCCACCGGGCATGATGAGTTTGCCTGCCGCATCGATCACCTCTGCGTTGGGATGATGGAGGTCTTTTCCGATCAGCGCGATTTTTTCACCTTCGATCAAAATGTCTGCATCGAATTTTTCTGTGGCAGTAATGAGGTTGCCGTTCTTAATCAAAATCGTCATTGGATTTTTCCTTCGCATCATACGATTCTTGTATTTCTTTTATTCCCAGCAAAGCAACCAACACCTCAGGCGGAATATCCACATCCGGTAAGTCTGTTTTATAAAGTTGTTCATTCTCTGCACGTTCACGCAAACTTTTCCACAACAGTTCGCGCTCATCGCTTTGCACAACCAGATCGTTTAAAAGTTTTGCATTTAGTAAATATTCGCCGATGGTATATAAGAATGTGACCCTTTTCCACTTTTCTGACCGGATCGGTTCTTTTAACTTTTCAAGCCCACCCAGTTGAATCTTGTAATACTCCTCCCTGGCATGGGGATGATCCGCTTCATCTTTGAGCAGTTCGCCGCGCGTCGTCAATTCATGCCCGCGGACTGGGGCAACGTATTCGATCTGTCCGCCGCGCCCACCAAATGCGGAGGGTTGGTAAAACGCCAGATAGTCCACCGCGACCACTTTCGGCGCGGTCCGAAGTGGAATCCGGTACCATCCCAGGAGCCGGGCGATCTCTAAATCCCGCGGTGTGGGCAACAGACAAACGAGAATCAGGGATGTGGATGTCAATTCCATAGTGATGACATTTTACATCAAAGCCTCACGAATAAAAAAGCGAGCTTAACAGCTCGCCATAGATATTTTCAATTAATATTCGCGATAAACGGTTAACGAAAAAGTTTATGATTGAGGGAAAGCCGTCAATTTTGGGCTTTTCGTTGTGAAACATCGTATTGCATACTTTACTCCAATGCCATGAATTTTGACCGCAAAAATCAAAAAACGAAAAATGATAAGTAGACTCTGTCTACTTATCATTTTTAACAACGAACATCTAATTCCGCGTCGATTGGCGCAGGCTTAATTTCTTTATTGTTTCGTGCCACACTCGGCGCAGAACTTGGCACCGGCTTCCAGTTTTACGCCACAGTTCGTGCAGAATTTTTCGACAGCGAGGGGTTTCCCACACTCAGGACAGAATTTTCCACTACTTACTTTCGCTCCACAATGAGGGCAGGAGGCAACAATCGTTTGTTTGAATTTATCCGCAGATACATAATCCACTGTTTCTGCTTTTTCACGCGCGTCATTGATCGCTGCCTGCACCTGAATGGATGAGTATTCCTCTTGCAGATTTGGCGCACAATCCTTGCAGAGGCTACGTTCATCATTCCAACAGTCGGCATCTACCCAATGACCACAACGCTTACATTTGTGGAAGTGAGGCTTCGCTTCTTCAACTGAGAGAGCAAATGCGTTGTCATGAGTCTTTTCCCATCCGGCGGAGCGAACATTCCTGGCGGCGTTAGCGGCGCTGCCAAACACTCCACCAAAGAGATTGCTAGCGGCGTCAAGAGCGCTAGTCACAGTTCCAAGTGTAGATGCCTGGAATTCTGTTTGATACCCATTGCCACAACGGTCACAGAAAAACTCAAATTGAAATCCAGCGTCTGTACTTAGGTCGCGGTAGTTACGAGTGAATTGTATAAGTGCCATGGATGCTCCTTAGAATGTTACGTTACAAATGATTCTAGCACTTACCGCTTGTCGCATTAATTACGAAAGCGTTAGGAAAACCACAAGCTAAAATTTATACCTGTAATTTTGTGTATAGAATTTACTATTTTTGAAAACAAGGACGAGGTAGTGAACCTCGTCCTTGTTTGTTTCTATTTGACTAAGCCAGTCCGACTTCTTTGTTGAACTCAACGATCAACTCGTCAATTTCATCTGCCTGTTTCTGTACATCGGTCCAGTAATTGGGCGCATACCATTGATCTTGAATTTCATCGTACGTGCGTCCCTGCTGCTCAACCCAGGTGTAGTATTTCAAATTGTGAACGCGGCGTCGATCAGTGTAACGCAGTTCGAGCATGTTGTCGGTGGATTGTCCATGCAGGTAACGGGCAAAATCCGCCGCAGCGTCGCGCTCAGTATATTGACCGAATTCCTGGTGCATCTCGTGAATACGTGAGCGATAGAGATCCATTGAATCGGTAAGGACTGTGATCATGACATCGTTCTCATCCATCTCATAGTATTTTGCAGCCTTGATACAGGAGAGTACATTTGAGATGCCAGAGAAACCAAGCAAATCCAGACAATTGACAGTTGCTTCAGGAACACCTTTTTCGACCAAATAGGCGCGTCCGCTTTCTTCGTTGAAGAGGCGTGAAAGGTTCACAACCGCGTTATCGTCAATCGCTACGACAACATCCGTGTTCTTCGAGTTGTGAATCCATGGCACGTGCTTATCGCCGATGCCTTCGATCCGATGCGCGCCAAATCCGTTTTCAAGAAGAGTCGGGCATTGGAGCGCTTCACTCGCAACGATCTTGCTGTCGGGGAATTGCTTCTTCATGTAATCACCACTGGCAATGGTTCCGGCAGAACCGGTTGCCGAAGCCATACCGCGATAACGTCCGTTCTTGCCAGCCACTTGCTTGAATACTTCTTCCATGGCGTGACCGGTCACTTCAAAGTGCCAGAGATAATTGCCAAACTCTTCAAACTGGTTGAAGATCATCAGATCCTGACCAGATTGACGCAATTCTTTACACTTATCAAAAATTTCTTTAACGTTCGACTCTGAACCAGGTGTTTTGATTGTTTCACCTGCGACTTTCGCAAGCCATTCGAATCTTTCTTTGGACATGCCTTCAGGAAGGATGGCGATGGATTCACATGCCAGCAAAGCAGAATCATAGGCGCCGCCGCGGCAGTAATTACCTGTGGAGGGCCAGACTGCTTTTTGAGTCGTCGGGTCAAACTGACCTGTGACCAAGCGCGGCACCAAGCAGCTAAACGCGGCGCCGACTTTATGCGCGCCTGTCGGGAACCACTTCCCAACCAGCGCGATGATACGGGCAGGAACACCCGTCAGCGATGACGGAAGCTCGATATAGTTGACTCCGCCATAGGTCCCGCCTGAAGCGGCGGGCTCGTTATGCCAGTTGATGCGGAACAGGTTGCGGGGATCGATGTCCCAGAGTCCGATGCCCTTCAAGTTTTCCTTGATCTTTGCAGGAATCTTGGATGGGTCTTTCATTTGTGAATACGTGGGGATGACAATATTTCGTTCTTTGGCTCGCTTGATTGCATTCGCACGGCGAGACTTTTCAATGGTTAGGTCAATGGTAGTCATAGCGTTCTCCTGTGGAAAGTTGTCAGACAACTTGAATTATATCTCACAATCGGTCTACTCACAATATGCTGTTGCCTTTGCAATAGCATATCGCTTTTGTAAAATTCTCTTCAAACGGATTGATCATATCCAACACAAGATGTTCTTCTTCCCAAGGCGAAAGGTATCCCATCACCTTCTCAATATCTGACCATTCCAATTCATGCCAACCAGGGATCTTACGCTCACGCTTTGATAACCTTGAACGATGGAGGGATTCGTCCGAACAAATACATTCGATCACGCACCACTCTGCGTCGTACTGCTCGGAAAGGCGTTTCCACATATTTCGAATGGATTTGGTACTCGCAACGTTATCTAGAATCACTGATTGACCCAACATCAGTTGGCGCTCTGCCAACGTTGTCAATAATTCATAACCAGCAGAGCCAAGTGGTTTCTCTGGATTCGAAGGAATCAATTCGCTTCTCAATAATGTCCCTTCCAACCAATCTTTGGCAAATACTGGAATCGACAAACGTCTTCCCACTGCTTCAGCCAGAGTGCTTTTTCCTGTGCCTGGCAAACCAGAAAATACAATTAGTTTCATGCGCTTCTAAACCTTGTTGCTTGTGTGATTAATAACTTATTATTTATTGTTATGTTTGGATATATTGAGACCTTTTCTTATTGATGAGAAGCCAAATTATGCAATCAATATCCAACTTGGATGATTCGTTTCATTACAAAAATTATTTTTTGCGATTCTGTAAATTTATTTTAATGTAAAGTGCTTCGAGTCGTTGTATGATGGTTTCAAGAGAAAGGAGGTACCCATAGAGACACCGCCTGAAATGATAGTACACGGAAGGACTGGGAAGCCTTAACTGGTCTATCTAAGTAATGCTTTAGAAACCAGACGTTCTCCTAACGATAGGAAGGTGGCATACCCCACTCCTGACTAGATAACAAGTAACAATAAGTAAATAAATGTAAGTTAATGTATGACGGATGGGTAACCCCCATCCGTCTTTTTATTAATACTGACTACACGAGATATTATTTTTCCAATGCTTTTCGCATTTGATCCAATCCCTGTTTGAGAATTCTACGCGAAGTACCAAAATTCAAGCGGACGTGTCCCACTCCATTTTCGCCGAAGATCGCTCCATCGCTGAGGGCAACTTTGGCTTTTTTCAAAAAGAAAGCATATGGGGATTTTTTCAAGCCATATTCCGTGAAATCAAGCCATGCCAAATAAGTCGCCTCAGGAACAGTTGTCTTTACACCTGGCATATACTTCGTCACATAATCTACTAGAAAATCCCTATTTCCCGTGAGATAACGACGCAATTCCTTCAACCATCCATCACATTGACCGGAGAATGCCACCCGCGCAGCGTGCAATCCCATACTGCTGACGTGTAAACGCAAATGCTCGACTGTCTTTGCATAACGCAGGCGCAGCTCTTTGTTTGGGATGATCGCAAATCCACAGAATAAACCGGGTACATTGAATGTTTTGGACGGAGCGATGAGCGTGATCGTCCGTTTTGCAATTTCCGAAGACAGCTTTGCCATCGGCGTGAATGTATTGTTATCCAACAATAATTCAGAATGGATTTCGTCCGAAACGATCAGGACATCATTTTCGACGCAGATCTCCGCCATTTGCAACAGATCTTCGCGAGAGAAAATAATTCCCAGTGGGTTGTGCGGGTTACACAGCAGAAACATCCCCGCTTGTTTAGCCTGTTTTCTGAAAATATCCCAATCAATTTCATAATGCAAAATATTGCCTTGTACGCTCCGCACCATTGGTACGTCAAATTGCGGAATACCAACATTATTTTTTACTTCATGGAATTCGTTGTAGACGGGCGTTTGAACCAGCAAACCTTTTTGGGCCGAATCGAATGCCCGTGCGGCAACACTAAACCCACTGACAATTCCTGTGATGGTTACAACGGCTTTGGGCTTCACTTTCCAGCCATACAAACGATCCATACGTGCCGCGACAGTTCCCTGCAATACCAGCGAGGGGAGTTCATATCCCAGCACGCCTTGATCCACCACTTTGTGCAATTCTTTTAGAATCGGTTGAGGGGACTGAAAGTCCATGTCAGCAACCCACATGGGCAGCGCATCTTTAGGGACGAGCGTCCACTTATTGGATACTTTTGGATCGCGACGGTTCGGAGTGTAGTCGAAGTTGTATGCCATGATGCTCCTTTTTCTTATTTTTTGTATGCAACGATCATACCATCCCGGGCGGGAATGAGAGAAACAATCCAATCGAGATCAGACGTCACATCGCGCGTGAAGCGGCGGATGGCTTCGGTCGTCTTTTCATGATCGTTCGAGTCGAGCGTTTGTCCATGCCAAAGCATGTTATCAATGATCAAAATCCCGCCGTGTCGCAACTTCTCTTTGGTCACCGGCAGTGAATCGGGATATCCATCTTTGTCAATATCGTTGAAGATGATGTCGAACGGACCCAGGGTCTGTCGAAGAGTCGCCACCGCTTCAGCATTATGAAATTCGACGAGATCTGCGAGTCCCAACGCGGACAGATGTTTTTGGGCGCGTTTCGACAGGTCTTCATCCCAGACGGTGTGATGAACTATCCCTCCGCCATTTTCTTTCACCGCTTTTGCAAACCACGCCGTGGAATAACCGTACCCTGAGCCAAGTTCAAAAACAGACTTGGCATTGATTATGCGGGCGAGTTGGTAACAATAATATCCACAGGCGGGACCGATAATCGGAAAGTCATTTTTCTCGGCGATGTCCTCCATCTTTTTCAATTCGGGTTCGCGTGGCGGGACGAGGGACGCCAGATACTCCTGCACAGACTGATAATTGATTTCGCTCATGGTTTTCTCCTTATAACAATAAGAATGTAGGGCGGATTTTCAACCTGCCAATACTTATGACACAATATCTATCACGCTAAAAGCATGACCTACTTAAGAATATCCTTCACAACAGGCAAAACTTTCTCTGCCCACATAGTGTACATTTTTCCGGATGGATGCAAACCATCTCCCGCAATTAACTCCGAATGATCCATTGACATGCGCGAGATTTCGGTCACATCCACATAATGTGCGCCGGCGTTCCTTGTCTCATCAAGATTGACGGAGTTGAATTCGTCAATCTGACGGCTTACAAATTCCCTATTTCGATCTGCAGCAAAGGGAGTGAATCCCCAATCAGGAATGGACAACACAGCTACTTTATCTGGATTTCCGCCGGCGTATTCGATTGCCTTGCTCAGCATAAAGCGGAAGTCCTCGCGGTAGCCATCCACAGGGTAGCCGCGGTACTGGTCATTGACCCCGATCAGTAACGTGACCAGATCATACGTTCCTTGGGGCGAATCCGCTTGGATTCCCTGCCAGAGTTCATCCACGGTCCAGCCTGTACGAGCGATGACCTTAACATCCGTTTGGATCCCTTCGGCTTCAAGCAATTTTGCAAGTTGATTTGACCAACGATCTTTTGCGGGAACGCTTTCACCAATTGTATAGGAATCACCGAGGGCAAGATAACGAAAAGAAGGCATTTTGATTTCTCGCATGACAAGTGCAAATGATAAATCGCATATAGATTATATGCTATGAACTGATTCATTTTACCCCGTCTAGATGGAAGAGTAAAAAGTTCCTCCCTTTTCGCGGTTAAATAATAAACCAGCCACAAGTTTTATACTTGTGACTGGTTCAGAATCATTCCCCACAACTTTAGACATCAATATTCAAATGTCATTACGGTGATACTTTCTCACAGGCTACGTCGTATTGTGAAACAGAATGGACATTGTTGGAATTTTGCGGCTGCTCACCTGCGTAAACTGTTCCTGCCATGCCATCCTCATTGAAAGCAGAACCAGGAGCAGTGTCAGAATGGCCAGGTCGGAGGGCAAAATCATCGCACTCCACACCCGGCTGGGCAGCAAATGCAACACTCAATGGGATGAGTAACATCAGCGCTACCAGCAACAATGCAATCGCAGCCTTTGCCTTACGTCTATCAATTTTGGACATTTCTAACTCCTTTCTTGAAATACAATCTTCAGGAAGGCTATCCAAAATGTTTCTCAACGCTATTGCCTCAAAAAACAATTGTGGAGTGTCTGGAGAGGATTAAGAACTGCTGAGTATTATGTCAAAAATCTCCGTAAACCTATAAAAAGATCTCAAACTTAGGCTCGTGAAGGCTATTTCAAGAGACTACCGCCTGTCTCATTATTAACTTTACTTTGCTATGGATTCGTAGGCTGAAATTCAAATGTAAAGTAAAGTAAATTATGCGGCACTATGTAATTGCTGAACGATATAATGAACGCGCCTCGCAAGAATATCGAGCAGCGAAATGGAGTGAACTTGAAAGAATTCGATCTCATAATTCGATGGCTTGAAGAGAGGGATATTCCAAGTATCGTAACGGCATTCGAGGAACTAGGCTGGAATAAACCTGTTTCGCAATATGAACGTTATCTCATGGAACAAACCTTGGAAATCCGTGATGTGTATGTCGCATTTGTCGAAGGACAATTTGTGGGCTATCTAACCATCTACTGGAGATCCGATTACGAACCGTTCCGCGAAAAGAATATCCCTGAAATCACAGATTTCAATGTCCTACCGAAATTTCGCCGAATGGGCGTCGGCACACAATTAATGGATAAAGCCGAAGATGAAATTGCAAAAGCTAGCTTAACAGCAGGAATAGGTGTAGGTATGACTCCGGATTATGGCGCCGCACAGCGGCTATATGTTTTGCGCGGCTACGTGCCCGATGGGCTTGGGTTGCATTGGAAAGATCACCAAACACAATATGGCGAAGAAGTCAGAGTGGATGATGATCTGGTTTTGTATTTGACGAAAGAATTGAAATAAGTTTATAGCTTCACAAAGTATTTCAGTAGGAATTAAGCTCGGGCTTATCCTGAACACAAACGAAGGAGGAGAAAGAATCGGAGCATCAATCCGCAGGCGCGTTGACGAGGTCATGAATCCAATTGCGGGAGATGTAGCGTCTAAAGACGATGATCGCCTTGGCAGCCTCTTCCAACAAGACCAGCGCATAAACTCCATATACGGGCAGATGTAAAACAAATCCGCCAATCAGTGCGGATGGTACGCCAATCATCCAGATCGAAAAAAGTTCAGTGAACATCCCAAAGCGCGTATCGCCACCCGCGCGCAATGCTCCGATGAAGAGTATGAAATTTAACATCTTCAACCATGCAGACATGGCCAAGACAAACATTAGTCCGCGCAAATTGTCTGCGGCGGACGGTGAGATATCATACAAGCTAATGACTGTCTCGCGCATAGAAAAGATCATGACACCGCCAATCAGCGCGGTAGTGACGCCGAGAATCATAAAGCGGCGTCCATATTCGAAGGCGATGTGTTTATCCCCCGCACCAATTTTATTTCCTACCATGACCGCGCAGGCATTCCCCAAACCGATAAATAGCACAAACATCAACTCCTCAATTGTGGCGTTGATGTTGACTGCGGCAATAGCGTCCGTGCCGATGCGGGCATAGACCGCGTTGTAAGAAGTGAACCCTACTGACCACAGGACTTCGTTGAGCGCGGCGGGCATGGAGGTCTTGAGCACGTTCATTGCAAAAGGACGTCTAAATCGAAAAAACGAAAGCGGATTTGCAGCAAGCGGTGTTTTCAGCAGATACACTAAAATGATCAACAGAATACATTCGAAAGACCAACCGACCGCTGTGCCAATCGCGGCGCCGCGCACGCCCAGTTCAGGAAAACCGCCAACTCCAAAAATCAGAATATAGGCAAGAAGGGTTTTTAGTCCTAATCCGAGAACAGAAACAACGACCGTGATCTTTACCAGCGTGATGCTTCGGAGAACAGAAATATAGGAAACCGTTATCGCCATCATGACATAACTTAAACCCACAATACGGAGATAGTCGCTTCCGAGTTTAATAACAGCTTGATCTTCCGTGTAAAA
>WNFZ01002541.1_pt1 | contig 20813 bp, 21 predicted proteins | sample 5400081 | NCBI WGS metagenome assembly WNFZ01 (sample SAMN13153365, study PRJNA577476) | soil metagenome | isolation source: 80 cm soil or saprolite under grassland replicate 1 | place: USA:California | collected 2016-06-15
AATTCAATATCAGATATGTTTGGCTTAACAAAAAAAAATAGACTTAAAACAGATTATTCTCCTGTATACGTCGTTGGAAAATTTCAGACCGCTCCTATTGTAACCTTTGGAATAAATCCCGGTTATTCTTCAAAGAATAGTCCTATAGAAGAAAACGAAGCAGGCAAATCGTGGCAACACTATCAAAGCCTCTATCTCAATTTTTTTCAATACTTTTCCTACAATAAATTTGAGTCACCATACTATACTGCATTATGGTATCTCCTTTCTGGACTGACAGGAACCACATATCCCAAAAAAAGGAAATGGGCATTATTTGATCAATATCTCTGCAATTTGGTACTAATACCTTACCATTCAGAGGGTACTGTACTGCCCGCCACAATCAAAGAGCAGCAACTCGAATATCTGAAGAATCGTCATAGTAGTAATATTAAGTTCATTAAGCAATTCAAACCTAAATTGCTGATTTTTAATGGCAAGATATGGAAGACCCTGTTGATCAACTATAATCTAACTGAACAGTATGTTAAGGTTCCAACAACGAATCAATTCAATATGCATTTTTTTGAACTAGATGGTATTCCATCAGTCCTTTTTGATCGGTTCTTCCAAAGACACTTCCGGGGAATCACGAATGATGATAGAATGTTTACGATACCAAAACTAATTCACGATAGATTTAAGAACTTAAGGGTAAATCTATCCGCAGTTGAACAATAAAACCTTAGAATATTCATAACCCTAGTATTGAATCTAAAATTTCGTTCATTACACAAGATTAGAATTAGATGATAGGCAATTAAACAAGAAGATGAACGATATAGAACAAGATCTTGAAGAATTTGCAAATTATATCCTAGAAGAATTAAAGCAATCACAAGGAGAAGTTAATAATTGGGATGAAATATTAAGGAAATGGAAATTGATTGAAAAAAAGAAAGATCTAGATGCAAGAAAAAAATTAAAATAATCAATGCTAAAAGATCTTTTAATAACTTCAAAACACACAATGTTTATTTTGAGAAAATCCTATTGGATTTGTTCAATGACAGTTCAGGAGTAAGGGAACTTAGAAATTCTAATTACGACCCATCTGAAATTCCAGATCGGTCCCTTCCGGCCCACAATATTTTCAGTAAGTAAAAATCCAAGTTGTTTATAAGCCTATGGAATCGATATGCAGTCCAATGTGTATCACATGAACCGTAATTCTATACGTCATTCTCTACTTGAACCAGACATCTTGGCGAGCGAGGAAGGTTAACAATTACTGCTTCAGATGGCATATTGTTACATATTACCAGAATCTACACCTACCATCCATAATAATAATAATATTGCTAAATCTTATATTCGGTCTAGGAAATGAATATTATATGTCAAAAATGTCCAAAACAGAAATTAGAACATTTCTTAACAAAGGCACGTTTACGGGAAAACTTGCTACGGTTAAGAAAGATGGAAGTTCCCACGTTGTACCAATCGGGTTTGTGCTAGACTCTAGAAATAGTAAAGATCTAGGAAATATTTATTTCACAACTTTTGAGGGATCAGTTAAAGCAGAAAATATTCAACGCGATAATAGATTGAGTATTTGTATAGACGATCAGACTCCACTGTTCTCCTTCGTGACTATACACGGAACTGCGAAGATTTATCCATATAAACAAAAGGAGGTCATGAAATGGGCGACTAGAATTGCAGAAAGATATGTGGGAAAGAAAGATGCGAGAGCGTACGGTGAAAGGAATAGTGGTGAGGGTGCAATACTTGTACGAATAAAACCTGTAAAGATAATTGCAGAAAAAGATACAGCCGCTTGGACGTGACGAGTGGGATGGTTAGACCATTAATCATGTATAAGGGGTAACTCCGTTGGGTACGTTATCAGGGTTCTCTTGCCGTATTCGGTCAAGCATATTGTGGCGTCCGTAATATACGTCTGTAGATGAACCCTTCTACAAGGAAGGTTCAAATCCCACTGAACCCTCTGACGGTATAGAATTTCAGTATTTTTGATGAATCTGAATCTTTTTTTAGGTACAAATTTGTTCCAAATCCATTCCAATCCAAAATAAAATCCGAGGTTTTCTGAATACTACCATTATTCATTAACACATTCAAACACTACGGAAAGTTACCATGGTTCTTTTCCAGTTGTGTTGACAGCATCATTAAATTTCCTTGCTAGTTTTCTCGCGTTAAATATTTGCCAAATGAACAGTATTAAGTAGGCAATCCCAAATATGACAACCGTAAATACAGCCCAAAAAGTAACGAATGATAGAACAGCAAGAACTATCCCAGTAGCTAGTGTTGCTATTCCTTTTCCGACTTTTCCCACGTATATGTGACCGATACCAGGTAAACCAAATATTCCACCGATAAATGCAATGAGTGCTGCTGTCCCGGGACTCTTATATGGTAACTGTTCAGTAACTGACTTTGCAATATCTATATGCTTAGAATGTTCATGAAGGGCCGTATGACATTTAGGACATACTTCTATGTCCTCATCAGTATCTAATTTCTCACCGCAATTACTACAAAAATTTGGCCCTGCACTCAATTATGAATATTAGTTTTGTGATATTAATAAATAAAACTGTCCTTTTACTCAGATTTGATAGACGACATATCAATAGAGAAGCGATACTTTACATCAGACTTGAGCAATCTATCGTAAGCCTCGTTAGCCTTCTGAATTGGAATAACTTCAACATCTGCAGTAATGTTGTGTTTGCCACAAAAGTCGAGCATTTCCTGCGTTTCGGCGAGACCTCCTATCAGCGAGCCAGAGATGCTGCGACGCTGGAACAAAAGTCCAAATGCAGATAAGGCGTGAGGCTTGGCTGGCGCACCGACAAGGGTCATGTTTCCATCACGGCGGAGAAGTTGGACGTAGGCGTTGATGTCATGTTCAGCAGAAACGGTATCGAGTATAAAGTCAAAACTGCCAGCGTGTTTCTTCATCTGGTCGGAATCGTGGGAAACGATAATTTCGTCAGCGCCAAGGCGAACCGCATCATCCTTCTTGTTCTGCGAAGTAGTAAAGACAACAACGTAAGCCCCAAGCGCATGAGCAAACTTTACCGCCATATGTCCAAGTCCACCAAGACCAACTACCCCGACTTTCTTACCATTAGTAACGCCCCAATGTCGCATGGGCGAGTATGTCGTGATACCGGCGCAGAGGAGAGGTGCTACTCTGGCAAGACTGAGGTTGGAAGGAACGTGAAGCACAAAATGTTCTTTAACCACTATGCTGTCGGAGTATCCTCCATAGGTAACACCTCCTAAATACCGGTCAGGAGAGTTATAGGTTAGAGTCAAGTTGGGACAGAACTGTTCAAGATCAGTTTGACAATCAGGACACGATCCGTCGGAGTCAACCAGGCAGCCGACTGCAGCGAGGTCGCCTGGCTTGAACTTGGTGACTGCAGAGCCGACCTTTGTGACTCTACCAACTATTTCGTGGCCCGGAATGCAGGGATACACGGTAGGCATAACGCTCCATTCATTATGAATTTGGTGGAGGTCAGAGTGACAGATACCACAAAAAAGAATTTCAATCTGAACGTCGTGGTCGCCCGGATTCCGCCGAGGGATCACTGTTGGAGCAAGCGGCGAGGTAGAACCTGTAGCAGAATAAGCCTTGGTGCTGTATTGACCGCGTGATTCAGAGGTATATTGTGTCGTCGACATAATATTTTCCTTGGATTATAACAAAATCTTCGTCTCCGTCATCAGGAGATTTGAAGCCTTCTAATCTGTATAAAACTTATATTTTTACTCGGATATTTATCTACGATGGTAACGATTCAAAAGATAGTATTTAGAATCCGGACAGCGGATATTGAAGATGCAGGAACAGACGGAGAGGTATACGTTGGTTTTTGTGGCAGAGAGTTCCACGTAGGCACATCATATGAAGATTTTGAGCGTGGTGCGGAACGGAGTTACTCGGCAGGTACGAGTGCAGTAGCAGGCGAAGTAAACGTAAACAATCCCACATTGAATAATCCTAGAGCCTTTCCTCCGCTAGATTCAGAAGATATTAGCCTTTACCCTGTCTATGTTCGCTTCGAACCTGTGGGTAGATATGATAACTGGTGTCTACAATATATTTCTGTAATTGCAGCAGGTGTTAAATACGAAGCACTTGAACCAGAAGATGATACTACGATCTACACATTTTTGGGATACAAATCTGGGAAGTGCCTTTATTTACATCCTGCACGAAAAGGCGGAGGGCCAGGGTAAAATCAAATTATTTCGGCTATCATAAAAAAGCATGTTGAAAGCGATGCCTAAATTTAGAAATTCCTATTGCGACCCATCTGAAAAATCAGACTAGTCCATTCCGGCTCTGCCTATATCAGTGATTTTAAGTGGGTTTTGCAAATAATATGGTGAGCAATACTTGCGAAAAACTAAGATGATAGAAGAGTCTGAACTTGACCCTTGGAAATTGTTTCTAAATGCGAAGAGGTCTCCTATGACAAGAGATAGATATCAGACGAGAGTAGCAAAGTTTTTTGATTTTATCGGAATACCCGGCAAAACTTCTTTAGAATGCAAAACTTAAAAATTGAACCAGAAGGGATTGAATAGTAATAATTCTTACATACAGCGTGTTTATTAATATAAACCCCAAGTGTGAGTGATGGCTTCGAATCCCTTGTCAGTCTCAAAGAAATTAGAGAACAAAGTTGCCGTCATAACCGGAGCGACCAGCGGTATGGCGCTTGCTACCGCTAAATTATTCGTCGAGGAAGGTGCATACGTCTTCATCACCGGCCGCAGCCAAGAAAGGCTCGACAAAGCAGTCAAAGAAATCAGCAAGAACATCACCGGAGTCCAGGGCGATGCTGGGAATCTCGCTGACCTAGATCGGCTGTTCGAGACGGTCAAAAAGGAGAAAGGTCGTATCGACGTCCTATTTGCTAGCGCAGGTGTTGGCGAGCTTAGCAAGCCCCTCGGCTCCATTACAGAGAAAGGTTTCGACGATACGTTCAAAGTCAACGTTCGTGGGACCTTGTTTACTGTGCAAAAGGCTCTGCCGCTCATTAAGGAGGGCGGGTCAATCATTCTGAATAGTTCTATTGCCGGAGTGAAAGGATTTCCGGGCACTACCGTCTACAGCGCCAGCAAAGCAGCCGTCCGTTCTTTCGCCCGAACTTGGACCGGCGAGCTCAAAGGAAGGATTAGGGTAAATGTTATCAGTCCAGGTCCGATAGATACGGCGATATTCGATGGCGTTCCTCAAGAAATGAAGGACGGCTTCGCTTCTATAGTACCAATGGGTCGAATGGGTAAGCCGCGTGAGATCGCATCTGTTGCGCTGTTTCTGGCATCAGATGATTCTATCTTCGTTACCGGCATCGAGCTATTCGTCGACGGCGGCGCAGCGCAGGTCTAATCGACACTTAGTTACCAAAACAAGTATTAGAAACTTCATTATAGCCTACTGCCTGTAAGTCCTTTTAGTAGGTGCATAGTTCCATATCGGAACGGAGGGCCAACAAAATAGAAACTGCTTGAACGGATGGAACGAGGAAATATATGATAAATGAAACAAACAGACTAGTGTGAAATTCCACGCTGTTCCCACCGAACCCGGACCTACTAATTTCAATATCAAGAAAATGAAAACTTTAATCCTTGCTTATCTCTCTGATAGTCAGAACCTACTTTTAGAACCGATATCGTCACGCATTCCTTCCGGCCCACTTGAATATGCATATTTAATTCTGCCACGGAGTACTTTGATTGGGAAAGTGACTAGTCACAGTTATAATAAAGCAATTTATCGAAATACGTAATATTATCCACCGCCTTATCATTAACGTGACAAATAATGGTAATATTTTTGGCCAAGCAATATACGTAATTTCCAGAAATCCTATACTTTTCTTAATGCCTTTAATAGGACTCCTTATATCCGTCACGACAGAGGCTATTTTTGTTATAGGTCTCAATAATAACAATAATCCAAATTATTTTCCCTTTATCAATTTATTCGTCCTAGGTTTATTTTTTATAGCTTTCGCAATTACGTATGTTCAACTGGTGATCACAAGAAGTATAATACTAAAAAAAAGACTCAGAATCAAGGATCCCAATCATATAGAAATTTTAGTCCTTTTCATAATTTATTTAGTTTACATGTTAATTGTAGTACAGATGGGAGGTTATGAAGGTGATATCCGCAAGAGTTATGTGATAGATTCGGACCGATTTTCTCTGTACACAGTAAAGCTAAAAAGTTATTCTGATATTATCGCCATAGTCCCGGGGGCTGTTGTTATCATTCTATTTTCTTCAATATTTTCTATCTTCTTTAATTCATGGATGGTCCTGTCCATGTGTAGGTATCATAGGATGAAAATAAATGACTTTTATTACTCTTTGAAAGATTTTATCGATATCATAACTAAGAGAGAAGAAGTCAAAAGGCATAGAATGGGATCGTTATTTCTCTTAACATTAATAGTTTCAGTTATCGGATTTATAGTTACGAATATAGCAATTCTACCAATCGCAAACATCTTAAATCTATATCTCATTCAATATGTAATTGTAAATATAATAGGAACGGTTTATTCTCCATTCTTTTTGATATGCCTGTTCCTTATTCTCTTACCAAGACTGCATGCATAATAATTGTCCTTAAAAGTTACATCCCAGTAAATATTAAGATTGACTCCTGCTTGGTTATGTAAACGAGGTATTTGCATTATTATTTTACCTTGGACTATTAGATTCAGAAACATAGGGAATATAGCTGTGAATGTCAAATTTTAACAATATCTGTTATCAAATTTACCAGAAATAGGACCATTTTATCTCATAAATCCTATTAACGAATCTAGATTCATCTTTGAACTCGGAAGAAGTAAGTCTTTCAATCTAGAACCTAATTATTTTTGCCTATTAACTCATAAACATATTTAACATGTTCATAAGTTTTCAATTTCTTATCTTCTGGTATTTTTATTTTTTTAGTTCTAAATGTATTGTTAGTTATCTTTCTTAATGCATTATTCAACTCTTTCGAAATGATAATTTGATCATTATCAGCAAATCCCTCAAGTCTACTACAGAAATTAACATCATCTCCAATAGCAGTAATCTGACTTCGAAGAGGAGAATACCAATATCCAAATAGAACTTGACCAATATGCATAGCACATTTCAAATTTATATTGGTAGTAGGCTTGTAATCATAGTGAGAATATAAAATTTTCATATGTTTTTCCTTAATTCTTATGAAATTTGCCTTTAACTCTAAAGCAGCATCCATTGCTTTTGAATGAGCTATATCAAATTTATCATCTTGGTAACCGAAATAAGCAAAAGTTCCATCACCTATGAATTTATCCAATATTCCATTATTTTTTTTTATCACCCTTGTTGCTTCACTATAATAATCTCTTAATAAGTACTCTAGTTCATGAAATATAAGACCTTGTTTTTTCATTCGTTTTTTCATTAATGCTTTTAATTCTTTAACTAAGCCAGAAAATTTACTTATATCCCAAAATACAATAATGAAATTATTGATGTTGATTCCATCTAACTTTAATTCTTTAATATGTTTGTAAATGAATGGATCAAAATACATACTTAGTTGTTCCTTAGAATAAGGATCATTATCTGTAATGTTCTGATTAGCCATATATTTTCACCAATTATCTATTTCCGTCAAGATAGATTGACAGGTTGGGAATCTTGATATTATATCTCTTATGAAGATATCTTAATCTTTGAGTATTGTTCATATTCTTATGGTCTTCAGTAAAAATAGTAATACTATTAACTTCTCTTCTATGGATTTTACATACATAATCAATTCGTTCATAATTATAGTTAAACATGATTTCTCCCACTTCTCCAGAGTTTAGATAAAGTCTTTCATCTAATACTTCAATATTTGTTGGATCAGGATCAATTTTAATAAAGTAGAGATCGTGAGATTCATTATCCGTATTAATCCATGTAATGGTATCTCCTTTTTGAATTTTGACGGTTTGCGGGATATAATTTCTAATAGATTCATTACGTAGAAATTGTGGAATGATTATTTGATGTTTCATTACTATTATGTAATTATATCAAATAGGATATATTAATAAGTAAATTATTATTACGAGTTGGTTATTTTCTATAACTAGAGTAATAAAATAGAATATTAATTAATTTAAGAAAGACCTTATGGGAACTAAATATGTAAGATATTAGGATTTTTACTTTTTGATCCTTCTCCGCCACATCTCTTTCTCGTGGAAGTATCCTACGTAATACTGAACAAGGATCATTATAATCTAATAATAGGTTTGGAAGTTTCGTTATAATAGAACCGAGTATCCTAGATTCGTCCTCCTTTATTTTATTCTTAAGAATCGCTATATCTGTAAAGTTGCGAGCGTTTTCTGATAAAGCATCGGGTAGAACATCAAATTCTGCACATTGAGAGGTAATGAACTTACAAAACATCTGAACTCATGTTGATGTATTTATAGCGACTGGTGATATATTTTTAATATTTACTAGGAACCCTATAGAATTCGACATAGGCTTTTAATTCTGCTTTACCCAATATGAGAAATTAGAAATTCTGAATCAGACCCCATCTGAAAAACCAGATTCATGCCTTCCGGTCCATCTCGGAGATAATAATTAAACATTTGTCACACCTGCAGTTATTTAAGTAACTAGATATAGGAGAGACTACCTAACGATATTAGTAGATAATGAATATAATAAATCATGACGATAATCGTTACTTGATGATGTCTTGCGAATGGTGCTTCTAAGCAATGACAGTGTGTCAAAAATGTAGTAAACATGAAGAATACCACTCATGTTCTACGTATAATCAACCCTTATGTATTGAATGCTTTAATAAAGTTCATTTTGGTATTAATGCTCCTAGGACTAGTACTTCAATAGTATATAACAAATGCGTTTTTTGTGGGGAAATATATGGGACCAATGTTAAGGTTGGAGTTTGCGATAAATGCACAATCATACTGACTTGGGTATCTTCCATGAATTATCTTGCTGCAGTAAATAGGGTTTCACATTTGATAAGGTCAAATAGGCTTGATTCAAAGCTGACAAATGAAAACTATTGTAAAGCAAATTTTGGAGTACATGCTACTCAAGTTATTATGGACGCAGTAGACAGTTTAAGAATACAGTAACAATACATTCTTGACACATGCACATCAAGATTTAGTTCTAATCTGATGTTCCAATTTGTTGAATAGTTATTGCTATCAATAATGTTATTAATGATCATATTGAAGGTCGACACCAGATATTCAAATTTCCTTTTGCTCAAACCATAGTATGTTTTACAGTCAAGATCCATACTTTTATCATGACTGAAATTAAGAAGTAAAAGCTCTATTTAATATTACTAATACAAGTATCGCAGTATCTTTCAACGACTGTAACATTGTCTCCAACCTCAAAGCATGCTATTTGTGTCGCTACTTTCGCACACGTGATACAGAATTTACTTTTTTTCTTTGGATTGGCACTAAAGGGCTTGACATACTGTAAAGTCTTCAATTAGGCGAACTTCCTATTAATGTAGTTACCACGAATATAGACTTCCTTTGTTCCAGGTTGATCAAGAAAATAGAGAATTTGTTGCAATTTTGACTATAATTTGTATTAATATCGTCCTCTTAAGAACCTATCTATAATATCAATTTACTAAAAACATTTTAATCCTCAAAAAGCTGAACAACTAAGTTTGATTTGAGTTCTTATAGCAAAGATCTATATGTTCTGTTATGCTGGATACAGAATGAATACCACATTATTGAACGTGGTAAGAGCTTAGTTTGACTTTATCTAAAATTATATCTCTAAAACCAGTTCAGAAATTAAGGTTTGAAAATATCATCTAATGATCACAACTTATACTGTGGGTAACTTTATCCTGCCAAAATATAATTTTTTATAAAATGAAATTATGATAACGTTATTCTTGAATTTTTCAAAGCTTATATTCTTTTAGTTGTGTTTTTTAGTTCATTTATGAATTCCTCGAGCTTCTTCATAGTTTCGGGATGCAAATGATGTTCTATACCTTCTGCATCATTATTCGCGGTTTCCTCGTCTACCCCAATTATCTTGAAGAACTCAGCTAAAAGACCGTGTCTGTTACGAATATTACGAGCAATTCGGATCCCTTCATTGGTTAGTCTAATGCCTCTGTATTTTTCATACTTTAGATAGCCAGTTTCATCGAGTTTCTGCATCATTTTGGTCACGCTAGGAGAACTTACATTAAGATAACTTGACATGTCTACGGTTGTAGCATATCCCTTCTGTTGTACCAGTTCATAAATTACTTCCAGATAATCCTCCATTCTGTCCGTCCGATCCTCTTTCTTTACAGTATTTGCATCACGAATAGCCACTAGTCTATTTTCCTTGTCTGGTGCTGTCATGAGTTTATTTATCATAGGGATCCCCTCTTACTTTCCATTTTACTGCTATTAAATCTTTGAAAATCATCTTTAAACCAACAGTCCTGTAAGATACATTATTAACATGCCAACTGCAAAGCCAATGATAATCCAATGATTATTTAGTAATCCTCGACTCCCATTTGTGTGATACATCCAGGAGCCAATCGAGTAAACTACCTGGAATATTGCGCCTGCACCTATCGAAAGAAAAATTACAGTTGCGATAGGAGAGTACAAAAATCCTCCTATCCACGCTCCAATAATTGTAGGGCCTCCTGCTATCAAACCCATAATCATTAACTTTGTTACAGGAATCCTTCGACTTTTAGCCATAGGCGCTACAATGGCTAAACCCTCTGTGGTATTATGCAATGTGAATCCTAAAATTAAAAATGAGCTTAAAGCTACTTCTCCTAACAAGACTGCTGCGCCAATGGCCAGGCCCTCTCCGAAATTATGTAATCCGATACCAATTGCAATCATCATAGATATGGCAATAGGCCTTATCAATAATTGTTGTTGGGATGACGTAGAAGAGGATCTGATATCACTTAGTTCCGAATCAGGCTCTGAATGGCTTGAATATCCAGTCTTATATTCAATCTCAGGCTTGGAACGCTTTGAGGCACGTTGAATCAATCTCTGTGATACATACAGGAGTGTTATTAAAGAAACAATTGCTACCATGATAATCAGAATCTGTGCATTAAAGGCAGACGCAAGAGATTTGACTGCTATGTCGTTACTCTCAAGTAGAGCATCTATACCAAGAAAAACTAACAATCCTGCAGTGAGGCTAAGGAAAAAGTTGTACTTATTAGGACTTAACCTTCTAATGAATGGATACCATATAAGACCCATCATCACAGGAATAATGCCTACATATGTACCAATGATAGCAAATGTTGAAGCCTGCTGAACAGTTGGACGTGGCGCTGGAGCTGCAGAGCTAACCGTTTTCTCAAATCTAGTTCCGTCGTCCGTAGTTATTCCTATCTTATAAGGCTCACCAATGTTCCATACAAATGGGATTATTACTTTTGCATCTGCCAGCCTAGTTAACATTCGACTTGGCTCTATTGCTGCAGGATGTATTCTGTCATTCACATCAGCTTGTGCAATGGTAGTATTTGAAGGTCCCGTGTTCCTTACAAAGGCTACTATACCGCCATCTGAAAACTCAACTTTCTCAATAGAAATTTCAGGAAGCGGTTTGACAGAGCTTTGAAATAATATTCCGGGAGAATTTAATAGCAATATTATCATTGCTCCAATAACTATAATTGGGACAACTCCAAATAGTATAGTCCTCTTAGAAATTCTGTAAGTATTACGAATGTTACTTTCCTCTCTTTCCATCATTTCAAGCCTCCTGTTGGCACAATATTAGTTGCGTTACTAAAATTAGATTTAGAATAACTTATGTTATTTCTTATTGAGGTAACGTTTAGATTTTGATTAACAGACTTACTTGTATTATCTTTTACAAGAAATAGCCCTGTCCATCCTTTCTCTGCAAACTCAGTCTTGTGAGCATGAAACATATACTTTCCCGGGTATTTATAGCTAAATTCCAATATGCCGCGTTCTGCCTGATTCATAGTAACGATATCAGTATATTCATCCGGTATCAATTTCGTCCCGGTTTTATAGAAATTAAACAAATTGGCGTGTAAATGGAAGTTGTTGAGAGGATCAAATTCGAGCATATTTACTAGATAAATTCGAATTAGTCTGTTTTTTTCAATTTGAATAGGATGATGCATGTAATAGAATGGAATTCCGTTAACAGTATAGAAGTTATTTTCAGTATCAAAATCAGTGTCGTAACCGTTCATTAACATTACCATCTCGTCAGCTTGTGGTCTACCCTGTTTGGGATCGACAATGTAAACCCCATAAAGACCATGGGTTATGTGTTCTTCGAGAGGCTGCATATGACAATGGTATAGGAAAACTCCAAATGGTTCAGCCGTAAACTCGTAGGTGAATCTGCCCCCTGGTGCAATTCCTTCAAATACCCCATCCATTTCTGAAGGGTGTATGCCATGAAAGTGGATTGAATGGAATTTAGTACCTTGATTTATTAAAGTGATTCTGATTAAATCACCTTCTGTAGCTCGTATAGTTGGCCCTGGTATTGTACCGTTAAACGTCCATACATTATAGAAAACGCCTGGAGAAACTTCTTTAGTATGTTGGTCTGACGCGATCAATGTAAAATCTCTTATCACTGTTCCATTAGAAGAGGTTGAGATTCTTCCATAATTAAATTCCCTCAAGTATTTCATTGGGTCTACAACTGCATTCTTAGGGTTTATGACGGATGAAGTCGGATCTAAAATATCGCCTGTTGTCTTAAGTATAGGATAACCTGGCGTATGTCCACCTACAGTGTCCAGCTTGGATGAATTTTGATCGCTAAGAGAACTTCTATTATATAACATTGTGGAAATAGCGAAAAAAATAATGGATATTGCAATACCAAAAAGTACGACTATCCTTGGGTAACTCATCAAGTTTATTAACTATCTTTAAGTTAGTTAGTAATGCTAATAAATGTTTCCATACTCTAACAATCATGTATGAGCAATTTAAATGTGGTGTGCATTTTGCAGCAATAGAGATACACAGCCGTATAATTCGTTCACAATTCTTACACATAAGTGGATTAACAAGACTGAATATGGAAAATGCATTGCTTGATAAAGAAGAGACAATTAATATTAATGACATGGCTCTAAACTTCCAAGAAGAGATTAGAGGTTTCATCAGATCGCTACCGGATATTGAGCTTAAACATGATCCCATGAGTGAAGAGGCTTATTTCTACGGTTCGAGAAATTTTGCTCATTTTCATGGACCAAGACATATCGATATTAGGCTTTCAAAAAGTCAGCAAGCAGAGGCTTTAAGGACACATATAGCTCTTCACCACCAGTACGCTCCACAAGCGGGATGGGTTTCATGTGTTATAGAGACAGTAGAGCAGGCAGAGAATACGAAGCAACTAATTAGACAGGCATTTGATACTTGCGTGTCGCTAAAAACTCGATCTAAATCGGCAAAATAGCCTGAAAATACAACATTTCATAATTGTGACTCAGGACATATGATTATATTCGAACAATGAAATCGTTTAATTGGACCTTCTTTCTAAAATGCTAGTATATTTATCCAATTAATTTAGGAAATTACACAATTGAAGGTACATACAGATCATATCTTAGAATATGTATAATCCTCTTTTAGAAACAAATAAGTCGCTAATCCCTTCCCGCCCACCATATTTTGAGCACATTTTTCTATATTAGAAGAATTGATTGGAATATCAGTCTTACTTCATATAGTAAGATTCTTACCAAATACGGTAAGACTGTCAGAAAACAAACCGCTCTTTTGAAGCATCGGCAATTCTAGATTAGTAAAAATTTTAACTTTTCTTCTTATGTCGCTCTTCCTTTTATATTCGTAAGACTTTAAAATGTTAGAATTCTTATTTAATAGCCCATTTAAATTAGGATTTAGTTAACATTGCGGATTTAACTTTCTCACGACTTTCGTTTAAACACTACAGGTTGAAAAATCAAAGATTGTTTGTAAATCAGTGGTCTAAAAATCGTGTCAAAAATGATTCACAAAGGGCCAAAGTTCCACTATTACATTACTGTCAAAATACTTTATAAATATAGTAATTCTAAATTTTATAACGATGATTTATAATTCTGTCCTGAAAAATTTATCTGAAGTAAATTACGCCATCGAACGTTTAGACGCTCTAGGTGTTTTCCCACATCCTGATAAAGTAAAGTCCTGGGATACATATAAAATGGTTGACATGATAAGCAAAGCAGATAGAAGCTCCTTCATCCTTGATGTAGGATGTAACGGCTGCCCTATTCTTTCCATATTGAAAAGACTTGGATTTCAAAATCTGTATGGTTGCGACCTATTCATAAAAAAGATATACCCAGCATTAACGGACATTGTTTACCCTCTTTATAAACCAATTTTCGAAATGTATGAAGACAAGACATTTAATATCTCGATTCAAGATCTCGAAAAAACTAATTTCCAAGATAATATGTTTGACTATATTACATCATTGTCAGTCATAGAACATGGGGTTAATATTCAAAACTATTTCAAGGAAATGAACAGGATAATGAAGAAAGATGGAATACTTTTGACGTCTACAGACTACTGGCCTGATAAGATACTCAACATAGTAAGGACAAAACATAATCCTAAGCATCATCCTGATAATGTTTTCAGTAGAGAAGAAATGGAGAAGAATGTGCTCAAGGCTGCAGAACAGAATAGTTTAGTGCTTACCGAACCAATAGACTTTGTCTATGAAGATAAAGTTGTCCATTATGATGTTACTGGGCTTGACTATACTTTCATCTTCTTTGCATTAAAAAAGAGTAATTCGCTATAGCCAATTGAATTTAAAGACTCTCCAATAGAACTGTTGGAAGTGAAAAGATATTCCAACAACATAATTTTGTTTTGATCACAACGTAAAATAAAATAGAACGTTTATAATCTTATGAGTAATAAATTTGAATATTTCTATATTTTGATATTGTATAAGGATGTTTTGATATTAAAAATATTGAAATTTGTATCCAATAGCAAGTAACGATTATATAGTAAGTGATATATACTAATGCACGATGAAAGAAACAAGATTGTTAAAAATACTAGTAGAGGAAAAGGCACTAGTCAAGTTGTTAAAGACAATTGGTGCTGGAAAAGCATATCCAACTAGAGAACTGTTAACTAAGTTGGGTGCGTATGGATACGGACATAAGATGCTCCTTAAGGCGGAAAAGCGTGGACTCGTAGACCGAAAGAGCGTTAAAAATAAAGTATTCAACAAATTGACTGAAGACGGTAAAAAACTTGTGAAACTAGCAAGAGAGATAGGAGTATAAAGACTTACTCTTTCCCCAATTTATTTCCTGTTCGTATTCATTAAAATTATTAAAAATTGAATTATGAGATTTAAATTCTTGAAATTAAAATAAGTGTCGCGTTTTGTCAGTTATTGAAGAAATTAATTTATAACCTTCGGATTATATGTTCTTCAGATAAAATATCATTTATGTTAAAATCGTTCTATTTTGGATTCACATTGTACACAATAACAATCCCTTCCTGCCCATACCGATATTGGTCCTTTTAAGTAGGTTTCACATACAATAAGGTGAAATAAAAAATTGGAGAAGTCGAAGTTAGAACCTGAACTTGGCCCTTGGTCATTATTTTTGTATGCTATGAAAGCTCCAATGACAAAGGGTAGGTATCAGACAAGAGTAGGGAAATTTTTTGATTTCGTTGGGATCCCTCGAAAAACTATAAAAGAAAAAGCACAGGAATGCTGGCATTAACTTAGATGACACGTTTTCTTTATATAATGACAAGGGTGATAGATATTCAGATATGCAATGTCCAAAATGTTCAGCTGAGATGCAGCTAAAGCAAAGGTACGAGACATCTATTGATTACTGTCCTTCTTGCGGGGGAGTATGGTTGGATAGGGGTGAGATAGACAAGATAATCCAAATCCAAAGTAGCCACGAAGACGAACATTATAAAAAATACCATTATAGAAACGGAGACTATGATGACTATTATTATAATAATAAATATGGAAGGAGAGGATTTTTTGGTGACTTGTTTAACTTTTAAGACATCAGCGAGAATACGATAAACGAAAGGTAAATCTTGAAGAAAAATATCATTAGTAATTTAACTCGTGAATAATTAAATACAGAGAATGAAGCGGCAATCGAAGAATTTTTGAAACTTGCAATCAATGGTACTATCAGTAGAAAAGGAAAATAATCTCTTTTTTTGAAATTTAGGCAAACTTAATGCTTAGTACTTTGTTCGTATATTTGAAATCCATTTTTAGAACCGATATCGTCATGCATCCCTTCCGGCCATAGGAATGGATAGATAGAGTATATCAAACTTAATTATACAGAAGATAATAGACTAAGCACTCAATAGTATAATACGATTACAATGCCGAAGGCCTCAGCTCTACAAGTTGAAAGCTTAATCGGTTGAATATGCGTTTTAAATTTTAATTTACAAGAGAACGATCACAAGCCAAAAATTGACCCTTTTGATTCGTTCCCATAGGTTAAGAATTAATGTATAAGAAAAGAGAATGAGAGAGCTAATACTAAGTGTGTAGAAAACTACTATATACGCGGCCGAGTTATGATAACCCTTCGCTACGCTGACGACTTGTTAAAGATGTAGGAAATATTATAAATTATGGAAAGATTCAGAGCTGTCATATGGTATAAAGTGGAGGATCACTTTTTAGGAACTATGGACAAAAATAAAGCAGTTATTGATAATGGATAAAGTTGCGAGAAAGAAAACATTTTCCAAAATTCTTGTAGCCATACATGAATCCAGTAAATCAGCAGATAAAGCAGTCGATTATGCAACTAGGATTGCCAAAGATTATAACGCGTTTCTAGTAGTTCTTTACGTCGTCCGAACACAAACCTATCTAGACACTGGGACTGTTCCAGGTCATGTAATCGATTTTAAGAAGCAAGCACAGGCATATCTTACTAACATAACGGAAAAAATACACAAATACAGCGATACGGAGGATGTCATAAAAGTGAAAACCGAAATTATCGCATCAATTAAAATCGCCGATGCCATAGCACACTACGCTAAAGATAAACATATTGATTTAATTGTTGTTGGACCCAGAGGGAGATCCAAACTCAAGAGTTTGGTATTAGGCAGTGTTACTTCAGATGTTGTTAGGCTAGCCAATTGTCCGGTATTAACTGTGAGGTAAATAAAAAAGGATACAAAATGAATCTCATAGCATTCAGGCGTGTACTCCTTGCGATAACAATAGTGGTCCTAAGCGTCATCTTAGTCGCAGTCGTTTTGGGAAAAATTCAATGAACGGTTACCATAAATGCCGGCATGGAAGTTTGCAATGCTTTTAAATAAATTTCATATTCTCTCGTCGAATTAGTATTTAAATTCATAAATTTGCAATCGAATCTATTCAAAGCTGAACTTTTGATTGATTAATTTAAATTGAAGACATGCTCTTTAACAATAAAGAATACCCAAATGTAATTGCTGTGGACCTTCCCAGCTGACGAATCAAATGCAAATCTTTGAATTCGTTTTAAAGGACTTCAATCAATTTCAGAACAAAAGCTAAATACAAAGAAAATAAAAAGCTATTAGATGCAAAATTCAAATAGCAATGAATCCTAAACATCAGGAAATTCTCAATAATTACTTCTATACCCGAAATTAATTATTCTTTGAAACCAAAATTATATTAGTATCAATTCCGATGTTAATTTGGGTTAATCTCTTTATAAAGGAACATCAGAAATTCTAATTACGACCCATCTGAAAATTCAGATTCATCCCTTCCATTTTGATGACCAAAAAATCCTCAATTAAGTACACGCTTAGTTGCTTTCTGTATAAGACATAGTCACGTGAATAAAAATTATTTAGCGAATCTGGCAAGCTGCTTTGTTACTTGAACCATTTTTTTCATATCCTTGCGTATGGGTGGAGACATATAACCAAAGAATATATGATTTGTACCCATTGCCTTGATCTGCTCAATGTCACTCCCAATTTGCTCAATCGTTCCTGTCATCGGAGATCTCGTCTTATTGGAAGCAACAGGAGACTCTAGCACATTTGGATATGAACCAATATAGATGCCGATGTTCGAAGGGTCCTTATCAATTTTCCTTGCATTTTCTTTCAAACTGTTTATCACCTGTTCCAGCTGCTCTAATGGACCAAAACCAGCAACACCTATCCATCCATTCGCATAGTTTACTATTCGTGAAAAAGTCTTCGGACTGAACCCGCCTAGTAATATTGGAGGGTGTGGTTCTTGCAATGGTTTAGGCCCTATCTTAGAGGCAGGTATCTTGTAATACTGGCCTTTAAATTCTACAACTTCATCAGTCCATATCTTTCTCAACACTTGAAGAAATTCATCAGCTCTAGTCCCTTTATCCTTGTAAGGAACGCCAGATACCTCGTATTCATCTTTTGACCAACCTATCCCCAATCCAGCAATCGTCCTTCCATCTGAGAGAATATCAAGTGTAGCAAATCTTTTTGCCAATACCACAGGGTTTTGAAAGAACATATCTATTATTGATGTTCCTAATAAAATTCGTTTGGTAAGACCAGCAACATATGTCAATATAGTTAAAGGATCGAGTACATTCTGAAACTCGGCAGGCAGAGTTCCATCAGGACTGGCCGCATACGGCGTCTGCGGATTCAGGGGCCATAACAGACGATCTAACACCCAAACAGAATTAATGTCTTCTTTTTCTGCTTCCTTCGCAATATATAAAATGTTCTCTTTCGTCGCATACTCACCAACTTGTGGTAAGAACATTCCAACTTTCATGACTAAATTATCTATACCGATATTCCTATTAAACACTTGCGGCTATTCATTTGATACATGGAATATTACTTCTAAGTATATTATCTCGAAAAGGGATATATTCTAATGTAAGTAGATCGCATTCCTGGTTCGGGTATTCCCATTTTAACGAACATATTAACTAAATTGAGGATACTTCATTCTCAAAATATACTGACTAGGGAAACAAAAAATAAATATCATGTTTTTATCTTTATAATGTCTCCTTCGATAGTAACCTCATATGTGTTCAGGTCATATGTTTTAATATATGACATCTCTTTACCAACATTTTCCATATATTTTTGCCACTTTGGAGGCAGGGGTTCCATATCGGGAGGGATTTCCAAAACTGGCTCTCCTACTTTCTTACCAGTGGTGATATCAAACTTTGCTGCATGGAATGGACACTGTACTATATTTTGATTAATATTACCATTTGAAAGTCTGGCATTCATGTGACCACATCTTTCGTCAAAAGCATAGAACTTTCCATTAGCATTGGCTATTACAATTTCCTTTCCGTTTATGTCAACATGTTTCATCTGTCCGTTACTAATTTCACTAACTTTTCCTACCTCAACATAACCTTGGTTTTGAGTCATAGTTTCAGTTTATATCAGCATTTTATTTATACTTTGTAGTAACTATTTCTTAAATTCAGTGATTTGTGTTTGCCCAGATTTCATTTTATTATACAGTCTCACTACATCTATTAATTGCCATACCCAAAAACCGCCACCTAATATTGGACCAATTATCCAACCAAGAGGAAATGGAATTAGCCAGAATACAGCAAGCCATATGGCGATTCGGGCAATCAAAATAATTATCCCTCTTTTTTTATATCCAAGGTAGATATGCCCAACACCCGCAAATATCACTGCTAGAATAATTGTTAGTGCTAGACTTTTTGCCAATATTATATTATATTACACCATGTATCAGTTAAAAGGACTTTGCTATAATGATCGCTATCTCTTTAAACTTTAAAAATAACACAATCTAGTCAGTAAAGGAGATGTCTTTGCGGAAGCAATGAAAATATTTAGTGATTGACGCTCCTTTTGGACAACTCAATTTGGTAACTCAAGATTTACACCGTAATCAAATTCAATCCTATCCAACCTACTTGAAATAATGCGAATATCTCAAAAATAGGTTATCATCAATGATGGAAACTCAGCATTGCTGGCCTATTTTCTTATCTACCAAATATGCAAGGCCGTAAGTTGAGGATAATTTAGGATTTAGCAAGGATCTCTAATTACGACCCATACGAAAATTCTGACTGGTTCCTTCCGGGCTTATCAAAAAAAACTCAGTTGAGGGAAGTTAGCATCTAATCTTTTGGAGACTAGGATATCGCAGCATGTTCTTCTCCTTTGTCCAAAATTGTGATGATTCCTTTAGATTTAGGACTATCTAAATCTGAGTAGGAATACGTTCCTGCTGATTGAAACTTATGATCGACCATCCCATTAGGTAGAATAAGGGAGTTCAACAATGGATAGTCTGATTTGGATTTGGATTCTAAGGTTATTGTATGATCCGAGTTATCTTTATTGATCCACACAACTTTAGAACCAATAATTAGTGTTACCTTATCTGGAACGAAATTAGTCTTGTTATTCGTATCTTTGATTGACACGTAAAATACTTTACTTCCATACTTATCTTCTACTGTTTGGTCTAGTATCTGAGAAAGAAAGGTGTCTCCATTATTTTTATCTGGTCCTTTATTTTTAGGGTCGGAACCACTATTGCCATTAGATCCACCACCGTCATTATTGCCATTAGATCCACCACCGTCATTATTGCCATTAGATCCACCACCGTCATTA